>Ga0208011_1000102_pt1 | contig 39969 bp, 65 predicted proteins | sample 7_EtaG_FD_184080 | JGI IMG/M metagenome (GOLD analysis project Ga0208011, IMG submission 184080) | Marine viral communities from the Subarctic Pacific Ocean - 7_ETSP_OMZ_AT15161 metaG (SPAdes) (version 2) | ecosystem: Environmental > Aquatic > Marine > Oceanic | place: Pacific Ocean | collected...
ATTCTCTGATTTGGATTTTGAAATACCATTCGTATATCAACACCTGGATTGGATTGTAATACGTGTTTCATTTTTTTACGATCTGTTGCAGTCCAACGACCTTTTGTTTCTATGTACATCATAGATCCATTGCGTTTAGTAAACACGAAATCTGGTGTATATTTTGCATCTCGTTGAGGAACAATATATTTAATTACATCAGTTTCATATCGAAGTTCAAACGATGTTTCTTTAATTTGTTCAGCTACTAAAAGTTCTAATCCAGAACGGTAACCGTATTTATAAGCAGCTTGTCGTTGTTTACTGCCAGCCGTGTGCCAATGATTTTTTTTCATTATAATATAACTTTTATTTTAAATTTACCAATCAATCATTACTAAATTACCATCCCATCTCATAACATTATCAGCTTTAAAATCTAAATCTAAATCTAAGTCAGGTAATCCAATACGTTGTATATCTTGTTGTAATGCTCGTAAAAAATTAACAATTTGTTCATTATTATCTCGTGCGCCTTCTGCATCTAGATAATCAAATATCGAAACTTCTCCTCCGTGTTCTTTAGCAAAATCTTTAAATCCATTTAAAAAATTATTAATTTCATTTATTTCATTTCTGTTTATTGATTCTGCTTTTGACATTATATACATATTTTTTCCGTCTACATAATGAACTGGAATAAATGATGTATATAAATCTTTTTTTCCTACTATTATATCAGCTACTTTATATTCTTCTGATTCTGTAGTTATTTTAAAAATTTTATCTTCTCCATTAATTGTATATATTCGACCATTATCTCCTTTATCAAAAAACGTAAATTGTTTATTTGAAATTTTATCCACTAATCTATTCATTTCATCTTCAGATAATTCATTTAATATATTTTTAAGTCGTATCATTTATCCTTTAAATGTTATATTTTTATCTAAATCTATTTGTATTGCAAAATTCATATCTACATCCGGCCGTTTTCTTATAGCTTGAGCTGGTTTTGCAATTGCTAATAATACACCGGCATCATTATATAAACCAATTGTAGTAATATATGGAGAAAAATCACTACTTGATACAAATGATTTATATGTTATATCGTCATCATTAGTTAATGTTTTATTAGATGACATATTAAAATCACCTTTCTCAATTCTAGTAATTACATTTAATTCATTAATTGTTTTTGTACTTTTATAACTAGCGGTATATGGTATATTAATTAAATCATGAAATCTATAATCAGGAGTTGATATTATACCAATACCTTGTTCATGAAAAATATTACCAACATATTTTGTTTGTAATAAAGATCCAGTTTCACTCCGATCTCCTAAATATCCAATTTTTGTACTATTTAAAGCTTTTTCAAAAATACGTATTTCGTCTAATTTTCCTTCTAAATAATTTGTTTGACTAAATCCTCCTATATATAACGGATCTTTATTATCAATTCTAGCAGAAGCGGTAAATGGAGATGCGTGTACTTTAAGTAAATTAGAAGAAATAGATGAATGTAAAGTTCCATTTAAATACATTTCTAATGAGCTACCTGTTTTTTGACAAACAACATGAGTCCATTCAGTAACAGAAGTAGATGATGTAATTTGAGCAATATATTCATGAGAACCAGCAGCAGAAAATATTAATTGATTACTACCTGATAATTCTAATTTAAATGGATATTGTGGACTAGCCGAACTAGATGCTTTTGTTAAAATAAGTTCGTTATTAGAAGTTGAATTTGCTCCCGATATAAACATTGATATACAATAATCATTATCTCGATTATATAATCCATTAATATCAGTAGAAATATATCCATTGCCGGCAAAGTTTGCCGCATAACCTAATGATTGGGTTAGTCCCGAATTAGTAGTTATTCCTTTTACATATGAAATATTTGATGATTTATATAAAATTCTTGAAGTATCAAAATATTCATTAAATCCTTCATAATACTGTTCTCCAGTAACTATTGACTGTGTAAGAAAATTACTATTAATTAAATTACCATATCGGTCACTACTAATTAAAAGTGTAGAATCACCATATACTGATCCACCATATATAGCTGTTCCATATAATGCAGAATTTGATGCAGTTATATTAAACGATCCATGTTTAATTCGATCACCTATATTTTTTTGTGGTATTGAAAATATAGAAGCTGTTTCAAATAAAGCTCTTTTTGTTTTATTTAAATTTGTAAAGCCAAATATATTACTAGGTTGATTTTTTCTTTTATAAAATAAATGATTAATTGAAAAATATGTAATTGATTGTAAACTTCCATCAATATTTTTTGCGTCATTATATGTTAATTCAGAACCAATTGCTGGTAAATTTTTTGTATTTGTATAAACCCCATGCAATGGTAATAAACTACTTGTTGAACTACCAGATAAAACAGTAAATGTTTTATGAGCTAAAAAAGGATTAACTTTAACATCAGACTGATCAATTTTTTTAAAAACTGATGGATATAGCCCTCGTTTTAAATCTTCGGTATTTACTATTTTAGATTCTGGCATAATAGAAACTTAATTGTATCTATTATAAATATTGATTAAATTAAATCCGTTAAAAATCTAATTTAACGCGTATTAACGCTTCTCTTGAAAAAGATTTCAATAATGGTTTACTTAATTTTGCAACAGCTAATAATTCTCTATTATCATTATATAATCCAACTGTAGTAATATATGTTTTAGGATCACCAACAAATGATGTTTGTGATAATTGCCCTACACTGCCTGTTATATAAGAAGGATTATTAGAAAAATTATATTCTGCATTTTTTATTCTTACAAAATAATGAGTACTAGTAACTTTTTCAGAATTTCTTGCTTGGAATCCATATGGATCGCCACTCAATGGTTCTGTTGCTAATGAAGAACCAGATATTGAATGGAACATTGCAAAATGATTATGTCCTGCGGAACTAGAACTAACATTCGTATGATAATTTAAATGACCGTCTAACATTTTTGCATCAAATACTAATACACCATGGTCTGGATAAGCTAATCCATAATAAATAGGAGCAGTAGAATTATAAACTCCGGATGTTATTGATCCAGATACAATGTTATAAACTTTTCCAGATTCTCCTAACGTTGCAGAAGTAACCGTTGAATCATCAATTAATGTATGTAATATTGATTCACTAACAATTAAACTTCCGGTTTTGTTTTGAGGATTTCCTTCATGAAGATTAGATAAAGAAAGTTGCCAATTACCTGGATCTAATCTTTCTTTCATTCTATCTCGTTTAAAATTAATTACATATATAGAATCAGTACTACCACTCCCAGCTGTTGTAAATCTAGAATCTCCTGGATTAAGTAATAATTGTCTATACTGAGAATAAATTGCTTTAGACGGCGAGTCACTTAATTGACCTGTTGATTCAGAACCACTACCTAATGCATTACCATATGCTATAGAATATTGGACAGCGCTTCCAGTTAATGCTGGATTTTTTTGATATACATCTACATAATATTGTTTTTGAGAAGTAGTTTGTGCAGTTGAGCTAGTAAAAAATGTTGTCAAATTTGCAAGATTATCACTCCATAAACCTGCAGTTACAACTTCTGTTTGTTTAGCTATTACATCTTCTGATGTAAATAGTGTATATGTTCTACCCATTTTAGCAACACTACGTAATGCATCTTGTTCAGCTACCATTTCTGCAGCCATTTGCCTAGCTAATTGTTGTACTTGTTGATTTATATCAATACTAGTTTCTTCCGGTTGTGCCGTTGGACTAGCGCTAGCTGGAGATGTTGGTAAAAATTGTCCTCTTACAGCGCGCCTAGTCAATTTTGCTCCATGCCTTGGTAATTTTCTTAATTTTTCTATAATGTTATTAACATTCATTTTTTTTAACCTATTTTATTAAATTGTTGCTACATCTGCTTTCTTAACTAATATATTAACAGTTTTAAATCCTCCGGTTTCATTTGCTACAATTGTAACTGTAGTCTCTTTATCTTCCAATAAATGAGTTTTTGCTATAACTTCAAATTCAAAACCAGCTAATGTAATACTCTGAGCGTCTTCACTATCTCCAATAAATCCAGGTGTCGTTGGTAATATTGAATTTTGTAAAGCACGAGTAACTCGCAAGTCTGCTATAGTTGAATCTGCAAGAATTGCTGAATAACCCAAATTAGAATTTCCTCCTTGGAAATTACTTGTATTCGGTCTTATCGCAGCACTATCTCCCGGAGCACTTAATGTTATACTAGTATTACCAACAGTAATAACAGGAATATTAGTAGTCCGTTTTGGTAATGTTATTAATTTATAACGTAATGCTTGTGTTTCATCTGGTATAGCTTCTGTTATTGGCATATTATCAATAACTGCACCGTAATATGCAGATCCTAATTGATGATCTGTATTCCATAAGCTATAATCAATTTCATCATCACCTAATGCAAATTGTGTAATATTAAATGAATTTTGTCCTTTCGACAATAATTCTCGACCTTTTAATGTTAATATCGCGTCAACGGTAACTGTACTATTATTTAAGTATCCCATAATTTATTTCCTATTTTAAATAAATATAATTCACATATATTTTATGGTATTATAAAACTTCCTTGTGTTCCTCCATTAGATACAATAAATTGATTTGGATTTGCTGATAATAGTTCAACAACTGGTTTTCCATCTATAGTATCTGGTGAATCTATATTAAAATCTGCAGACGTCATTTTTGACCCAGCGTATTTTTGATTATTTATACCAGTAGGTAAATAATCTGAAACGCCAGCTGGTGAATAACTTGCTGTATTATTTATAATTTCTCTCGACTGTTTAAATTCAGAAACGCAACTTGCTGAGAAAATTGGACTAACAGCTTCACTTAACCAAAATGGTGATGTTGTATTTATCCATTGACTTCCAGATCTGATAACATATTGATGTGAATATGTAGTACCTTCATATCGTTCCTGTATTGATGCAGTTAAATATCCTTGAGATTGATCATCATCAATTGCAGATATAGTACATATACGTGCTGATGTGTTTCCTTCGTATACTAAATATTTAGCTGATGAAGATGGAGTTAATCCATCTAAATTTGTATTATAAGACATATCTTGATATGACACCTCCGGTAATACTTTATCTTTATTACGTTCTAATATATTTGGTTTTATTAATATTCCAGATAAAACATCAGCACGTGCTGGTAATAATTGTTCTAATTGTTTAAAGAAAGATAAATCAAATAATGTAAATATTTTAATATATGCGTTTATGTCATTTGATTGTGCATATTTTTTCCAGTAATTTCTTGCGATTCTTATAAGATCTGGATATGATTTATCTGTAGAATCACTGGGATCGCCAATATATTGATCTAAATCTGTAAATCCTAATTGAGCTATAATATCCTCATCAATCATAGTTTGTGGCGAAAAATATACTCCTAATTTTTTACTGTCTAATGGAGCTTTATCATATTGGCTTCGTTCAGCTCGTGTTTTTACATTTAAATCACCAATTAATTCATTATCTTCAAGTCTAATTTTATTATCATCAAAAGTTCCTGCTCCGATTGATATACCATCATAATAATATGTTTCTTCTATAGAATCATATGGAGTAGCATTAGTCCATGAAGCAAACGATGATGATATTGTTGAAGTAACTGGCTGAACCCCAGATAAACTCGCAGTTAATGTATGATTAACTTTTTGAGTTAATGGTATTCTGTAAATTAATTCATCATATGCATCTATATTTCCATCATATGCAGCTGGGGCTTTTACATGATTATTAAATGCAGAATCGCCTAAACTATTATTCCATAATCTTAATTCCTGAACTTGTCCTTGTAATCTACTTCCACTTACAGATCCGCCAATTATAACAGATCCAGTAGATGGAAAAGATGCAACTGCTGAACATGACACTTCAGCAACTATTTTACCATATTTTGATTTTTTTGTAACTAATTCTAAATTACTACCAGTAGTACGTAACATAGCAGTTAAATATCCTCCATCAAATAATTCAATATTTGCCGAGCTAGTATTATTTATTTGTACAGTACCTAATGTACCTCTAGTAAAATCTAAAGTAACTACATTATCGCCTACTGTAAATAAATTCATTGTACTAGGTAATGTAGGTGTTTTGACTACATCATCTGTACGAAACCTCAACTCTATAGTATTAATAGTTTCTTTAAAATCAGTAGTTACAGTTCCTGCAGTATTAGTAATTAAATCGAGTGAATAATCAAAATTTAATTTTTCATATATGGGGATTCTAGCAGACCTAGGTCCTCCAAATTCATTAATAGAAATAAGAGATTGAGGAATACCATAACATGATAATAATGCTTGTATACTTCGTTTAGTACCTTTAGTTTTTAATAATAATGGTAAGTTATTAACTATACGCCTCCAAATTGAATATGTTATATTCTGGCCAGATACAGATGGGTCACCTATAGTATTAGAACCAGTTATTGGAATACCAGACTCATTAGTACCTAAAACATATTGCCATAAATCTTGATCTTGGTTTCCGTTAGTTAAATTCCAACCAAATTGTTTTGCTACAGAATATAATAATTCATTTGGCATACCTAATTTAGGATTTTCTTCTCGGTTATGTATTTTAGGCATATTATTTATATACGTATATAGTATATCATAATGATGTCCTAACATATTAACAAAAGTATTTAATCCTATATTATCGCTATCATTTCTAACATATTCTGGTACAGTATATATTAATGCATTTAAATTATTAATATCATATAATGAAGCTGATGTATATACATTATCATACCATGATGTAAATTGACTACTAGTTACTGGGTATAATGTATATGGATATGAACTATTTGATTTAGGATATGGTTGTATATAACTTCCAGTTACGTTTAATACCGTTGGATTTTCTAATGGAATGTTATGAGTAGTTAATTTTGAAGCTGAGTCATAATATAAAAATTTCTCAAATTCATCAAATCCACCAATTAAATTATTTTTTGTTGTTGTATTATCAGTTATATTAGTAGTAGAAACACTACCAGAAATTCCTTCTAAAAATACACTTTGCGAGTCATAATATTCAATTAATTCTAATTTATATTTAAAATTAGCTAATCTTTCTGTAGCTGAACTATAAAAAATAAAATTATTAAAATCTGAATAATCGATATTTAATTTCATCCCATGTAAACTACCAGAAAAATATGTATCTACAATTTCTTGTGATGTTTGTACAGACGAACCGAGTAATTCAGTCCATGTTTTTAATCCTGTCTCATTTGATGTATTATATGAATAATTAGCTTGCCAATTAGGATTTGATAATTTATTAAAACTCGTTTTTTCTTCTAATGCATTAATAGTAACACGATCAATATATGGTGCTTTTTGTTCTTCAACTACCCAACATTTAAAATTTATATCAATATCATCAGGTAATGGATCGTGTAATTTAACATATAAATATTCTCCGATAACTACACTATTAACAAATAATATACAATTATTTCTATTAAAATTTAATAAATGTGTCTTATAAAATTTTGTAGAAGTTTGTTTAGGTCTTTGTATAAAATTAGTTATTTGATGTAAAAATTCCGGGTCTTTAGCATCTATTGCTCGTAATTTAACTTCCGTACGATCTGGAGATATTTCATCAACGCGTAAATGTTGTTTAGCATAACTACCTATTAAATTCTTAAAGAAATTAATTGTAATGTCATATGTTTCTGGAGTTAAATTTAAAGAATCTAATTCAGAATATAAATCAATTGCTAATGGTTTATTTAAATTTATTAACGCATTTGTAGATTTATCTCGGTATTGTGGAATTTTTTGTTGTAATGTTACATGATAATTTGCAGTAATCCATGAATTATCTGAATGTACATGTAATTCAATGCATTGATCTTTATTCTGTATTGTTATATCATTATTAAAATATACGCCTGTAGTAGTATCAATTGAAATAAATGACGACTTACTAGAAGATATTCGATCGCCAGAAATTGATTTATTCCGGCTACGAATTTGATTGATATTTTTATATTGATTTAACATTATATTTCTCTATTCCATTCATCAACATTTTTAGATGCATCTGTTACAGACCAATATGTTTGATCGGCGTTAATTGTACTATATTTATTAGTATCATTTTTACCAGCTTCAGCTGTTATACTAAATGTATCTCCAACTTCAAATTCAGAATTTGCAATAACTACATCTTTATATGCATTTTGTACTTGATATTGTGAAATTTTCCCGCCTCCAGCATATGGTTCATCAAAATCAAAATATTGTATATAATCTCGTTGTGTATATTTATCCGGGCCGCTTCTTGCAATATAAAAATAGGTTGTATTAAAATCATTAGAATCACTATCATATCTAAAATTAATTTTAACCCGGAATCTTAAATCTACTCCAGATTCTTTAATTTCTTTAGTTATATAATATTTATTTGGTCGTTTTTGAAGTTGTCCTTCTTCTAATTCATCTATTAATATTCCAGATTTAGCTCCAGCTAGAATTTTTCTGTTTTCAGATGGTTTATATCTTGCAAATATAGGATCTTCTGATTCTTGATCAACTGTTAAATCTATGTCTAAATCTAAATCAACATTATCTGATCCAATAATTCTTGTAGTAGCTGGAAATTTAAAATAATTAAATTGTGTATCTATAACTTTTAAAATTGATTCATTTAAAATATTATTTGAAGATGGCTCAATAATTAATACAGGATGTTTTTCATCATTTTCATTTAATTTTAAAGATCCGGCATTGTTTCTAACATTAATATTATCATCATTAGATCTATAATTTAAGCCCATTTCTTGGTATTTCACAAACCGTTCTAATAATCTAGCATCACCAGGAATATTTTGTTTAACTGCTTTTTTAACAGTCTGTTGTACAACTTGTTGTATTATATTTTTATTTAATTTTGCCATTATCTAACTACTTTGAAATACATATCATCATCAATATAATGTTCTGTAACTCCATCGGTAATTTTAAATTCTAGTCGATAATATCTTTCTGGCATGAAATTATTCATATCGACATGTATAAAATTACTAGTAGAATCACAACTTACTTTATTATAAATATCATCAAATGGAATTATGTATTCATCTGTAGCAGCGTCTCGGATTGCATAATATGTAGTATTAGGTAATCGCTTTACTGTTTCTATAGGAAATTTATTTGTTGGAGATTTTCTAGGAAATTTATCTCGGGCATATATACGAATTTTACTTACTTCTATATCTTTATAAGTAGGTTTTAATTTACAATATGATAGATATGAATCTATATCAATTTGATCTAAACTGCTAGAATATTCAGAATTATCAAAATACATTACTAATTTTGGTACATATATAGTATCAGTCTCTCTACTAAAAAATCTAATAATTCCTTCATTACTATTTGATTCATCTGTATCAGAAAATTTTAATAAAAATCCATTATTATGTATTGATCTTCCACCACTTCCACTTATCCATAATTTAATAGCATCAGTAACATCCATATTAATATCAGACACCCGATATGAAAATGATTCGTTTTCTGTTAATCCCGGCTGATGGAAAAATGATTGATTAAAATATGATAAATTAAAAGTACCACTACCACTTTGCCATAACCAACTACCTCCGTTACCTGATCCCGATACATATAAAGATGATCCATTAACACGAATTTCTTGACTACTAGATATCCATAAATTTCCATCTACATTAACACTTTGTGAAGTATATGTTTGAGAATCTAATGACCATGACGCCGCCGGCTCTGTCCAACGAGCTCCATTTGTTTTTAATGGATTACTAGATAACATTCCAGTTCCATTAATCCATGGTTGTGCTAATATATTTGCGTCTACTGTATATTCAGCCGGTAATTCGCATGCGTTTGTTGTATATAATTGTAACATAAATTTACACGAATCTAAATTAACAGAATATTTTGTTAAAGTATTTTGTACTTCTGTCATATTAAATTTAATTGCAGATCTAGACTTAACTAAATCAGCTCCAGCTGTCCATTGTCGTTTTCCTACTTCTAATACTTCATCTAAACCAGTATTTGCCTCTGATTCATGCTCATAAAAAGTAGCATCGCTTTCTGCATATAAAATTCTAAACATATTATTCCTTAGCCTAATGTTACTTTATGCCAAGCACTAGCACTTGCAAAATATAAATCTCCACTCGACGATACTGCTAATGCTCCATTTACAACAGTAGGTAATTCACCTAATGAACCACTACTAGCAATTTGAAACCCACTTAATGCATATGATGCCGTTACCGATGTAGTAGATATAGATGACGTATATGCAGTTGTTACAATTCCTATTACATTTGATCCAGTTACATAAGATGCTGTAGCAGCTGTTGTTGCCGAAGCCGCTAACGCTATATACGATGCCGTAGTAGCAGTACCAGATAATGATCCTGTAAATGATCCAGTTGTATTACCAGTAATATTTAATGAACCAGAAACTGTTATTGATCCTGATAAAATAGTATTTTCTTCTTTAGTTCCTAGTAATACATCATATGCATCAGAAATAAAACTAGCAGATATTAATCCTCCTGACGTTATTTGAGAACGATTTGTAGATAAAACGCCCATAATTTTCCTTTTTTTTATAAATATAGAATTAGTAAGATACTACACGGCCTCTGATATCACTATTTGGAAATTTAACTTCAAATATGCTAGGATCTAGTGATGGATAAATAATTCCATTTTTAGTAGCAGTAGTTAAATCATATGTATTTCCAGAATATCCCGCATCAGAATCATATAAATTTAATAAATTTGTATTAATTATATTTTGCACGCCCTTTACATTTGCAATCGTATTTACTATTTCAGATTTTATAATTGGTTGATTAATTTGCCAACGGCTGTTATCAAAATATTTTTTAAGTTCAGAAATACAATTTAATAATACTTCGTTACTATTAAAATTGCTAAGTACAGAAATTTCAAAATCAATACCAATATTAATAATAAATGCATCTTTAATATTAATTGCATCTGTTAACATTCGATATGTGCTTAAATATGTTTTTAAATTTTCTTTAATTGCATCGTTTAATGTAACTAATTGTTTTGAAGAATTATACCCTAAAATATACATATTTAATGCTAAAGGATTTTTAATTCTTGATTCAACTAAATCTTTTTGAGTGAGTTGATCGTCTGGTACAATATATGATTTAGCTATACTTCCAAATTTTGCTGGCATGGAATACGCTCTAATTATATAATCTTCTCTTGTAACTAAACGATTTTGTGTTGCAAAATTAGCCATTGCATTATTTTTAATATCTTGTAATGAATCTGCAGATTTCGCCCCAGCTGCTGCAGTTGGATTTGAAATTGCTAATGATGATTTAATAAAATTAACTAATCCTCCATTCGTAGTATCATTAATATTATCATCATATTCTATAGAATTTAATTTAGTAAGAGTTCCTGCTGGGACATTATCAACTAAACCATTACCAACTGTATATGTTACAGTTAATATAGTATTCGCTGGAGCTTGGCCGTAAGTTCTTGTATATAAAAAGTTTGATGGATCAATATCTATATCTAAATTACGCCTAACACCAGCTAAACCATTTCCTACATTATCTGGGTTTGGTATTACTTCTTCATCTGGATTAGAACTAACTCCAGATCCAAATTGCAATTCTAATTTCCCGTCAGTACGTAATCGTTTAATAAATCGTTTAGATGTTTTCTTTAATTTTATTAAATTAGGCGCATCTGATCTATAAACAGATAAATCCGGATCATTTTCTGCGATATTTGGAATTGACTCAAAAATTGTATCCTGCGCTAAATATGGAACTTCATGCCAGCCGTCTCCATCTGCCTCTGTAACAGAAACAATATCAATAATATTGGTATCATTAAGTACTATTTTGTCATATGCAATCGGAGTACCAAATGTAAATTCTTTTGTTTTTAATTCGCCAGAAACTGATTTTATTTGTTTTTTTAAAAGATAATATATTGGTAAATTAGTAACCCCATCTGTTTCGTATATAGTAACTTCCGTTGGGTCATATGACGATGAATAACGAAAATCAATTCCATCTAAGGTACGAAATACAGAATTCCCGGTACTTTGTTTTACTGACATATTAGGTTTAATTGACAATGCATATTCATAATTAGGCCTTACATCATCACCGGTACCGATTGCTGGTAATAATTGAAATACATCTAATTTTACATGTGCAGGTATTGAATTTTTTGGAATATATCCTATATTTCTAGCTAAATTAAAAATATTCCCTCTTTCAGTTGCATGTTCCAATAACGACTCTTTTAAATTAGAATCCATATAAAAACTTAATACATCTCCAACATATGAAGCCATTTCCATAAATAAATTCCCAGGAGATGCATCACTAAAATCAGTATATGAATCAGGAAAGTATTGTTTAGTAAAATCAATTAAATTCTTTCTAAATTGACTAAAATCTTTGCCTAAATATGTTACATCTTTTTTCATAGTTTAACTAATTTTATGTGGTTGTTACCGAAATCCCAGTAGGTGCTACTGATATACCTATATCAATTGGCACCGGAATTCTATCAACATTAAATGATATATTAATATTAACTATACTAGCATTTACATCAATATCTGTTACTACATCAATTATTTTAATATATGTCGCCCATTGTGATACTGCATCGTTAATTATATCTGTTATATTTTCTTTAATATCGTCTGTAGTGTGTTCAAAAATTAAAAGTAATAAATCACTTCCAAAATCCGGGTTCTCAAAAATTTCACCTTTCCTAGTAAGTAATAAGTGTTTTAAATTTTCTATTGCTTGTTGTTCTGTTAATGTAATTTTATTAAATCCACCAATACCTCGTTGGAAACGAAGGGACGTTCCTAATGAAATATCTTGATTAGAAATATCATTATTATTAACAAAATTATAACCCATTATCTACCTTTCTTTTTATCTATTGCTTTCATTAATGCAGAATAATCTTTTGTTAATGCTTTAGCAACAACAGGATCAACTTTCATAGTTTTCCCGGTTTCCGGGTCTTCCATTACATTTGGAGTCGAATTTTGACGCATCATTCCAAATCCCTGAGCATCACTCGCTGTAAATGATAAGTCATTATAACTTTCATTCATTATATTAGCATATGTACTACTGCCATTAGATTCATTTAATATAGGAGTTTCATTTAAAATATCAGCAAACCCTGTTTTTTCAAATTTTGGTTTTTTCTTAACAGATTTTGTAAGTATTTTCTTTTTTGGTAATTTTTCTTCTTTTAATTCATTAACAGTAGATTGTAACCCCTCCTTTAAAATTTCAGATAATTCTTGTTTTATTACATTTCGTACTTCTTCACGAATTGTCTTTTTTAAAATTGTAAAAAATGTTTTTTGTTCCATAATAGTTTTATTTTATAATAAATATTATGATTATAAATTTATAGATGATTTTTCCCAACCTTGATTATTTTTAGGTCCATAAACAGAATTTGTAGTTGAATCTATATAATAATCGCCTTCATCGCCAATATCATTATTTGGAATTCCTTTTTGATTAATCACTTGGCTTGGGGCTTCTTTAATAGAAAGTAATAAATCTCGTTGTTGTTGTATTAAATCTTCTATTAATTGTATTCTATTGTCTATGTCTTCATCTGAAACATTAATATCTTGATAAAATTCGCTATCTATATCTAATAATGAATTTAACCCAGAATTATTAGTATTATTAAGTTTATCCATTGCTAATGCAACGTCCGTTGTTACATTAAATACATCATTATTACATATACTTCCTAATTTATTAATAGATTTTCCAATTTGATTATTAACCATATTTACAGTTCCGTCGACTGTGCCTAAAACACCTTTCAAGCATTCAATTGCAGATTTAATATTGTCAATAAGTTTACTAAGTATATTAATAAATTTTGCTATAGGCCCGGGAGGTACCCCCGGCACTGCAGGAATTGCCAATTGTACTAGTTGTAATACTGTTGCAATAATTCCAACATTTTGCATTATAGGTACAATACGATTAATTAATTCTAATAAACGTTTTAATTTTTCTATATTTTGTTGTAATTGTTTTAAAATATCTAATAATTGTTGTACCTCCGGATCGTCGCATTTAACGTTTTCTGGTAACATTTGGACTTTATCAATTAAATCCTGTGCTAATTTAGACACACGTTCTTTTTGATTCATAATTAGCGGTAATATTCGTTGTACTAATTCTGCCGGTATGGTTGTTCCTATTGCCATTATTTTAAGTTATATCTGTGTTAAATGTTACTACTATATTTATCAACTTTAATGTTATCATTATCTATTTTTGTCATAAGATTATTTAAATCTTCTAATGGAGTATGGAGTTTTGTAGCAATTGCGCCATCCGATGTTTTAAATCCAGTTGATACTATATCAATTAAACCTTGTAAAACTTGTTTAACTATTCCAGAATAAAGCATTGACTCCTTTTCCTTGTTAATTCCAATTTTAATATTTTTAGAATTAATTTCAATTCCTTTTGTTGAATCTAATACAATAATATCGTTTTTTGACGTTAATATAATTCTATCAGCTGTACCAATTAATTGTGAATTTGCAAATTCAGTATATATTGGACTAGTACCAATTCTAAGATCATGATTTAATTTTAATGAAGGTATTTGTTGTGTAGATGTTAAATATAAAGAAGCAGGATCTTCATTTATATTTTCTACAACATACTTATTTTCTTCATGTTGTTTTCCGTTAGATAAAATAATAATAGGATCTCCTATTTGACCTGTATATGGTAATTTTTTTGAATTTTCTGGAGTAATATTTGTTGATCCTAATCGTATTGTATTTCCCCAACGTCCTTGATATATAATATCTCCCGGGCTAGGTTGTAATGGAGAAATTGTTTTTGAAATAATTTGCTGTGAAGAAGCTTTTATTTTTGATATTTGTTTGTTTATCCTAGGTTTTGACACACCTGGCATATCATTTTTATTTATACTTCCAAGTGTAGACATTGGTTTTAAATAATACCATTGAGTGTTTTTATCTCCAGGTTTACTATTTTTTTTAACTCCTTTTAATAATACTACTAATTCTCCAATTACTGGAATTTGCAATTCATTTATATTATATGGTATTGCGTCTATTGGAGGTTTTATAAGTTGATTACCAATAATACTTACGCGTATTTCAAATGGTTTATCAGCAATCTGTTTATATGTTAACCTATTTGCTGATATAACTTCACCTATACAGACATTAATATTATTTGGTATCATCTTGTGTTTTATTTAATTTTGATTTTGCTATTTCGATTTTTTTATTTAATTGAGTTTCTTCTTCTTCAATTAAATTTAATTCAGACTCTAATTCGGTTGTTAGTGAATCATCAGCAATTTGTAATAATTGCTTTTTTTCTTCATCACTTAATAAACTATCTGATCCTACAATTGTTTGTTTAGTAGAAATATACCGCTGTACAATAGCAGTTAATTTTACTAAATGATCATCATTTTTTACTGATACTTCTAAATATTCTTTTATTAATGGTACTATAATAGTTGCATCTGATGAACTACGTATTAATGGTTGTAATTGAGCGATTAATTGATTTATTTGCCTAGATGTTCTTTTTGAGTTATGATATACATCAGACATTAAATCAGAAAAGGTTATGCCTTTAAATAGTTCTTCATTGTTATCCATAATATGATACTTTAATAATAAATATCAAAATGGCAATTTTATGAACTCTGTCTGTTCATATTCTTTAAATTTAGTTTCGTATAAAAGTTTTAGAGTTTTAATTACGCGTGTAATATTATTTGTTTGCAATCCCGTTCTTTCTCGTATAAATACATATAATGCTTTTTTATTAAACTCTTCTATATTTTCTCTGGTTTCGAATATATGAAGAATAGAATCTGCTACATGTATATCTGTTGGATTTGTAAATATAAAATTAAGATTATCATAACAATATTCTACATACGCATCCATAAAATATTTTAATGTATCTCGCATATCATCATTATGAAGTTCTATTAATACATTACGACTTTCATCTATATTAACAGGTTCTGATTTTTGTTTTAATTTAATATATGCTTTTTGATTTTCTGCGATTAAATAATTAAAAGACGATCTTGTATAATAAGAATATGCTTTACCATTTTCTGGATTAAATTTATCTAATCTAGCAGTTAAATAAGTTACTAAATCAGTTTGTAAATCTTTGAAATTAGATCTTATATAAGCTGGTTTCATTTTATTTATAAGATTTTCAGCTAATTTCATAAGAGCTGGATAAACAAATCTTCTATATATGCGTTCTCGTAATTGTGGCTCATCAATTGTTTGATTATAAGCTGTAATAGATAATTCTGTTATTTTAGTCCAATATATATTACTCTTCTTTTTTCTCCGGCCCATCAAAATCTCCTTTTAATTCATCTATAATTTGTTTTAACATTTGGAATGTCGTTCCTGCTTCATCTTCTGATTCAAATGCACCCAATTGATCGATTTGTTTCATATTATCATATGCTTTTTGTATTCGATCATACATAAAAATATTAGTTTTTTCTACATCTATATAATAGTCTTCTATATCTGCTAATAATCCGGCTAGTATATAAGCACGATAACTCATATAGCCAGCAATACCAGCAAAAATAATACATAATATAATTAATAAAATCATAATTAATCTTCTTTAAATGAACTAAAAATATCTGAAATAGATTCTTTTATATTTGGATTTGATTCTGCTAAATTCTTTAATGCATTAGATTTAGTAGTTTTAGATTTCTCAGAAGTTTTAATAGGTGTTCCGTTTTTATAATTTCTCCATCGTTCGTATTCAATCTGTGCTGCCATATGATCTGCATGATGTAATATAAATGGTAAATTTGTTTTTAATTTAGCTTGAGCTGATCTTGAAATAAAATATGGTTTATTAGCATCATCATATACACCATCATGAATTTTAATAGCTTGATATTCATTCCAAGACATATTTACATTATATTTATGAAGTAAAAATAGTGATAAATCTGGTACCATAGTAAATGGAATCTTTTCATTATGTTTATAAAGTCTTCCCATATTTTTACGGTGCCAATCTGAAGTCTCTGTTTGATATACTTCATTTCCTTGCCCCGGGAACCCACATTTACCTAAATCATGATGCATAGCAGAAAATAATAATTCTTCTTTTGTATATCCAGACATATCAGCCCCTTGATGGAACCAAACTTCATATAAAGTTTCTGTACAATCCATTACTCGAAGCACGTGATCTATATAGCCCCCCGCAAAAGCATTATGATAATGAGCCATGGAAGACGCTGGCATAAATACTAATCGTTCTTCAAATTCATCATATAATTTATTTAATTGATCTTTTCTAGTAGGAAATAAAGTATTAACTATTTCTCGATACTTAGTCCAATTATCTTTAATTTCTTGTGCTTCTAACATTTATTTTAATAATAGATAATTATTTTGATAATTCCAAAATTTGGCCATTAACTAATTTAGATGTACATTTCCAACATGTACGTGCTGTTGCTCTAGAATCAACATTAAATGATATATTATTACAATATTTACATTTTAATTTTTTAAATCCAGGTCTTTTTATATTTTTATTTTTTTTCATGAATGTACTTTTGGAAATTTATATTTCGATGGTTTTTTTATTTTATTTTTCTCTTTTTGGATTTCTTGATCTGTTATCTGATCAGATTTTTCTTGCAATGATAATTCTGGTTCTGGTTTTTTCATGTTTTGTTTAATAATTTTAGTTATAACTTTATTTCTTTGTTTAAAATAATTTTTAGTTTCTCCATATATATTTTTAGTATTATTAAATTTAAAAGAATGTTGTGCTGAAACTAATAATATAACCGCTAGCGGATCGAATACAATTATAAACAATAAAATAAACCAATTAACTACTTTATCAGTATCCTTACCAGATATTTTAGCAACATATTTTAATGGTCCTATTTCAGCTGCAGCATTTGAATTTGTTTGTAAATCTAATATTTTTAAATCTATATTAGAAACAGAATCAGTTAATGCATATTCTTTAACTGCTAATGTATCTCTTCGTTTAATAGAATTATCTAATTGTTTTGTTAAAGCCCTCCTAGTAGACCCCGAAGTTGTAGTAATAATATTACCATCTCGATCTTTTCTTTGTATTTTATTATTAGATAATCCTGTTGTTAATTCTGTAATATTTTTATTTAATGATTCTTTTTCTGCTGAAATAGTTTTTAATTGAGATTCAAATCTAATTTTTTTATTATTTTGTAAAGCTATTTTTTGATCTACTTCATATACATTATATGCAGTTTCTTGATAAGCTGAAACTAAGAATCCATATATACCTAATGATGTTATACACATTAATATAAATAATGCAGAAATTAAATATGTTTTAGCTAATAATGCAACATGTTTCCAATATCTATGTAGATATAATGCTGTAATTAATTTTGCAGTTTCTAATGCAGCTGCCATTATTATAATAGCCGTTGCTTGTGAAGAAAATAATTTGCTTAGTCCAAATACACTATAATATGCTGCTATTGATGCTAAAATCAATGCAATACTTAATGTTAAGTATGGAAAAAATCGATTCATTATTCACGCTCAACATAATATTTCGCAGATTCTAATTTTTTTAATGCACGAGCTAAATTATTAAGTGCTGAGCTTTTATCAATTTTGCCTTCTTTTAACATTCTTCCGGTATTTTTTACAATATCATGTGCATCTTCTAAATCATCAGTTACTTTGTTTTTGAATCGGTAATGTGCCATATTATAACTCCTTATTTTTTATGTTTTGTTTTTCTGGTGTATTTTTTTCTATTAACGTACACATTAGGCCGTGTAGCCATTTTTATTTCTTGATATGTAGCTTTAATAGTTTCCATTATAATAATAAATATATTACTATGTAATTATTGGTATATTTTTATTAATATAAGAAAAAATTTACACATATACAAATAACCGATAAAAGTATATTATATTATATTTATATGTATATAAACTAAAATTACGTTTAAAAAAGAAAATATCATGATTAAATTAACATCTCTTTTATCTGAACAAGCAACGCCGGCTGGATTAAATTTAACTATAACAGGAATAGATTTACAATATCCTAGTGGTGCATCTCATCCAAACGATGTTCCGGGTGCTGAACAACAAATATTAAAAGCACTACAACCGTTAAAGATTGCATTAGCGTCAGGAAAATATGCTAATATGAAACATCAATTAACAATTAATGCTGTTGCAACAATTTCGCCTTTAACTACTAAAATGATAGAGACTTATTGGAAACAAGGAAGACATGGGCAAAAGTGGGCAGCTAATGCAATACCTATAGGGGGCGAAGCGAATGCTAAAGCTGATAATGAAAAATTAGCTTATGCTCGGGCTGAAAGTTTATATGTCTATATTATTAGCCTTATTCAGAAAAATAATTGGATAGTCAAAGATTCAAAAGGTACTGAAACGCGTTTAATAGGCTCGAAGCTTGTAGAAATGCTTCCGATGAAAATTAATTCATCAATTGGAACTACTAGATCTGCATCTGCGACTATTAAAACAACTGGAGATTTGCCCGATGATAAAAAACCAGTTCCAGAAATAAGGTGCACATTTAATTGGGGTTCAGATAAACAAAGACGAGCTGCAGACCCGCCATATACTTGGAAATCTGAAGAAATGACTTTTAGTGCAGATGTTAATGATTCCATGCGCTTTAGAGGCACAATAGCTAAAATTCCAGATGCATATTTTGTAAAGTATGGAGATCATGAATTTTTTAGTGGTTTCAATGGCGCAGAATACAGTTCTGGGATGGTAATAGGATCCAGTGATCAAACCAAGGAAATGAAACGATTAGGATATTATGGTATTAATTGGAGTTGGAAATGGAACAGAAGATTTGCTGTTGAAATTGCATATTTAATGCAAAGACATAATCTACTAGGTCATATTAATACTCAAATTACAAGCATCGGAGGAAGCCCGGTTACAGCTATCGATGTAATGCCAAATTACGATACCGTAATTGCCACCATAGAACAATATAAAGACATATTTCTGAACTGGAGGTCCGTCAAAGAAAACAAAAAGGCAAAATATCTACGAGAGTGGAAAGCTGGTGTTGCAGGTGGATGGGGTAGAACTCAAAAAAGCACAGAAACTATTATTAAAAATAATCATGATGACAAACCGGTACAATTTTTAGCATTTCCTCCATTAAGAGGCACCATATGGACCGTTAAAGGTAGATGTGTTGCCTCGAAATAAAATAACTACATTGATTTATTATAATAACAAGTTTTCTTAATATCACCTGGATAACCAATTACGATATTAATATAATAATAATATCCATTCGTCGTTATAGCAAATCCAAAATCTAATGATCTTGAAGATGTTTTAAAGTGCCCATCATTAATAACTTTTACTATTTTGGTTACCAACTCATCTTTATTAGGACCACTAACAAATCTAATATATGGAATTACAACACCATGTTTTTCAGAAAATTCAATTAAATCTGCAACATATTTTTTATCTTGTTCCCAAGATTTTAAATCGTCTTCTGCAGCTCTTTTAAAAACACCATTATCAATTTTTATTGGTTCTTCGCCATTATCTATAAAAACTTTATTAACATCATTAATAGTTTTATTGAGTAATGAATCTAAATCTTGAGAGAATAAATTAGTTGCTATGAATATAGCTGCGAGAATTAAAAGTGTCTTTTTCATTGATTAATTATTTTAAAACAATTTTCGGATTAACCGCTTTATTAGCAAATGTTTCTGAATAAAATTCATCACCCCATACATAGGAATACACACTAAGATTATTTTTTATATCAACATAGGTGTGAGTGAATATTCTAACATTATCTTCTTCTGGATATAAAATATTTCGTTCATCACAAACAATATGTATGATACCATTTTCTAATACTTCATATTTAACGATATCGACAGTTATTGCTTCTACAGCATCTGAAACAAAATAAGCAGACATATTTCTTAGATCAATAACTCTTTTAGCTTTTTCGGGACCTAAATTTTTAGTATAAGGTTCTTCTTTTAAAAGCTCTAAAGTGTTAACATTTCCGATATTATTATATAAATCTACGGTGTTATAAGTGATTGTTATTTTTTCTACACTTTGAGAAAAAACTTGTGTTGCTATGAATATAGCTGCGAGGAATAAAATTGTCTTTTTCATTGGTTAAGTATTTAATTATTTATATAACTATAATATATAATTAATTTCATATATCCAAATATTATTAAACTTATTTTAATAAAATTTTCGGATTAATTGCTTTAACTGCAAAAGAACTTGTAAAATCAGTGCCTTCATTCCATTTCCATGAATAAATACTAGTATTTTTATTTTTATCTATATATTGATGTGTATATATATTTTCATCTTCATATAAAGCATTTGGTTCTTCAACTACAATATGAATAATTCCATTTGATAATTGTTCAAATTTCACGATATCTTTAACATTATTTTCATTGGTATCTAATTTAAAATAACATTTCATATTTTTAATATCATATGTTCTTGTTGCAATACCTGGCTTATTTGGTATTGTTGTATTTAAATATTTTTTAGAAATTATTTTATTGATATTAATATTTTCTCCAAACGCGGTGTATATTTTTGTGTTATTATAAGTAATAGTAATATTATTTATAGTTTGAGAAAATAGTTGAGTAGCTATGAATATAGCTGCTGTGATTAAAATGGTTTTTTTCATTGGTTAAGTATTTAATTATTTATATAACTATAATATATAATTAATTTCTATTATCCAAATATTTATATTATATATGATAAAATTACAAGACTTACTGTTAGAACAACAAGATATACTGTATAATGTAGATATGATAAAATCAATACATAATTATGCTAGATCTAAAGGAATGTTTATTAAATATAAGAGAAGGTTTGCAAAACAAATTTTAAAAATAAAAAAATGGTACAACCATCCTGATAACGGTAGAAAATTAAAATATTTAGCACTTGAAACAGATTATTCTGAAATAATATCTGCAGCTGCAATTGCAAATGCATATCCAGGAAGTACTGATTGGAGAACTAAACCTGTTAATTACACTAATATATTATCAACCTTAAAAGTTGTAAACGGCATACAAAACAACTATTATGGGAAAATAGAACTTACTGGGGGTGATGATGCATTTCATCGTTGTTTAAACTACGAAAGTGACCATACGCGTGGCTTTGCGATTGATTTTGTACAAGAAGGAAAAGCATCAGATGATTCACAACTACAAATGGAAAATGCAATTGCAAAATATATATACGAAAACCCGGATGTAACTATAATTTATATTAACGAATATAAAAAACCATCTGATTCAGCAAAAGGTAACCACCACCACATTTCTATAGATCCTACTAGTACCGATAGTTGTTATTTTCATTTCTTTAAAGATATAGACGGAAAAACCTTAAGGGGAGATCCGGGGATAGTAAAAGAAAAAATTAAAGAATCATTTCCAGTATATTTAGATTCATTATATCCAAAAGAAAAAGATATTCATATTAAAGATGATAAACCTAATTTATGGAATACTATACTCAATTATACCGGTGTTGATAATAAATAAAAGTACCTAAAAAATTTACCTTAATCTTTTTTCACAAACCCGTTTAGGAAATCTTTTTGCTTTTGGATGGCATCTTTAAGCTCTCTATTATCTCGTTGCTTCGTTGTACTGCTGTCGCAAATTCGTGTAGAGCTAGACTCATTAACATTTTTTCCGGCATTGTTTCTGCTTGTTGCAACCTCAGAGCTATTTCCATTAACATCTCTTCTCCGGCTTTTATTGTCATCTCCGCCTTCAATAATTGGCCTTCTTTTGTCTTTAAGAAGTTTTTTAGATTCTTCCCGGAAGACACATCCGGTGTGGTAAGAAGTTTTATATCCTTTAATGTCGATTCCGCATGGGTATTTGTACGTCTTCCCATAAGATTCCGCAACAACCGTATACTGTACTCCCCAATTCTGCGTAGTAATTTTTTTAACATAACCTTCATTTTTAGATCCTAAAAAAGAAAAGTAAACATAATCTCCTATTTTAAATTGCGGCCGATTAAATTGTTTAATTATATTTTTAGGTGTTTTTTTATATTGTTTCATAATTAAAAGATTTGGTAGGTCTCGTTGGATTAATTAATTTTTATTCTTTTAGGTGCACGTTCATATGCATAAGGAATAAATATATTAAGCAAACCATCTACCATGGTTGCTTTTGTTTTAGATAAATCTAAATCGGTAGATATTTTCCAAGCGAAATCGAACGCCCTACGTGCTATGCCTTTATGGATATAATCTCTAGTATCAGCACCTGTCCGTTCGTGGCGTACACGCAGTGTTTCGCCTTCTGTTAATATTTCTATATCGTCTTGAGTTAAACCTACCGCTGCGATATCAAAGACAATTCCGTCTTCGTCTTTAATATAAATATCTACTGGGTAATTCATTTTGTTTCCGTAGACTGATTGGAAACGGGATTTTTGATCGAAAAAGTTTTTGAAAACTAAATCAAAATCATTGATAAATTGTGTCATAATAAACCTCCTGTGTTTAATGGTTGCTTAAGCTAACCGGTGTTATAAATAATTTGAGACCTACCGTATCTCAATAATATATATTAATTGTAACTAAAACATGAGCCGTGATGTATAATTTTAAACACTCTCATATATCTTGTTACTTTATCTCGTTTAAATAATTTTTCTAATTTATGGTCCCGGGACATTACATATCCAGATTCTATAAATTTTCGTATTACTTTTCTAATAGCAGAAAGACTATCAGATTCAATCATGATACGTTTATCATCAATTAATATATCTACTAGATTATAATTTTCTGGTATTGTATTTTTTGATAAATCAATTTCAATTGAATCTTCTTCTCTATTAATTAATGCTTCTTTAATATTATTAAAAAATTGTTTTAAATTAACATTTCCAGATTGCATATTTTTTTCAGCTTCATATAATTCAAAAAAATATGTTAATTGATCAGACGGAGATAGCGTTATAAAATAATTAAATTCCGCATCTTTAATTTTGATATGTTCTAACGTTCTTTTCATTTTTAACAGCTTTATTTATTTCAAATAATTGTATCGTGTCTTGGTTTGATAATTGTTTAATTACTGCTACCTTTATCTGAGCTTCGAAAAGATCTATAGCTTGTACACGACCTATTATTTCTTTTTTTGAATCTGTTCTATATGAATATGTATAAGTATCCATCTTTATTATAAATATAAACCTAACTCATATTTTCTTATAAGAGCAGTGGTTGTTATGTTAATTGTTTCTTCTAATCGTTCTATTTCTTTTTTATTTAAAAGAAATGTATGTGTATTGATATCAATTGGAAATTTATCTTCTATAGATGCATTATAACTATTATTAACATGTTTTTTTAAAGATTTACTAATAGATAATAATTCTTTATATTTCATTTTAATATTTGTATTAGCTAAATATAAAATTCCTACTGGTTGGTTTATTAAATCTTCACGCATATTATGGGTTGATAGTCTAGGATTAATACTAAAATCCATGTCCGCCCATGTTTCTCCCATTTTTTCTCTCATTTTTTTAGATATCCCCCAAGGGTGATTAATACTACTTGTCATATGTTTTTTTTAATTAAAATTTATAAATTGTTACTGTATATACGTCGTTTGAATAATTAGCTCTAATTGTTACATATCGATATTTTTCAATTAACATATCCATTACTAAACCAGGATGTACATAAAAAAACCCATCTACAATTTCATTGCCTATAGGTGATAATAAATTAAATGATACACAATTATTAGCTAATTGATACATTTTGTCTACATCATCGAATAATTTATGTAAATCTTTATCTTCGGAATCAAATCTACGTTGAGTAAAAAATCCAGAAGCAACAACCCAATCAGCAGTATCTAATTTTGCAGATTCAAATTGTTTATTTTGTATATTAATATCATATTTTTCTTTTGCTAAATTACACATTATTTTATTATAATCTAAACCTTTATATGATATTATTTTATTATTATGTATTTGTTTGATAAATCCAAATAAATCACCTCTACCAGAACCTATATCTAAAATAGTAAATAATTCAGGATCATAACCTATAATTAAATTTTGAAAAATATATTGTTGTTCTGAAATACTACTATACCCGACCGGTATCGGACTATGTAACATATATTTTTCGTCATTTGGTAATAATTTATCATAATCGCTATCTTCCAATAACATATTAGTTAATGATTCTTGATACATTTAATTTAAGATTTAAATTCTGGTAATAAATTATTTTCAACTAAATGTTTATATGGAATAGTAGTAGTAATTTCTCCAGTCTCACATAAGTTTCTAGTTAGAGTACGATTAATATAAATATTATTATTATTAGATGTATTTAACATTGTAATAACACTTCTATTTTCTAATAGTACATCATACATTGTTTGTTTTCTTAAAGAAAATTGATCTAAAACTACTCCTACATGATTTACATCATCTTTAGTTACTATAACGGTTGTTCCTGCTTTATATGACATTATTCTATGATTTTAATGATTCTACTTGAATTTACTGCTTTTACTTCGAAATCCATGGATTCTCCTTTAAAATCATTTATAACTTTAGCTTCAGCTTCCGTTACAGATAATGCTTCTACAAGATAGATTTCAGTTGCACTTTTTTCTTTAGTGCCTTTTGATGTGTCAATTAATTGCGTTAATTGCACTTTTGCTGTGTAATATGACATTTTTTAATTATTTTTTTATAACTTATTTATATTAATAATATATGAAATTTGATTATATTTTCAAAAATATATTATAATTATTTTTTTAAATATTTTTGTAATCGTTTTTGATTTCTATGAAATTCATATGATCGTCTAATTTGTTTATCTGTTAAATCAAAATTATGTTGCATTGTATCTAAAATATCTGCAATTAATCGTTCTTGATCTAATTTATTATATGTTTTCTTTGACATCATTGTTATTACACGTTTGAGTTGATGTATAAATTCTTTTGGAAGTCGCTGTAATGTTCTAGATTGACTAACATATATTTTAACTTGATCTGCTAGTTTTTGTTTACTTTTTTTTTTAGATCTCCGTTCGAGAATTATTTTTTTAGCAGTATTAACAGATTCATTAATAATATCTTTATAATTTGTTACCCATTCCATGGGAGGTCCTTCTAGAGCAGGCGGTGGCTCAGTACCACCCATATCTCCAGTTTCTCCTCCTCCTACTTCTGGTGTTTCTCCTCCTCCTACTTCTGGTGTTTCTCCTCCTCCTACTTCTGGTGGTTCTCCTCCTAATCCTTCAACATCTTCAGCTGAAAGTTGTAATTCTATAGTATAATCAGTATCACTTCCATATCCACCAGCTGGAACAAGTTTTATAATTTTATCTTTTAATAATTGTAATAGTAACCCCGGAGTACAATTAAATGCTTTTCCACTTCTTGCAATAAATTCACGAATTCCTATGTCAGACACACTATATAATATTCCAATTGTTTTTGATTTATGAGTATCAAAATTACCTAAAAATAATTCTTCTTCTTTTGAAAATGGCGAAAATGAATCATCGGTAGATTGTTCTTCTACTTCATCACCTTCTTCTTGCTCAAGAATTAATTTATTTAAAGTTTTATATATTATATGTTCGTTAATTTGTTTCATTTATTATTTTTTAGTTTCTGCTAATTGTGTAGATCTATATTTACTTGCTAATTTTCTTATTTCATTAATAGATTTTCTAGCTCGAACTGCTGCAGCTTTAACTCCTTTTTCTGAAAACCGATCATGATTTTCTTTGAAATTTAACCAATGGTCTTCCATAGTTTCAAAAATTTCTTTTGACGTCATAACATCCTTTTTTAATAATTATTTTGAAAAATAAAAACGATCCATGAATACGTCTAAATTTTCATCTTTTAATTTTAATATTTCTTGATTAATAAGTTTCACATGTACATTTTGATCATTCATATATATTTTTAATATATGATTAACATTAACATAATCTATTATTATAGTATCATTTTTGTCAATAATATGTAATTTTATAAATTTAGGCATTCAATGTAATTATAGGCCTAAAGGATTGTCTATACTTGGATCCTCACTGCCATCTCCCATTTTTCCTTGTTGTGTATTTAATGCTTTATGAGCTAACTGTAATACATTTTGCATATGATTATTCATTTTTTGTATAGAATCTATAGTTTCTACTGCATTATCACTTTTTCTCGCTCGACGATGCAATTTTATTGCCATTTTTTTATATAATTGCGTTACATGATCCAAATCCGGTCCGCCATTATTTCTGAAGTCGCTATGTGTTAACACATTAATATCTATAGATTCATCATCTTGTTCATTAATCTCTGTAGGTTCAACATCTTGTTCATTAATGGGTTTAGCATTATATGCAGCTTGAACGTCTGCTAATGTTGGTAATGGTTTACCTTCCTGTCTTTCCCACGCATAAGACTCAGTTAACATTCCATATTTTTTTTGTATTTTTTTTAATTTTGACATTTTAAATATCCTATTTTAATATAAATATATTACGCAGTTAATTTAGCTACTATATCATCAAACTCGTCTAGGCCTGTTTCTTGTTGAAATGAGTCACTATTCCAATATATGTGGTCAGCAGTTGTATCTGGGTCGTCAGTTTCAAATTGAAATTTATAATCTTTATTATCAACTCTACAACGACATTCTATTGTTGCTTTAACAAAATTTTCGCCTTCTTCTTCTAATTGATCTTTAATATCATCTTTTAAATCCTCATATGTAGTTGTTTTATTTGGAGGTGTGATTGTGACATTGCCAATATCTACACTATCAATATAAATTTCAAATTCTGGTTTTGTTACTGAAGTCATTGTTACTCTAATTCTGGCAATTTTATTTTGAGGATGGCTACTTATTTCACTAGCTATACCATTCCAAAAATCTTGATTAGTTATATCATAACTTGGGTAGAGTCTTTTATTCTTTTCAAACTCTTTAATATCTTCTGCAGTTACTTCTATATTATCATAGCGTTCCGGTTCACGTTCACCATCTTTATATCTCTTTTCAAATCTCAGATCATATTTACCAGGTAGTGGCGTTGGAAACTCATTAAGTTGTTCTAATAATATGTTTTTTAGCTTTATCATAATTTTTATTTATTACATTCCTTTCATTACACCACCAGCTTGTTTTGTTTTATCTATCGTTTTGTTAATAACCTTCAATAGCAATTCAGTAGCTTGTAATACATCTTCTCCTACCTCTTCTGCTCCTATTGTCGCGATCTTCATAAGAAGCTTATGGGCGTTTTGAAGATCTTGGGGACGTGGGAGAAATGGTAGTGGAGCCAATTTTTTGAGGTCATCATATGTTTGTTCATTCATACCTTTCATTGCATCACCAATTGCACCACCTTGTTCGATTTCTTTTTTTAAATCTTTCATCTTTTTTATCATTTCCGGTGAAAGCTTACTTAGTTTTTTAGGTGCAGCAATCATTAAGAGAAATTCTCCTAATTCTTTAAATATAGATGGATCGGTACCGATTGGTTGATCTTGTTCGTTTAGGTTCTTGGTTTTGAACCTTTTCATTTGTTCTTTAAATTTCTTCATATGATAATCCTATTTATAATAATAAATATAACAATAATATATTATACAAGTTTAAATGCTAATTTATATCTTTTAGTTTCATTTTCTATTTTTTCTGTCCATTCACCTATTATTACTTTTTTACCATTTTTAAATTTATAGCGATGTTTATCTAAAACTTCTCTAGGAAATTGTTTTATTTTTGATAAAAATACTTTCTGTCCTTCAGCTTCATATACATCTTCATTTTTTATAGGTTTTATATAGTTTAATTTTATTTTACCTAAATTAGGTTTTACTAGATATACTTCATATGTATGTCCCCATATAAGGTTTCCTTTTACCGCTTTTGGATATCTATCCATCATAGGAGATTCATTTAGATTTTTAGTTTTGAACCTTCTCATATTTTTTGCTAAAATATGTTTTTTCATACTAATTCCATCGCTTTTTATATTTAGTTCTTTGATCTATTAAAACATATTCTATTGTGTCATGCTTTCCGCAGTGAGGACAATTTAAATGTTCTATATTTTCAGCTTCATTAATTTTCCATTCTCCCTTGCACGAACTACATTTATAAATATATGTGTGCCGTATGAATACTTTGTGTGCCATTTTATGTTGTTCTTAAACTATTAATAAAATTAGCAATAGATTGAGCTAATCCACTTTGTTTTAAAATAGCTCTTACTTCATTTTCCATACCTATAGCACTTCCTTTATTATTTTTATTAGCTTGATTAACCCATGGTAATAATTGTTTAATATAATATGCAGTTATGCTATCAGCAGTTGCATTTGGACTATAGTCTGTACCTCCTTGGGCTTTTGTTAGACCTTTTTGCTTCCAATTTTTTCCTAATATACTTTTTCCTTTATTATTTGTAATTACAACTTGCAAGTGAGGCGCTTGTGGACTTGTTTTAAACTCAGCTTCTTGATTATAAGAAACTTTAACTTTAGATATAGTTCCATTTGTAAATAAAGTATATCCCTTTACTTGCATTTTATTTGCAATTTTTTGACTTAACATTTGTTGTGCTTTTTTGCCTTTTGACTTAACATCATTAGCAAAGCTTTTAGTTTGTTCTATTGTAGCTTTAGACACCATTCTTTGTTGTTCATCTAAAATATTTTTTAGTTTTATCATTTTAAATTCCAGGTTTAGTACGTTAGTACGTTTTCAACGTCCTTTCTATCTTAATTCAGTGTCATACCCACGTTCTTTTAAATACTTGTTTGAGTCAATAATATATTGTCTAGGTTCCGAAGTTCCGGTCTTTGTTACAGTAACAACGTATTGACCATTTAATTCGCGTCCTGTCCCATCTTGAACTTTAAGTTTATCACGAAATGAGCGATCGGGATTCATCATATCTCTATTTAAAATATTTATAGCATCCATTACTTCAGCTTCATCAGGTCCTACTACATCAAATTTAACATCAGTCCCGCTAACATCATTATCATCACCAGTTATTAATTCATATACACCCGGTGCCATGTAATTCAATATCTTTTTAGCCGCTTCAGCATACTCAGCATCTACTTTAATATATGCAGTTTCAGGTTTACCCTCATCATCTAGATCGTCGTCTTCATAGTCTATTTTGTAGTCTATATATTCGAGATTGGCCGGAGCAAAAAATAATCCAGCTCGTTTTCGAGGCATTTTAAATTTTAATACAGAACCAACATTCCCTATTTCCGGAGTGTTAGCATTGCCTAATGCAAACGCGCTATACTTAGCTAAATCTTCTATTCTAGTTATCTCTGTTCTAGGAGCATTTTGATCTTCTTGTTCTAAACCAAATATCTTACCGGTATATGCACCCATATCATCAGCTCTTTTGCCTTTTATTTTTTGGTTTAATTCGGCTCTAGCCCTTCGTTTGCTTACGAAATTAATTTGCTCCGTTAATAAATGCTTTAGTTTAATCATTACTTTTTGCCTTTGCAATCGCTTTTGATATATTTTTTATTGCCCCATTATCAATTGTGTCAAATAATTCTTTTAATGTTTTAGGATAATTACCTCGCGCGAATTCTTCCGCAACATATTCAAGATAATTTTTTGGCATTGTAAAAGTGCCATATTTAGTTATATTACCCATATCTTTAAGCCAACGCAAAAATCGATCATCGCCAGCTTTTACATATTTATTATGCATTTTTTCCAAATCGTCTTCAAATTCTTTTTCTTGCTTTTTTATGAAGTCATTATATCTTCGTCGTTTTGCATTATCACTTAATGGTTCTATTTCTTTGGGCGCTCTAAAACCGGGATCTGTAAGTTCTCCAGGGTCAAAAGTTGGCGCCGGAGCAGGTGTTGGACCTTGTTCACTTAGATTCTTGGTTCTAAACCTTCTCATGTTTTCTTTAAGTATATTTTCTAATTTCTTCATTATATAAATTTCCTTATAAACTGTAATACTTCTTGTTTAGGATGAAATGAGTCTGAATGTCTACGCATTATAGACGCAACCACATCATCAGCTTCTGAATCCATTAATTCGTATCTAACGTTTAAAATGGTATCAAATTTTTGTTGGGGTATCATATCCCCGCTATCTACTAGATCGTCCAGATTCTCATCTAGCCAATCAATATAATTGTGTATAAATAAATCTATGTCATCACCTATTAACTTTATAGCCTGTTGACTAACATCGCTTGATTCTGCCAATAAGTGTTTTAAACGTATCATTGTATTATATTAATATAATTAAAGATTCTTAGTGCGAAATCTTTTCATGTTTTCTTTAAATATAGGCGAACTTTTAGACGTAGTAGATTTACTACTATTATCTGCACTAGAGTTTTGTTGTTGAACCGGAGTTTGTTTTTTATTTACCGACTCTTTTGAAATATTCTTAGTACCAAATCTTTTCATTTGTTGTTTAAGTGTTTTCATCATTTTATATCCTATTATAAAGGCTTTATTATAAATATAGCGTAATAGTATTATAGTGGATCGTATATATGCTCATATATCTTATAAAGAGGCCTCCTATAGCAAAAAATCTTTCCGTGCTATGAAAATAGGTAAAACACCCTCAAAATCACCCGGTTAAGGGGGGTGTTAATGAAACCCCTATATACCCCCCCAGACCCCCCCTTTTGACCCCTATATACTACCCCTCCCCCCATGCCTTTGTTCTATAGCCCCTAGCCCCCCTTATAGTATATAACGTAGAAAGCCTCAGGGTTTTATTCCCGAGACTTCCATGCCCTTGCTCATGACTTATATATAATATAGTCCAGGCGTGCTTATAGTGATTGTCTTTATTCTTTATCCTTTGTTGCGTATACTAATGCTACTACAATACATATAATACATATGGTTTCTATTGCAATAAAGTCGAAGTCGTAATTCATGTCTCTGTATATATATTATAATATAGATTTAAGATTATTTTCACGTGCTATGCGTATTCCTTCTGCGGTAGCTTTTTCTGATTTAACATCTTTTGCTGAGTCTAATATAGTTACTCCTACTGCATCAATTCCTGGGATGGGACACTTCTCTATCTCTACCTTCTTCTTCTCTACCACAAACTCTGTAATAGATGAGTATTGTATTCTACCTCTCGTCTTCTTACCGAACATATCAAAAGTGAAGTAATCCATATTGTTATCTCCTAATCGTCTAATGCTAACAACTTCACTAAATAGCTTGCCTTTGCTTAATACGTGATAACTACATAGTGTTATCATACCGCTATCTGATATATCGATATTATATAACATTTTGTTCTTGCCGGCAATTTTAAAATAAGTTCCGGCCTCTAATTGTGCTTTTACGCTGATCTCTTTTTTCATTTATTATGGGTTTTAATTAATTATTATATATAAATATAAGGTTTTTTTTTCGTAAGTCCTAATTTTTTTGCTACTTTGTTTGATCTTTTTTTATAAAGCCGGATACATTACATACCCGGCTCTTTGAGAGAAAATATATTAAACTTCTATAATTTGTTCTGCTACCATATCTCTTGCATTCTCAAAGCCCATTGCACATATACGCGCTGCTTTGATAAAACTTCTGAGGTTTACATTAATACCCTCATACTTCTCAGTCAATTCTTTCATTATGGTAAGAGCTTCATTTTTAGCTTTTGCTGGAATCTTATTTTCCATTTTTTCCATTAAGCTTTCAATTCTCATAAACATCTGCTCTGTCGTCATACTAATATCCGATACAAAACTTCTGCTGCGGATCGCCTCATCTAATGTGGATTGGTCCAAGTTACTAATAAAAATAATTTTACCGGTAAACTCAAAGCTGCGTGGAAGATGTGTCCCGAATTGGTCTTTTAATGGCTTACTGGTAATATAACTAATATGTCTAGTGTCATAACTATCCAAAGCTGCTTTCAACATATTAACTGCATCTGCGTCTTTAAATACACTATCACAATCATCTAATACAATAATCTTATCACAATTATCATAAAGGGTTACAAACAATCCCGCTGCTGTGGCACGGCCTTTAAAGTGAACAAATTGATTACTCTCTGTCAAACCCATTTTAGTTAATGTCTCTTTTACTAAAAAAGTCTTCCCCGTTCCGGCACTACCCGTAACTACTAAGCTAGGCTGGATACCTTTACCTACCATTTTGGTTAGGCGCTCTAAATTATTAAACATTTGCTTAGGGTCACGCTTCTCAATAACTGACATGAAATTCAGCTTAGCCGGTGCTGGTTGAGTTTTAGGATTAGTATTCTCTACTCTCGTAACTCTTCCAGATGCGCTAACCATCAATAACTCATTGTTAGCTTCTGCGTTTCTAATTTGGATCGCTCTTATTAAGCCCTTAGGCGCAATCACTTTGGTGTCAACGGCCCGGGCTACTAATTTCTTCCCGATTCGGACTGGTTGGTAAATTTTCATATTTCTCTCTTTTTAAATTATAATATAAATATAAGGCAAATAATCCGTAATTCCTAATTTTTTACCAGGAAAGTTTCAGAAAGTTATTCACAATTTGCTGTGAAGTTATTCACAATTATACTGCAATATCTGCTATACAGCCATATATTATACTATAGTATACTGATATCACTACTAATGATATTAATGCTGTACCTAATACAGCTACACTTACTCTTTCGGAAATTGTTAAATTTTTCATTTTTTCTCTTTTTTTAGTGGCAATGAAAGGACTCGAACCTTTCTTTATACCTTCCATTTATGAAGGCTCTCATCTCCATAATGGTACTGCCATATATTATATTCGGGTGTTTATTCCCAATTTTTTGCTTTTGCAACCCAACCGTATCGATCTACCATATCCTCTACCGCAAATGCATCATCATTCCATACATAATGCGCATCGGCATCATCTAACCATCTGCGAGCCGTATCCTCATCCGGAGCTCCTACCGACATCACATCAGCTACTGCTTTTCTTTCAGAAGCCTTTTCTGCCTTCTCCTGCTGCTCTAACTCCGATGTTAACACATTAACGAACTGCTCTAACTCTTTATTAGAGAACTCATTAAAATTATAACATCTCGGACGAAATCCATATACATCTTTGTATAGGTCCGATACCCACATTAAACAATTATCTCTGTCTTCCGTACTCTTAATTTCGAATGCTTTCCAAGCCATATTTTCTATCTTTTTAATTATATATAAATATAAGAAAAATAATCCGTAAGTCCTAATTTTTTAGCAACTTTGTTTAAACTTTTTTTATAAACTGATTTTTATCAGGGTTTACTTCCTCCCAACTTTTCATGTGCCATAACCTCCAATTATGCCCATTATTATAAATTGTAACCTCATCCACTCCAGGCTCATGCATCACTCTAAAATCATGCATTACAATTTTTGTTTCCTGGGATCTGGAATCATATTCATATGTGAAATTCTCAAAGCTAATTGCAAATAATGCAATTTCCTCTCCTGTTTCATGTAACATTGCCTCACCATAACATTGCAGGATGTCCTTGTATGTAATTTGTAAATTATCCATTTGCTTGTAATTTTTTAGTTATTAATAAACTTATTTTAAGATATGCTAATGATCCTGCTGCAAAACATGATGCGGCACAAACTGATGCTACACTAATTCCTCTTGCAGGCATTACAAATCCCTTTAAAGCTACCATTCCTAATAATACTGCTGTGATAAAGCTAAAGTGCTTAAGCCCTTTTAAAATTTTCTCTTTTTTCATATTTTCTATCTTTTTAATTATATATAAATATAAGGCAAATTTCCCGTAAGTCCTAATTTTTTACCAGAAAAGTTTCATATTTTTTGTAATTTATAATGATTATAAATAACAATTTAATTAGGGAATTTTATAAGGTATACTTTGTTTTGCAAGGCCAGATCCCATGCACAGAACTTATATTGTATTGCTTGTTTGTGGCTCATGAATATTGTTTTAAAAGATTAATATCATCCATACCTCTTAAGCTCTTCTCAGCTTGTCTTACTAATTGTCTAGCTCTCTCACCTGTTACATTGAGTTCCTCAGCTATGCGCTCCATACAAGCTGCATACTCACAACCAATGCCATAAAACATTGTAATTGCTATTTTTTGCTTTTCTGGAAGCTTTGCTAATATTCTTAATATATCAGCTCTCATATCTTTAATCTCTCTTTCTGAAAGGCTTGGCTCTGCCATTAAGTATCTGTCTGCATAAGTTTCCTTATTGCCTTCTTCACCTACGGGCTTATGTATACTTGTAATATATTGCTTTTCTGTCTGAGTTTTATGACTAGGGACTCTAACTGTTCTACCTAAATCATTTAATGCTTTTTGAATCTCACTTCTAATATACCATACAGCAAATGTAATAAACTTATAATTCTTGCTGGTATCAAATTTCTCTAGTGCTTCAAATAATCCTAAATTACCAAATGCTATTAAGTCTTCTAACTCAACTCCCATTCCCTGATATTGCTTAGCTACTTGTGCTACAAATCTAAGGTTATTAGTAATTAGTTTATTATAGCTAGCCTTACAACCACTTTGTGCTGCCAGAGCTAATTCTATCTCCTCTGCTTTACTTAAACTTTCAAATTGCTTAAGCTCTTGCATATATTTTCTTGTGCTAGCTACATCTGTAACTATTGCACCTCTCGTAACATGTATCTTCTTAGCCATTATCTATGTAATTTATAAAGTGGAACAAATTGAGCCTCAATTGCTTGTTGCGCTTCATACGCCTTTTGCCTTTCAGCTCTTTCTTCTCTTCCTCTCAATGCTACCGCTACTGAGCTGTCTCTGGAAATGCGTCTTGCATCTCTCTTAAATTGAGCCATTATAGCTCCTTGTCTTTCAAAACCGTTATTTTTTCTTTTCTTAGCCATTTTTTCTATCTTTTTAATTATATTTAAATATAAGGTTTTTTTCCCGTAATTCCTAATTTTTTTGCTACTTTGTTTAGAAAGTTATTCACAATTTTATGTGAAGTTATTCACAATTTTTCCCGCAGGATCATTGAATGCTTTAAAGGGACGTTTTGTAGCGCTGAAGTTTTGAGTAATACTTTACACATCTATTATAAGTCCAAAACTTCTCTCTACTCTTATTTGTGTCGGTATTGTAAAAGGAAGATCGGGTCGCTCCAAAATCTTTAACTAATATATCCACAATTCCTTCCTTGCTAACATCATGTGCGCGCTTACCAAATTCCTTGTCGGCTTGTCTCTGAGTGAAATACTCTAATTTCTTAATTGCTACCTGAGTGTCTTTTAAATTATTAAAATGTGTAGCTTCATTTAATTTACATGTCCAATATGTAATTTTGGACCAATATCCGTTTTCATAACTCTTTTTCATATTCTCTACTTTTTCTTGCTTAACAATTCAACTTTCTGGATTAGCTCCTTTTTCATCATATTATAATAGCCTGGAGCTATTATAGGATTTCTATCTCCTTTTGCTGCTTCCTCAATTTCTAGTTCTAATCTTAGCACATAATAATTTAAAGCGTCTACTATCAATCCTTTCTCAAATCCATTAAATTTTTTCATTTTCTCTTTTTTTATTAATATAAGTAAAATATTTCACAATTCCAAATTATAACCATTTTTATTAACAAAAGATACAATATTTTTAAATACAACAAATTTGTCAAAACCCATTAAAGTATTTAATTCGTCAAGCATATTATACTCTTCACCATCAAATTTAACAATAATATCAGTCGTGCCGGCATCTGTCGTTAATTCAAACTCAACAATATTATTGCCATCTAAATCAATAACACCTTCTACATACCTTTCGTCATCTACACTCCAGCTATGCTCTTTCATTATACTTACTACCATATTTTCTATCTTTTTAATTATATTTAAATATAAGCATTTTTTTTCGTAAGTCCTAATTTTTGAGCAGGAAAGTTTAAACTTTGTTTACCAACCCAATTCATCCTTAGCTTCTCCTGGAAGGTAGCCCAATTGCCTTCCTTCTTCTAAATACACAACATCATCCTCGTCCACGTTAACTTCTACTACACCTGTGATATCATACTCAAAGGGCCAACTAGGCTGCGAAGCAAATCTTACTTCAGCATCCTGCTCCATATACTTTAATTCCTCTATTAATTCTGCTACTGTCATTTTTTCTCTTTTTTTATTAATTTTTAATATATTTAAATATAAGCATTTTTTCCCGTAAGTCCTAGTCTTTTAGCAACTTTGTTTCAACATTAATGTAATTTATACTCATTATAAATAACGTGTTATTTCTCATTAAGATACACTAAATCCGCAGCTTGGTCCGGAGTGTAGCCTTCCTCTATTAATTCCTCATACAAACTTTTATTTTTAATTTGCGCATTAGACTTTTTAACATCTTTTTTCCAATCACCATTAAAGCCATTTAAACTAGCTCCGGTACATAATCCTCCGTTTAACTTCATATTATATTATTATTAAATCAATTCCACTTTCTCCAATTCCTAATCCATCCCTCGTAATCTGATAATTAGGATCCATTCCTGTTTCCACGATATCATTAATTAACTCATCCAGCGTCTCAAATTCGCGTTCGTAATACTCACAATCTAAACTATACATATTTTCTATCTTTTTAATTATATATAAATATAAGGAAAAAAAGTGCGCGTGTCAAGCATTTGAGCAGAAAAGTTTCAGAAAGTTATTCACAATTTTATGTGGAGTTATTCACTAGTTATTCACAATATTGCCGGACAGTAAGTAAGGCCCAGGCAGATATACAAGTGAGGTTATAATGCACGTCGTGCTCTTGTCGAGCTCTTAGCATTTGAATATTATGTATAGAGTGCCTATATGGGCCTTCCCTTACAGATGCCGCTGGGAAGAGAGAGAAACCCGAGTCGACATCTAGTATTTTTATTTTAGTATGCTTATGACTAGCAATCGCAACATTTACAGTTACAACTAGATTTACATTTACATTCTTTACAATTACAATCTTTCATAATTTTTCCTTTTTTTTTCTTTTTATATAAATATTATAAGGAATTAAATCCAATAATCCAACCGAATCTAGAACTTTTTTTTACTCCGTATAAGTACATGGCCGAATCTAAAAGTCATATAGAGCATATATTATCTAAAAATCAATCTAAATATATACGCGCGCGCGTCTAAAAATAAACACATATTGGTCTAAAAATAACATATATCCGTCTAAAAGTATATAGGGGATATGGGTCTAAATATACACATATTGGTCTAAAAGCAAAACATGTATATCGTTCTTCTAAATATGGTCTAAATCTAACTGGTGCCTGATATCCTTCTAAAACTGATATAAGAGGACAGGCATATTAAAACTTTGTATCCTGGGAGGAAAAGGTCTATGCGGTCCTCCTTATTCGTACTAGACACTAGACACCTGGATACCTATATAACCATATGTATTAATAATACTGTAACCTTTGCGTCCGTTGTGGTGTCTATATAAATCTAATAGACTCTCCACGCTTTCAGGGTAACCATAGTACTAAAACCATATAAATATTATACTTATAAGAAGTAATATTACAGAGAGGCCTATTGTCTCTTTATATATGTGTTTACATTCTATATCAAATTCTGCGTGCTTATTAGCTAGAAATAATAATATTAATAAGTTTACTAATACTATAGTGCTTATAACTTTAAATAATAACATTGTTTTACTTTATATTATTGGTTTAATGATTTGTTAGCTTCCAATTGATTTCTTTGAGCATCTGTTAATAATTGCTGTCTTTGTCTATGAGCTTCTTTTAACTCTTCTGCTTTACTTAATAAGTATTCTCTGTCATTAGCCGATAACTTTTTTGTCTCGCTCCATGGCATACCTAATACTGTTAATAGCTCCCAATTCTCATCTTGGGCTTTCTTTATTTTTTGCTGTGTATCCATTATGTATTTTTTGCTTTCGTTTATTTTCATAATTTATTTATTTAATATATTATCTCTATAATACTTTGCTACCGCTTCGCCTAAATCATAGTAGTTAAGATTCCGTTCACATAACTCTTTTATAATACTTTCGTCTGCAACCGTTCCTAACTCCCTTTGAGCTAATACTAACTCTCTCTTTCCATAGTCATTATCTTCTAATGATAAATGAGGAGCCCTTCTGTATATAGTATTACCACCATCTGGAGTTTCGTATACATACTCATCATCCTTGCCGCACATATACCATTTGTGTTCTATTGCCATAATTTATTTGTTTTTTGCTTTTGATACTTTATTTCTACTATGTCCTCTTTGGACTACTTTCTGTTGAGTTGGACTCATTCTTACATAAGTTCCTGTTTTCTCAAAAAAATCTGATAATCTTTTCATTTGGTTTGTTTTAATTGGTTAAACAATTCAATCTCTTTATCGATAGCTTTCTTGCCGGTATGTTTTGGATTCTTTACTGATTCAAAGTAATGAAAAGCTTTTCTCAACAAACTTTCTAATTTAACATAGTTTAATGACTCATTGCAATTAATTAATTCTTCGATCAATTCCTCATAAACTTTAACCTTTGTTCTAGTAGTTGGTACTGTTTGTTTCATTATTATCTTTATTTTATATTTTCGCTTTAATTCTTTCTCTGTTTATATAATTGTTGATATATTTTATTCCCCA
>Ga0208011_1000103_pt1 | contig 39301 bp, 54 predicted proteins | sample 7_EtaG_FD_184080 | JGI IMG/M metagenome (GOLD analysis project Ga0208011, IMG submission 184080) | Marine viral communities from the Subarctic Pacific Ocean - 7_ETSP_OMZ_AT15161 metaG (SPAdes) (version 2) | ecosystem: Environmental > Aquatic > Marine > Oceanic | place: Pacific Ocean | collected...
GCTAGGGTCTGGATTAACAACTTTGAACTCCCTTGTAGAGCCTTTAATAGCGTATAGGTTAACATCATTAGACAGCGCCGATGCAACGTAAATACTTTCGCCTTCATGGAGTATGTACATCTCCTTTCCGCTAGTAAATCTATTTATGTCTCTGGCGATATGAGACATGTACGAAGAAAGCAACGTGGACCATCCCGCGTCGGCAGACTCAGAGTCTGAAAACAGATGCCAATCTTTCTGATAAAATTTCCAAGGATAAGCAGGGAGAGTCGAACTCTCTAAGATGTTATCTGCGCGAAGACTCATATTAAATGGGTCTTCTTTTACGGGCGTTATATTCGTTATCTTACCCTTTTCTATTTCTAAGCTTTCAAGCGCAATTTTCATCTTCCCCTCGTCGTGAAAGCCAGTTAAAATCGTCAACCCTTTCCCAAAAACACCACGCTTATTTTTTCTAAGGCCTTGGAAATAATAATCTTCTTTTTCTTTGTAGTAATCCTCCTCGTTTTCGTACAACTCTTTAGGTCGAAAAACAAGATCAGTTCTAGTTTTAATTACAAGATCATATTTAAAATTATTCTCTTTTTCGTGCCATGATTTAAGCTCTATCGCTTTGCCTAAGCTGTAAAATTGTCCCGTCGAGTATCTTAAAGAGCGACCAGTGGATATACGAATAGAGGTTTTATCTGAATTTACTCCGGGCGCAGTTTTTATTGGAATTTTGCCAAGATGCTTTCTCCAATCTTCCGTTGTGTCATCTAGCCACTTATCGAGCCTCAAAGTGTTTAAAACATTAGATAGGGAATCACAAAATAATCCAAAGGTTTCTTCGGGGTCTTCAACAACTAAACTTAAATAGCTTTTACTGGAGCTATACGTATTCCAAATATCATCTTTTAGAGATTGAACTTCGTTCTTCTCGTTGTGATCTTCAATATCATCTTCTGGCGAGTTTCCCACGTCGCTCCAGCAATGCATAAAAACATCAACATCGTGACCCGGAAAATCGTAAAATTCTTGCCTAAACGACTCTATTGTGTTTTTATAAAATCTTGGCTGACCAACTACGCAAACTGCTATTTTCATCTTAGAATTCAGTAAGGTTTCCGAGGTTAACGATTGGGTCGTCAAATATAGCGTCTTTCAAAACCTCAAGAAGCCCCTTAAATTCTACATGGCCCTCTCTCAATACGCAATGATGATTATACTCTTCTTCAGTAAATGTTCCCCAATTTATAATTTTAGAAAAGTAAACTTTATCAACCCCTAACCGTTTCCCTAACTTAACGAAATCAATCATTTCTTTGTAATTAGCTTGCTGGACAACAAAATCCAACCTTAATTGATTTATCATTTTTCGCCTCCTTAGCGAAGAAAGAAAAGCTAAATTTTCCTGAAGTTTTCCCCAGCGCCCTCCCCTGCGCGTAATTTTGTATGTGTCTTCAGTGGCTGCATCTATGGAGACGATGACTGTATTAATATTTTTTTGTATTTTTGACATTTTTTCCCAAGTCTTCTCGTTAAATAAAACCCCATTTGTCTGGAGATTAAAAAATACTTTAGGAAAATTGGAGCCGTCTACGTTAAATAAAAAATCTCTAAATATTTTTGATCCAAAGGGGTCTCCTGACCCAGTTACGCTTATGAGACAATATCTATCATGAGGCTTATTAAAAATCCCCTCGATTAACTGCTCTTGAATTTCCGAGCTTCTTTCGTAAGCAGGCCCCGAAGTAATGCTAAAAGTTTTTTTTCTACAGCTAGGACAACTCAAGTTGCAAGATTTATCATGACATAAATTATAAAAGACCGGAGAGAGATCGTCTATAATATTGTTGTCTATAATGTCGCGGTGGCGCTTGTCCTCCACTGAGTCTCTAAGAGGTAACGAATTAGATTTTATATGCGGGCACAACTCGTGATTGCAGTAGCGAAATGAGCCATCTAGAATACTTCTTCTTATTTCCTTTACGTCATCATTGTTAAAAGCTTCCTTAATGGAATAATTTTTATTTAGAGGGGGCGTAAAATATTTTAGCCATGAAGGGCAGCATAAAGCGGCTTGTCCATTTCCTTGAGTCTCGAAATGATCAAATGGCTTATTGCAAAATTTATTAGAAGTATTCCCCATTAAAGTCCTTTAAAGGCGGAAAGCTGTATTCGAATGTTAATAAATCCCCTTGAAAGCTTTGAGTAACGTAGTTGTATGAATTCTGATTGTAAAGACTTTGAAACTTAAAATCTTTTTCTGCCAAACTTTCATTCTTTTTCAATAATTTTAATTTAGGAAGATCAAAAAGCCCGCATAAGTAATTGAAGCCGCATCCTAACTCCTCCTGTTTTATGAGCCCATCCACCAATATCCGAGTGCGAAAATCTAAAGGAATTTTATTTTTTTTAGACTCTTCGCAAATCATCTCTACTTGAGGGCGAGCGAGTATCCCACCGTAATTACTTAATACAAATTCTTCAAAACCTACTCCTCTAGTTTCCTCTTTCTTCGATGCGCCTCCATTTTCCGTTGACCACCACCAATTATAAAGAGAGGCCATTCTGCTATACGGATTACGCACGCAAGCAAATACGTAATAGCTTCGCCATATTTCTTCTCCTACTTCTTCTCTTATTTCAGTAGCGGAGCTATGCTTGTAAAGTTCGCCGTTCTTCCTCTTTTCTTCGTCATCCTCAGATTCGTGATTAGGGTGACCCCCTAAAATTACATCTTGACTTAAGTCGAGAAAGGGATAAAGAGCGTGAGCTATACTCGTTCCTCCCGTCTTTGGAACATGTACAAAAATAAATTTATTTTTGTGACTAATGATCATCCGCAATACCTTTCCTTTATTTCGTAATAATCAAGGTCCCACCCCATTCCTAATGTATAATTTTGTTTTAAAGGCATGTGTACGCGTTTATTTTCGGGTGTTTTATTGCCCGGTGCAGTGCGGCTATGGGTTTGATCAGGAATTATTAGATTAGGATAAGCTACTACGCTAGAATCAGGAAACATTTCCGCCGCCAATAAAGCCACGGATGTATCTGCTGGAAAAAATTTAAAGCTTAAGAGTTTAAGTAAGGGATCGAACATTTTTTTACTCAGAACAACTCCATACATTCCACAGGTTTCCCTAGTCACGGGGTAATGAACTCTTTCGTAATTCCAATTTGGGTCCGTCCATTTTCTTTTTCTTAAAACGTGATTGTACTCACTAGCTCCCAAGTAAAACACGTCGCTGGATTTGACAGTTTCTACGGCGTTGTTAAGCATCTCATCAAATCGCTTGTGAAAATAAATGTCATCTTGAAAAATTAATATTTTTTCATATTTATTGTCGAGAGCGTCCTGAATAAGCTCTATATTCGATAATACGCAACCCATTGCTCCAGAAGATCGGTAAGCCCCTATGCTTGGGGTAGCGAGCATCGCTGCTCCCCGTCTTAAAAATAATTTATATAGATTCTCGTCTCTATATCCATCAATCAATTTCCTAAACGCGTACTCCCTTGCCTCGAAGGAAAGGGGTCCCTCATACCCGTCAATCCCTACAAATCTTTGGTGATCTATTTCTTTTTGGCCTAACTTCTTTTTTAAAATATCATATTTATTTAAATCCTTTTCAAGATTTAAGACGTAAACGTTATCAACTAAGCTATTTAGCAAAGACTTTTCCATGATTTAAAGAGATTGGTATATCGAGCTTTCCTCCAAGCTATTCTTAAAATAATTTCCGTCGAGCTTGCTTCTGGTTTCGCATGTTAGTAAATATTGATGCGCTTTTTCAATTAAATCATAATCTAAAGCTTTAGCCGCCGCCTCCTCAAGAGTGTCAAAAAACAAAGGGTAATCTTTCCCGAAGTATTCTATAGTAGCTGGAAGCTTGTTGATCAAAGTCGGTGTGGCTCTAGCAATAGCTTCAATCACTCCGTTATTGGCGCTGGAAGCATAAAGGTCTAAAAACATAACATTGTCCACAAAAAGATTATCGTAAGCTTCATTGCTTAGTCTATTTAAATCGTATGTGTTGTCGTTATATTTAGCAGGAACATCTTTCCCGTAAATCTCTTTTTGTTTAATTAAAAAATAGTTAATTGTCTTTATCGGGCTCTCTCCGCTATAAGGTAACAGCCTCATCTTCCGATAGCCAGAAGAGTCGTCTAGCGGTAAAAGAAAAAGACTCAGCATGTTTCTTAGCCAATATCCTATCAAAAATATTTTCTTATCTTTGTTCTCTAAAAATTTGTCAAAATTAAAAATCTTATCAGGTATTTCAGTGGGATGAATTAATGGTTGAGTATGGATTCCGGTCTCTTGCTGTACATACTCCGCTAAATCAGTAGAAAGCGTAAAAAACCCTCTGCAGCGCTCTAGACTTTCTTGAAATTCTGGTTTCGGTATAATTTTTTCTAAAGAATTAAATCCAAAAAACCAATCGGGAGTAAAGGGAGGGTTATGTAGTACCCCTATCCAATCTTCAGTATAGGTTTTCGTTTTTTTAGTCCAAGAGAAATTTCTCTCTATAAACGAGTCGAAAAATATTCCCTCGTCCTTATGGAGGGGCGCTAGCGTATCTAGCACGTAAGACCATCCGCTTCGGTGGTTGCCAAAACAGACCTGTTCGTTTAAATTTATTTTCCCCGGAGACTCTCCTTCAATTACCTTGAAAATCTTATCATAGCTTCCCCAGCTATTTTTTTTCCAACGCTCTTCCTCGTTGAGAGTTTCGGTTACCTTGATTTTGTAATCATTAAAAGAGTAGACGCGGCTCATCTTTAGTCTTGAGGGAGTCCTCCAGCATACCACCCCTCAGGGAGTTTAAGCTTATTTTTGGAAAGAGTCCACTCCCCATTCTTAAGGACATACACCTTCCCGGCGGGAAAATTCGGGCCAATTCTAACTAGGTTAGATTGAGTGTCTACGAAAACTACGCGAGTAGAGCCGCATCCTAAAAGAAGTGCACAGCTAGTTGCTAGTAGAAATATCTTCTTCATTTTTTTTCTTTGATTTGGCTTCTTGCTCTTCTATGCGTTTGCGCCATTTGTCTTTAAGGCTTTTGGGCGTGGTATCTGCGTCAGCCGCCTTGGTATCTTTTTTTACCTCGGCAGATAACCACTCTAAAAGAGCTTTGAATAACGCAGATATCCACGCCATCGTTTAGCCCTGTTTCTTTGCGAGGCCTCTGGAGATGGTGTACCCCAAAGCTGCGGCTGCAGAACAGATGAATCCAAAAACCTTATCCGCGTTGGAGCCGCCCTCTGGGTCCACGATACCCGCGCCCCAAGCCAAAGATGCTAAAGTCACGGAAAGTGTTACCCAAAACTCGGTGCTTTTCCAGCCCGGTTTAACATTATTATTATTTTTAGTAGCCATAGTATTTTTATTATAGTTTATTTTGATAGGAATAGAAGCGAATTATGCTTCGCTTTTTGTTTTTTTTGGATCAGTTGCGTCCAAAAGCTTTTCAAGAGCGTCTCTTAATTTAATATTATCTTTATGTATATGCTCTATTAACATTTTTTGCTGAAATATAGTTCTGTTAAGTTTTTGTTGCTCGGTTTCTTGAGTAATGTCTTTAGTTATTGACCAGCCTACAAACATAATGAAACAAATCAATATAAATAAATCTAAAAAGATAGAATGCTTGTTCCTCTTGCCTTCTATCTCTAATAGTTTTTTATATATCTCTTTCTCATCCATTTAAGTAAGATCACCCAACTGAGCTAACTCGCTTAACTTGGAAGCTGGCTTGTCGAGCCCACCTACCGCGCTAAACACCATTAGAGTTGGCTTATCACCGCTATATATTCCTCTGTGAACCACGCTATGAGGCTTGAGCATTCTTGATAATTGATCAAAAGCCTGATCCAAGCTTGACTGAGGTATCGTGTTGAGTTGCTCGGTTCCCCCTATCATAACCGCAGCCGCGCAACTTCCGGTGGATAAGTCTACTCCTCCCGTGAGGATATTGTTTTTAAGGTTTTCTCTAACAGCTCTAGAGATAGCAACAGGATCGTTCCATTCGTTTACTGGGGAAGCTCCAAAGACTATAAGCCCTGAATTAAGAAGGCTTCCGTAATCATTAGAGTCAAAAGCGGAATAAGTGCTATCTTTAGCGGCGGTGTGATTGAATAAATGAAAAAGCCCCGCCATGCTGTGATTGGCCGCTTTCCAAAATTGAGATACTGCTAGGTTGGGGTACAACTTCCCAATTTTCTCGTTATCTATTAAAATTAAAGGAGATACAATTCCTTGCTCTACGAGTCCATAAGCTTCGTTTAAAACTTTGTGAGCATTAGCGTTTACTTTTTTTCCTTCGGAATTTTTAGGAAGAGCAAGAATAACTCCAACTTTAGAGTTCTTAGCTTTTAAAGTCTTTAAGAGTTCTTGGGAGGACTTAACTAAAGGTACAACTGAGCCGGAGCCCGTGCCTCCTCCAGCTCCCGCACATACAAATATTTTATCTAAATCGTCGCCGAAGCTATGCCTCATAAAGTCTAATACATCTTCCGACTTATCTTGGTAACATTTCGCGGCTACCGCAGGGTCTTTTCCTGCGCCCCCACTGCCGATGCATAATTTATTCTCTAATTTAATAGTATTTAAATCTTGTTGAGCGGTATTAATTACCCCAACCCTTCTGTAGCCCAAGTCGTGAAAGGTCTCCGCGATACGAGACCCCCCTTGGCCTGCCCCTATGAACCCAAATTTAAAGGCTACCGCAGCAGCGTCTTGAATTGTATTCGTCTTAGCTTCTTCGGGGGGGGGAGGAAGAAGCAGGTCGGGCATCGAAATGTCTACCGGATCATTATAAAGAGTCTTCACTTGGCTCTCTACAATCTCTTCGTTATTTCCTTCTTCGGGGCTAGGGGAAATTTCCTCGTTATTAAGTTTTTCGTCGTTTTCCATATTTTTTAAAATTTGCTAGCTAATAAAAGACTACCTAAGTATAGGTCCACGTTATGCTCAACGCAAATATCGTGAACCTGTTTAACTCTTTCTTTATCCTTATCTTCGGGTTTCCTGCAGTATGACGCTATGCTTTTCTCCCAATTAGAAGGCTCTTCGTTACAAATAATTATGTCACAAATTTGAGCAGCTATCTCTTTCTGCTTCTTGTTGAGCCTTTTAACCTTGTGAAGCTTTCTAAGTTCTACCTCGGTTAAGCCGCCCAACTTCTGGGATAAAATCATATTGTCTTTAAGGAGATTAAAGTCAAACTTAACGCTCGCATCGCCTTGTCCTACGGGAGTCATTTTTTTACTTTCTTGGGGAGTCCCTTCGGTTCCTTCAGGTCTACCCGCTTCCTCAGGCGGAATTTTCTCCTTATCGACATCTACTTCCTCTGATTTTTTTTCTTTTACATTTATATTCTCAGTTACTTTTTTGTTTCCCATGATGGGCTCATAGTATCCATCATTTTTAGCTTGCTTAAATTCTTCTTGAGACTCAAGAGAGTCTTTGCGATAAGGCAAACGATTAGTCTTAAGGGAGTCAAATAATTCATCTGCTGTAATAGCTCCCAACTCATATAGACGAGTATAAACCCGATCTTTAGTCACAGAATCTTTTAGGCTTATTTCTTGAAAATAAGGAGTAGGATAATTCTTAAGACCCATTGTCTTGGCTATCTTTTTAATTTCTGGAATTAAAAACTTATGCAAGAATGCTTGACGCCCCTGCTCTAAGCGCGCAAGGAATACTTGAACTTTACTCTCTTGATTAGCAAACTTCTCTCCGCCCACCAAGATGTTATTAAGGCCCAAGTTAATATCTCGATCAAAAATCTCATATTTCTTAGAGTCCAAAAGCTCTGAAATTTTAGGAACTACAAACTCAGCTTTAGTAGTGTAGTCGGAAATGAGCACTCGACCAACTGATTGATTCTGAAAAAGCTCTTGCATGGCAGCGAGATTTCTCTGGTTAATCCCTCCTTTGTCCGGGTCAGTACCCATAGTAACTAACAAGATTGCTTGCTGCATGGTTCGCGCAATAGCCATATCCATTTTTTTGAGCTCGCTTTTCGCGTCGATGTCTTCTAAAACTGGATAGCCCATTGGCACACCATAAGGCTCATAATCTTGCTTCTTGTAAAAGACGGTCATAACTCTATCCATGTCTAGAGGGATTTTAAGCCCTTGAGAAGAGTTGACATTTGCGTCTTTAATCTTATTTCGTATTTCTTCAGGAAGGGAATCAAAAATTGTAAAATCTTCCTCTGTAACTGGATTGCGTAATCTATTTACTTCGTATCCTGAGAGATTTTTGTAATAAACTGGATTGTAAAAACTTAAATTTCCTGTAAGTCTAATATCAGCAGGGTTCAAAAGCACATACTTCAAGGGAAGAGTTAGCTCCTCCGTAAGCGCTTTACTCAAAAGAGAAGAGCCAAAGACTTGAGTCATTTTTTTGACATCTTCTTTTTTTACTTTTCCATCAAAGCGATATAAAAATACATTGCCAGAGCGATAATACTCTCTGAAGAATTGATCTTGAATGCCCCACACATTTATTTTACCAAAAAAAGCTTCAAAAAAGTCTCTGGATTTCTTGCTACCATCTTTAAAGAATAATGAGCCACATGAAAATTCCGTCATTAAATCGATAACGTTTCTAAATTGAGCAAAATTATAGTAGGCTTTTTGACATAAGATAACCGCGTCTCGAACGGTGATATCTTTCTCTCCCCCGTAAATTGCTGAATACCTCCACGGAATCAGACCATCGTCAATATTCTTATATTTATCGGTGCGCGAAATGTCAGCAGCTCTATTGCGTCTAGAAGAAGTCCTTTGGGTAGAAAGATTAGCTGCCGTCGCCATCAAGGGGGTAACGTCTTCGTTTTTACCCGTAGATTTAGATGTGGGAGAAGTCGCCTTCTTTCCTTGAGTTTTTCCTTTGGCCCTCATAATTGATTAATTAATGATTATTACACTTTTTTAAACCATTCTAGGTAAAAAAGTAGTAGAAAAATCATCCTTCTTTTGCCGGACATCAAAATAGCATTTTAATGCCCAATTCGCCAGCATTAAAGCCGTATAATTATCTCGCCGCGCTCGGTTGGCGGAGGTGCTCCTTTTAAGATGCTGGGGTAGATCAAAGGTTTGAGTACCTTTAGCTGTGCTTTTAACCTCGATTAAAGCACACTGCTTCTTAGCTTGGTAAACTAGCGCGTCCTGAGTTTCGATTAAATCGCTTGTCGTCTCAGCCCCTGTCAGCTTTAAATTAATTAAGGAATTATTTTGTTTATCAAAGGCTGAACCGTTAGCTGTAGCTCGCGACGCAAACCAAATATGCTTATGGTCAATGCACGCCTGAAGGTGCTCGTTAGCTTTGCGAATGAAATCGCTAGTAAAGTTTTGTTTAAAACAGATTTTATAGCTACTCTTATTGTAAGAGGTTTTACATTTTCTTACCTCTTTACCGTACTCAATACCTTCTTTTACGGAATCGAAGTCTATAAATTTAAGATTGATTCCAGCATTGATGAAGTTCTCGGACTCGTTGCAGCTATCTAAAAATTGATACCCCGCGTTATCGATGCAAATCATATCAACGTCAAAATTTGTTAATATATAAAAGAAATAGTTAATGTGATCTTTTAGGTCTCCTCCGGCTACCGCATAATTATGTACTAGCGAACCCTCATTCCTTTCTTCGTCAATTTCTAGAACAGCGATTGCAAAATAATCTGACGATGGGCTATTGCTAAAACTTGGGTCGATGCCTATGATATATTTTTTTCCTTTACCTCCTTTAATTAACGTTGTGGGCTCCTGACCATCTGGAATAGTGCATTCATGCATTTTCTTTGCGCTAAAGTAGCTGTCACTTCCATCAGTAAACTGAGCGCAATACTCTCGTAAAAAAGAAGAGTGAGATTGACCCCCTCCTTGGGCCTCTTCAATGATAGTCTTGTCTATCATTTCGGGAGGGAGAGCTTCGTAACCTAATTGAGATATAAAATATTTAGCATCATAATTCTGGTCGTCATAAATCTTGCTCATCCACTCTTTGTAAGTTTTATATAAATTTTCGAAAGTATAAGAAGCTGAAGATAAAGCTATCATTTTCGAAGCGTTTTCGAAAACCATCCTATCTTGCTCCGTCATTTTCCCAGCGGTTATTAATTTATCTTCGGTTTCCCTAACCTCAATTCTCTCCTTCATATTTTGAGGAGCAACTAAAAACGGCATCAATACCGTCTGAATTATCTCTTCCGGTAATAAAAGGTACTCATCTAATACTAAAATATTAGCTCGAAATCCACGAATCTTTTCCCCGCTTAAAGGGATTGCGGTGATAGAGCCTCCATTTATTTCCCATTCATACTGATCATTTCTTTTCGAGGGCCGACTTGAGAAGGCCTGAAGGAGAAGCTCTGCTCCTTTTGTTTTAACGAGTTTCTCTAAATTATTAAAAATAAAACGCGCCGTTCGAAAAGTGGGGCCAGCTATAAGTATTTTAGTTCCGGGGTTGAATACGCAGTGTAAAAAGCAAAATACTGACGCGATAAATGTTTTGCCGCAACCTCGCCCCCATACGCACATTGAAAAATTTCGAGTCATAAGACCCTTAAGCGTAATCTCTTGGTAAGGGGCAAGCTTTATTCCTGATATCAATTCTGTAGTAAATCCAAGGTTTGCATTTAAAAATTTAGCTAAAGAAATGCGAGCTTCTTTATCCTCTAAATACCCTTCTAACTTTAATAACTCTTTATTAACGTTAAGAGGTTCTGTTTTATATTTATCTGGAGCGTACCACATTATCTTCCGTCATCATTACAGAATTTTTTTATCATAAGCTAACTGAAGGTCTATATGCTTGTAAACACAGTCAGATAAAAATATTTTTTCACTTACCCTTACGGCTTCCCTTCTCCCTTTAACGAAAAGAAATTGTACATGATTGTATTTTTGTATAATGCGCCTAACGTTATGAAAAATAAATTCTGGGGTAGCTTTTATCTTTTTCGAGATATGAGGTAAAAAAGGAAAGCTTAAAGCTTGAGTTAGAGTATCTTCTACTAAGATAACTAGATTAGCGTTTTGCTCTGCCGCTCTTTCAATTTCCCTGCAAAATCTTTCATAATTTAGCGTGCTTAAAGTCGAAATAAAATCAGCCAATGATTTTCTTTCTATATAGCAATTGCACGTCATGTCCTTATCGTTAAGGGTGTAATCTCCGAACTTAAGGCCATAAACCTCAGAAGGTATTTTAAATTTTAGAGGCTCTTTTTCTCTTGAGTCTATTAAAATTTTATGACCCTTATTAAGCTTTCCGGTTACTTCTATATTTTTAATTTTTTTATATTTATTTTTCAAGCCTAAAGTTGAGCATAACCCATAATAATCGTCGAAATATTGCTCGAAAGTCACTATAGAGGGGATTGCTACGGTTCGCAGTTCGATTTGACACGGAGAATATACCAGCTCTTTTTCTCTTTTCCTCTTGCAGAGAAGAATTTCTAAATACTCTTTAGCTTTATCTAGGGGCTGCTCCTTAAGCCACTTTAATTGATTTACTCTCGTGTTAAAATCATTAGAAAAATAATAGTCTTTAGATTTAAACTTTATGATCTTTTGGTCATAAAGGTCGTGTCTTGGGTGAAATTTTTGATAATAAGCTGCGACACGAAGTTTGTGAGCCTTCAAATGAGCGTGTAGCTGACGCTCAGTTTCGAATTCCTTTTCGCAAGCTTTACATCTGAAGCTCATATCTCAACTCTCAAAGTCATAATTAAAATTTTCCCAATCTTCTTTGTATATTCCCCCTACCATCTCTTCGGTCTCCCTAGTGTAAAATTTAGTATAATGAGGCTTTCTGCAGATGTTAGCTGATAAAGGCATCCTCTTGCAAGAAATATTTTTTTTACTTAAAATACTTTTAAAATGAGAGTCATACTCTTCAAACTTTCCGACGTAATCTAAATTAATTTGCCCCCTCCCATCTTTAAGCCATTTTACTTGAGGCATAATCCATCTCCCATTAAGTCGGTTGCCTGCTATATTACAATTATTGAACCTTGCGTCTGGCGTTAGTGATTTACCTTTTAAGCTGTGGACGAACTCCGAAAACCCATTTTTGAACTTTAGGAAAAATTTCTTATCAAAAATCTTTTGAGAGCTATCTTGTAGTAATTCTCTGCCTCGATACCAGTTAATATAAGTGCTAGAAAACCAAGGTCTAGAAACACTAGCTAAATATGTATAAAGCGCGTTTTCGGCCTGAGTCCAAATATACCAAGAAACTAGCCTATCCCACGGATTCCTTACGAAAGTAAATGTAAAATATTTTTTAATATTATAATTTTTTTTATACTCTTTGATAGTCTGGTGTTGTGCTGTCTCCGGGTTTCCAAAGTCAGTCCCCTTGAAATTGAAAAAATTTTCTATACTTGTGCCTCCAGTACGCGGAATATGTACGAAAATTATTTTTTTATCTTCTAAAACCATCTTAACTTTCAAGTACCTCTTCCTCTGTCAGTCCAAGAACTCTCGCTTTTATTTCATCCATACTAGAAATATTCTCAATTTCTTGAGCTACAGCATCCTTCCTTATCTCAGCTAAGGCTAACATTTTCTTCCTACCCTCCTCCTCCCTCCACACTTCAACTAAATTTAAGATACTGGCGTTATCTTTTAGCTGACTTTTAAGTCGAGAGCTTCTCTTCTCTTTAAGATCATCTAAAAGCTTATGTTGCCTGTTAACTGATTGATGGTATTCGTTTTGAGCTGTATTAATGGATTCGACTAAGGCCATTGAAATTCTTCTACCTTCGGTATCATTAGCTGCATCGTCAAGAAGGCCCTGCAAGTGCTCAACTCGCCGTTGAATATTTGAAGCGATTACTGCTTCGCCAGATAATACTATATACTGATCGACCTCTTCTTGGCTTAAATCTGGTTTATCGTGAGTGTATCTTATAAAACTGCTCTCGTAAAGTTCTCGATCAACGTTAGTCGATAAATGATTCATGTGGTGAAGAAACCTAAAAGTATGGAGATAACGTATTAAAGTTTCACAATTCTTTTTGTCTATAGCCGTAATTTTAGAACGATCAATTCCGTTAAGAATATACTTATTAACTTTAGCTATAGCACGATCTATGGTCTTGGGAGGTCTGTACTCTTCTTGAGGTATTTCGCCAGCTTGAAAGCTTTCGTCTGGATTTAAAGATTGAATGTGTTCTTGAACGGCGCGCGCCTCGGGACTAAGGTTGGAAAGGTTGGGGTCGTTAAAAAGGAGACGAGCAATCTCTACAAAAGTCATCATGCGATAATTATTGCTAATAAATTCAGAGTCTTCTTCTTGGAGTTTTATTTTTTCTTTCGGTTGGTATTGATGGGACGCGTTAGCTTTTAAACCCTTTTCTACTAGAATAGATTTAACAAGCCTGCCGTACTTGCTTCTTCCGTCTTTCATATTTTCAGGTTCTTCCGGAAAAAATTTATCAACGAAATCGGAAGTTAAAGGCTTTATGTCTGTGCAACCCTCTTCGAATCTTTCCCAGATAAAATCTTTGTGTTGATCATTAGCTTTCATATTATAAGATATCTATTTCGTTATTATCTAAAACTTTCTTTACCTTAGTAATTATCGTTTTTTGAATATTCTTAATTTGTTTATACCCCGGCTTTCTATCTTTCTCGGAAGTTTTGTATCCAACCGCTTTTGCGGCAGACTCTTCAGAGAGATTTTTTATATACAAAGCCTCGTATACTTTCCATTCTAAGGGCTTTAAAACGCTCTTCATTTTCGCATGTAATTTAGCCGCGTTCGAAAAGAAGTTGTTCTCGGTATAACTTAAGCTTTTTACTTCAAATAAATGATTCTCTAATGGCACAGCTATTTTAACATCATGAGCAATCTTTTTAGTCTTTTCCCATTTCGCGACTAAAGGGCATCCGTCGTTTTGTTTGCCGTAAACCAAGCATTTATCTTCGGGCTCCGCTGCCGCGCATCGAGCACATGGTTTAGAATAATTACCGTAATTATTTCTAATAATATTTTTAATTTGATTAGTTATGATCCTATTTAACCAAGGAGCTAAGGGGTGAGAGTGGTTGTAGAGATGCCACTTTTTAAAAATATGCAACTTGATTATTTGGGCTACGTCATCAAAATCTAACCAGCTCAAAGAATGGAGCGTCCAGCGACCCTTTCTTTTTTCTATCTCTCTGTTTATTAAAGGAATAGACTCCTCAAAAGAGGGTTTTAGCTTTTTCCTTCTTTTACCCATTCTTAGGTCTTATAGCACCCGCCTCTTTTAGAAACTGCTCTAAAACCTTTTTCTTTGATACTCGAGGAACTTTCTTTTTGGGAGATTTTTGAGGCGCAGAACCTCCTTCCCTTTGAGCTATTTGGCTAAGTGCTCCTAGGGAAATGCCGCGATTCGCTCCGTTCCCCACTATATCGAAATCTAATTCATTAATAGGAGGGACGCTTTGAGCGTCTTCTCCTTCTGGAGGTAAAGCTAAAGCTTCTTCGGGAGAAGTCGTATTTGAGGCTTTGGCCGCGCTAAAAGACGCGCCACACTTTTGACAAAAATTAGGCTTGTTTGTAGTGTAACTATTATCGTTACCGCACGATGAACAATATATCTTCATAATTTCTCAATATTAGTTTATTTTATAATAAAAACATGAAAACTTCAAATAAATATTTACACTCAAATATTAATAAATTAAAAAAAATATTAGAAATTTCCTACCCCTTATGTAAGCACGCTGACAAAAACATCTCTCAATCAGCAGCTTTAATAAACAAGTTAGCTAAAGAATCCCTAGATAATATAGAAAAAAATTTAATATAACTCTTTTAATTTTTTAACTAAAAACCTTACTAAATCAGACCTCATAATATCTTCTTCTGTAAATTCGAAATTATAGACCCCATGACCAGCACTTTCTTCGTCGGAGAATAATTTAAACATTTTTTCAAAGCCTCCCACGCCTCCATTCCTCAGGTCAGTTTGAAGGGGGTCAGCAAGTATAAAACAACGGCTATTTTCTCCGAGTCTCGTTAAGACTGTGGTGATTTCTTTAATTGTAGAGTTTTGAGCCTCGTCTAGAATTATGCATTTATCTTTCCAGTTCATTCCCCTCGCAAAATTAACCGGAAACATACTTACTCTCCCTTCGTCTTCCAGCTTCTCAGGCTTGGTTTCGGTTAAGAGTTCGTCTAACTTGTCTAAAAAAGGTAGATTGTAAAATCTTAGCTTTTCTTCTGCTGACCCCGGCAAAAAGCCCAAACTCTTATCTGAGCTCTCTACCGCCGAGCGAAGATACATTATATCTGATGAAGCCTTCATATTTAGAAGCTGAAGACCGCAGTATACGGATAAAAGGGTTTTGGAAGTCCCTGCGGGTCCACTTACAAAAACTATTTTAGTGTGAGGGTTTAACGCTACCTTAAAAAATTCTTTTTGCTTTTCAGTCCAAGGAAATTGATTAAGTTTGATTTGTTTTCTTGTGGGGTTTTCTACAATTATCTTTTCGATATTTTTGTTCAGGTCTTTGGCTACTTCTTTTCCTCCTCTGATTTTAATTGTCCCTTTTGAGTCAGAGGCCAAGTTCGTCGAAGCTCTTTTGGAGCTTACTGATTTTTTTCTCATCAAACTATATTACACTTCGGAAGTGAATTTTTCAGAATAATATTTTAAAGTAAAGAAAAGTCCTTTATTAAAATCTATTTTAGATTTCCATTTTAATTTTTTTTCTATCTTTGAGGGGTTAATAGCGTAGCGATAATCATGACCCGCTCTGTCTTCTACGAATTCAATTGATGAAGCGTAGCTTTTGTCAAGAGCTTCACATATTTGCATTACAACTTGTAAATTACTTTTTTCGCAATTAGCTCCAACCAAATAAGTCTCTCCTATTTTTCCTTTGCTTAAAATTCGCCAAATAGCTTCGCAATGATCTTTCACGTATATCCAATCTCTAACATTAGTGCCTTCACCATAAACTGGAACTAATTCATTATTTAAAAGTTTTTTTATAATTGTGGGGATAAATTTTTCTTCGTGTTGATTAGGCCCATAATTATTAGAGCAATTAGAGATAGTAGTTTTAAGCTCGTGAGTGTTAGCGTAAGCCCTCACTAAAAAATCCGACGAAGCTTTGGTCGCTGAATAAGGATTACGAGGACTATAGGGAGTTTCTTCAGTGAACCTTTCCCCCTCTTTAGCTTCTCCATATACTTCATCAGTTGAAACGTGATGAAACCTAGCGTTAAATTTTTTAGCAGCTTCAAGGAGGGCGTGTGTGCCAATTATATTGGAGTCTACAAATTCTTTTGACCCTTTTATAGAGTTGTCTACGTGAGACTCGGCTGCTAGATGAACGACATGAGTAATGTCGTGTTTGTAGAAGGTATCGTAAACGTTATTGTAATCTGAAAGATTATATTTTTCCAAAAGGTATTTAGGATGACTTTCAAAACTTTTTGTATTATCTAAAGATGCAGCGTAAGATAGGCGATCTACATTTATCACTTTCTGCACATCTTTCTTTTCGATTATATGTTCTATAAAATTAGAACCTATAAATCCACATCCTCCGGTTACTAGAATATTCATATTTAATTATGTACCAAAAGAATTTGAGGTATTTTTAATACTATTGGTTTTTCTAAGCTCTTATAGCATTCATTAAAATAGTGCCAATCCCCAGCAAATACTCTAGAATTAAACCCTACTTTTTGTGCTATTTCTGTTCTCATCGCAACGCTTCCCATATCTACACAAGCTTCTTTAAGTTCGGTATCCAATACGCCGTAAGGCTCATTCCTGTCAAAATTCCAATTCATATGAGAGTGGTGACTAATTAAGTCCCACATTATCATATCGGGTCTATCTTCATTGGCGAGGGTCAGCTCAATGCCAATGACGTCCGTGCCTCGCTCGATGCGCTCAACCGCTGGCTGCGCGATGGGCTCATGCTGGGGGTCTACTTTCCCGGCGGGGAATTTAGAGTGTAAGGTCTCGATCAATGTCGGAGCATAATAATTATCTCCATTAGTGATGACTATATACTCTGAATCACCGATGGGATTTTTAAGGCCATAGTCTCTTAAAGAATGCCCAAAATCATTATATCTTTTTTCTGTGGCGGATAAGATTACTTTATCATTAAGATACCCATGCTTCTCAAGGTCGTCTTTCAGACTATGAAAAACATCGTCTTTACCATCGTGAATAATGTGCAAGAGCCATCGGGAATCTGATTGAGCCTTGATGGAGTTGATAAAACATTTCAATTTTTCTCCGTGATTATAAGTAACGCAAATTATTTCGATCATTGACTCCCTCCTCCCTTAAAAACGAATGCCGACATAATTATTTTTGTATCTGCATGGTTTTGATACATCTTTTGAGAAGTCATCTTTTCGAATTCAGCCTTAGCCAATAATGAATCCACCTCATCTTCAGTTCTATAAAAAGCAGTATAAAAAGAATCTAATTTTTCAGAATACTGATTAATGACATTAATCCTTTCCTTTACTCCCACGCTTGCTCTGAGTATTAATTTACCCCGATGTTTGATATTATTTCGTAATGAATTAATTAGCCTTTCGACTTGAGAGTCGTCTACACAAGGGAATAGCCCAGACATTATAACTACATCATAAGATTTGTCATTTACATAGTTAACTACATCATCTTTTATAGTGCGTATATTAGGTATATCTTTATGATCTAAAAAATTTATGAATTCTTCAGAAAAATCCACCGCATCAATACTTCTTACTTCTTTTGATAGGGGTATTGTTAATCTACCGTACCCACATCCCAAATCTAAGACGTCATCACTCTCTTTCAAGTATTGCTTTATAAAAGCTACTTCGTCTTGAGTTTCTTTTTTTAATTTCTCTTCATCGCCGTCGCAACTTCCTAACATAGTTGAAGACTCTAGGGGCTCATTAACCTTACATCTCCTTCCTTTCCAAAAATCTTCTACTGATTTTTTAATTAAAGAGGACGAAACACCTTTAGTCCTTTTCGTTTTAAAAATTTCGATCTGATTGTCTTTGCAAAATTCTATAGTTTTTTGTTGTTCCGGAAAGTTTTCGTCTGAGCCATAATCTTCTCCTACCGCTAAAACATTTATATCCATCGCGTTCAGAATAGGCGACAAATCAGAACTCTTGTAACTTAAAACTAAATCCACTTTTCTGAGATTGGATATAATTTCCATTCTATCAGCTAGCGGTATCATCGGTTTTAACCCTTTATTCTTTTCGACTTCTCTATCGTCTTGAATGGCTACTATTAGCTTATCCCCTAAAGACGCTGCTTTAGTAATGCAATTTAAGTGGCCTATATGAAAGAGATCAAAAACTCCGGGTCTTAAAACTATCTTCATAAATTATATATCCTTTGAAAATCTTTCACCATAAAGCCTTGCTGTCTGACAGTTAACCTTTGCAGATTGATAAGTTTTTTCCCATCCGGGATACCAGACGTCAAGAACTTTCTCAGGGTTCTGGGGAGCACTAACGCTCATTCCCTCATAGGTGATTTTTTTGAACGGAAACACATTTCCTTTAGAGTGAGAAGAGAAAACCTCCCCACTATTGTAACAAAAATCAATAACACTTCCCTTGTCCTCTATGAAGTCTAAATCTACCCACGGCCATCTAAAGGGTGCTTCAATTTCTCTAGAGTCCGATCTAAACACTTTGAAATTATGAGAACCATCCGCTTTCATTTCGTAGCTTTTATCTTTCAGGAAAAGTTCAAATTTATTTTTTATTTTAAGAAAAGACTCTTGACATGCGAATACGTCCGCATCGCCGTCCCAAGGAATTTGCCCCCCTTGTCTAACCGCCCCCAAAAGAGTCCCAAAGCAGATGCAGGGAGAGGCCTCGTTTTCCTCCAAAAAGTAGTAGACGTCTTTAAACAATTTAATAAAATTATCAAATTCTACTTCGTTTTCCCAAAGGTTCCTAAAGGCATATTCAGAGGGGTCAGATTCTCCCGACAGCAGGGTATCTGATGTTGTAATCTTCATTAATTAATTTACCTCCGTCCAGTACTTTAGGGATTCAATTATCGCCTCTTCAGTATCCCTCATTTTTATTCCGGTTTTTATAAGTTTGGAATTATCGAGAACACAATTAGACCTTGGAGCCTTCGCTCCAAAGCTATAAAATTCTTCATCATTTTCCCAAAATTTAAAATCTTTATCTATTTTTAAATATTTTTTAATTAAAGCCACAACCTGTTTGGTTGTGACAGGACCAGAATTAACTATATTATAAATTCCATATTCTTCTTTATTCAACCATAGGTCCAGACATGCGTCTACGAACTCATATCTATGAGTCATTGAATTAGTAGCATTTAGTAATTTGTCATAAGTCGTCATTTTAGATAAGTAGTTTCTACTACTACTAAACTTGTCGAAGGGTATTCTTAATCTCCATATATAATAATCATCACTTATGTTTAAAATTCGATTTTCGCAAAGAGTTTTTGTGCCGCTGTAATAGCTTCCATTAGTAAAGTCAAAATTTGGGGGATCATCTTCGGTAAAACCAGAGCCATCGTCTTTTGTTCCGGTGAAAATACATCCAGAAGATATATGAGCGAAGGGAACCCCAGCCAAAAAACAGCTTTTAGCTAAAAAAGTAGGAAATTCTACATTTCCCTCGAAAGTAGCCTCTTTATTATCCTCGCAAACATCTACGTTAGGCTTCCCGATATATCCTGCAGCATTAATAACTATATCGGGGCTAAATTTGTTTATTAATTCGTATAGCTTTTCATAATCATGCACTCCGGCATCTCCGGGGGAGTCTTTATATAATTTCCAATGAGGAATTTGAAAACAGTTTAACTCTTTATTTTTGTAAATCTGCTGGGTAAACACCTCTCCTATATATCCGGTAGCACCAATTAAAAAAACGTTCTTCATAAAGAATAATTATGCAAATTTATAGAATTAAGTAAAGGGATATATCTTTTAATTAAATTATCTTCTTCTTTGTTAAAAAGAAAATGTATTTCTTCAGCTTTGGGCTGGTAAGCAAGACCTCCCGAAATATGCTTCTTCCTTTTATTGTTATATTCCTCTATTGATTTAAAATGATAATGATTACATCTAATTACCTTTCTGTTTTCAGGATTAGGGGAAAAAGCAGAATGTCCTTTGTGAATCTCTTGATTTATCTTTTTGTCCATCCCTACGGTCTCGTTGTTCTCATTTACTCCACGAAAACCCTTTTTGTAAAAAAAGTAATGAGGATTAACTGATTCTGCGGAGTGGTCTAGGTCTACGCGGTCTGGGCGACATATAACCTTGCAATGCTCATTGTCGGGCCAATCAAGGGGTGCTCTTTTGTTAAATCTATTTATGACATAATCATTTTTATATTCTTTTTCTCCGGAATCTCCAAACATCACCCAATTAACATGAAGAGCAGCGAATTCTTCATATTTTTGTAAAATATCTAATAAACCCTTATTTTCATCGAAAGGAAAAGTGAATTCGTCTATATCAAAGAAGCACATCCATTTGCAAATTGTTTTATACTCGTTAACGACTTCTAAACGATGAGTTAAACTCAAAAGTTCAAACCATCTATCAACATTTTTAAATTCGGATATGTATCGGGGGGTAAAATATCTATAATCTATAATTCCTCTTTTTATATAAGGTCGAATTAATTCGGGGGTATTATCTTTACTCCCATAGTCATAAATTACAAAATGTTGAACTCCAACCAGTAAATAGAAATTAATCCATTCTTCAATGTATTTTTCAACATCTCTTATCGCTATGAAAGCAGATAATTGTATGGGATAGTTTTTCAACTGATAATTTTTTGCAAATAATCTTTATATTCGCAATTAGGCATTTTAGTGAGATAATTAGAGAGCTTGTCTTTAGTTATAAAACCCCGATTTAAGCCCGCTTCCTCCGGACACCCTATCTTTACCCCCTGACGCGTTTCGATGGCGTGTACGTACGCTGACGCTTCATGTAGGCTACTGCTAGTACCAGCATCTAACCATACGCAACCACGATTTATTTTATAAGTATTTAGTTGCCCCCGATCTAGGTAGGCTTGAATAACATCTGTGACTTCTAGTTCTCCACGGGAAGATGGCTTAACATTTTTTGCTATCTCTATTACTTGATCGTCAACCAAGTAGACTCCCGGTATAGCGAAGTTGCTTTTCGGCTCTTTAGGCTTCTCTTCGATAGAGATAGCTTGATTTTTATTATTAAATTCTACAACACCATAACTTTTGGGATTAGAGACTTCATATCCAAAAATTGTACATCCTTCATTAAAATTTTTAAATACTCTTCTAAATGTTGTGTTATTACTTAATATATTATCTCCAAGTACTAAACAGGTTTTGTCCCCCTTCTTTATGAAATCTTTTGCAAGAATAAAGGCTTCCGCTATACCATTAGGTTCTTGTTGAACTTTATAACGAATTTTAACCCCAAATCTACCCCCGTTATTTAGAACGGCTTTAAATTTAAGCACGTTCTCTATGGAAGTTATTATTAAGATGTCATCTACCCCATTTTCTATGAGTGTAGTGAGAGGGTAGTAGATCATGGGCTTGTCATATACAGGTAACAAGCCTTTTACAATAGTTTTAGTGAGGGGGTACAGGCGGCTCCCGCTACCTCCTGCTAAAATTATACCTTTCATGTATGTACTTACCCCAAATTACCGACTTTTGTCCGGTGAATTCTTTAACGACCTTGCGTTCCCACGCTATCATTTTAAAATTATTATTCAACTTATAATTTTTATCGTAAATTGCTTTATGAATTGCTAATGCTATTTTTTTATCTTTAGAAATCTTATCTTCATCAGGATATGACTCGTACATCTCGTTTCTGACTTTCTTGTGATAATCGTAATACATGTTTTTTAGAGTTTTCGAAGAAAAATGCATAAATTTAATTCTCACAGGAGTACAAACGGGTAAAGACATGGGATTAATTCCTGATTCGGTGGGTGGCTCAGGAATAGGCTCGTAGTGAAGCCCATTATCCACTTTCTTGTGGTAAGCGGGGTAATGATGAATATATATTTTGTTATTTACTTTTAAGATAACGCCGTCTTCATTGGGCGCGTGAATTGCGTCCCAAGGTAGATTGGAGTTAGGCTCAAATACCGCAGCTTTTACAGAGGTATTATCCTTGAAAGTATATACAGCCCCAGACGCTTCAAGAGATACGCCGATTACTAAGAGGAGTTTTAGTATCATCTTCATGTATCTAATGTATTACTTTTATAAGTAAAAGTCAAGGATATTTTGGACCCCCTTTCGGGGATTTTTTGGGGCTCTTAATTTTAAAATATTAATATTTATAAGATTTTTGAAAAAAGGGGGGGTACATAAGGTGAGACGAGATTTCGGGAGTACATATACATCAACCCCCCACCGGACGCGTGCGCCGCCCACACCAAAAACAATTCGTTTAATCGCCCCCCTGAGGCCCCCCTGAGGCCCCTAGGGTGACCCCTAGCGGCTCCGAAGCCACGCCTTCTCTCTGTCCATCTCCTCCTCCTCCTCTGGAGAAAAAAGATTGCGCTGTTCGACCTTAACCACGTTGGACTTCATCCACTCGTGAGCCTTGACGGCTGCGCTTGCGTCGGAGAACTTGCCCCCGAACTGAGTGCCGCTGTCCATTGTGACCGTGAAGTTTTTTTGTTCTTTTTCGTTTTTCATCTTGAGTAAATATAGTCCAATTTTTTAAAAAATGCGATCACCACTTATTCACATTCTATCCACGTTTGGCAATCGTCTTGAGACTCGAATTCTCTCCCGTCCTCAAGTTCAAGGCGGGTCAACTCTTGACCGAAGTCATCAAATTCGTGAATATCCTCTATGCCTACGGTTTCGGCAAAGTTGCTCATAGGGTTAACTATTGCAATTGTGTCGGTCTGGTTAATTTCAATTTCTATTTTCATTTTCATCATGTGATTAATATACCATAGGAGGTAGGACATCCGCTGTCCTACCGATTGACTTTTTCAAATTCATCCACATTCATTGACCAGATCGAATCGACTATACGGCTATCGGGAGAGACTTCGATGATCTCGACACCCCCAACGAGAATATTCTCCTCTATACAGATTTGCAGAAGCGATCCAGCCTGAACTAAAAACCTGTTGAACGTTTCGCGGCTCTTGACTCCGGACTCATAGACATCACCCAAGTACCAGAGTTCAAGGGTGGTTTGCTTGTTATTCTTTTCGTTATTCATCTTGCTCAAATATCGTTTATATTCTTAAATAAGTCAAATCAAATTGCTCACACGTTATCCCCAAACTCTGCTTTGGCATCGGCATAAAACTCTCTGCTGGTTGGCAGCATATCGCGAAAGCTTTCAGCGTCTCGCTTGGCTTTGTTGGCTCTCTCTTGTGTGTCTACTATGGCCGCTTTGGCTCCCACTAGTTGAGCTTTGATGCCAACAAGGATTGCTTCGCGTGGCTGCTTGTTGATGTCCATTGCGACAAATGCCTCGCAGGATTCGATTACATGGTTGGCCGCCTCGCGGTAGCTCTGGAATGCTTGGGTTGTTTCTTCGTTCTTCATCTTGTCCAAACTTACTCCATAAACTTAAAAAAGTCAAATGCATAGCGAAAATAATCCAATGGGTTATCCACAGGCTGTGAATAACTTTCGCCTGTTACTTAAATAAGTGGCACGAAACTTGCTGTTGTTGGAGCATTAATAATGAGACTAGGTCGCAATAAAAAACAGGGCAGCCCCGTTTTTTATTGAGACTTTGTCTCGTTAAGAAATATATAAAGCGCCTGTATATATATCACTTCACGAGCAACCGGACGCGTTTGCTAGTATATAAATAGCCAAACAGAATAGTAAAGGTATGGAGTTGTTGTCCTCTATAAACATATCACAGTATAGGGTCAGCGTTGTCTTGATATATTTCGAACTCTTCGCCGTCCTCATCTCGGCAGTACAAAATGCCGTCTGCGATTTCCTCCACCATGCCCCAGCGGCCTTCGTGGACTAACTCGGTATTGATTCGGATTTCCTCTTTTAGAATGTCAGTAGTCATAATAGTTTGCCCCTTAAAAGATCATTGTTGCAAGGATTGTTGCGAGGACGATAATAACGCCGACTTGCGAGGCAATGAAAAGCTCCAAAGCTCTGTTTTGCTTTTTGACTTTTTCAATCTCATCCATGTGGATGTTTTTGATCTCGTAGTAGTTGGCCCAGTGGTTTGTTTTTGTTTGTTCGTTCATCTTGTTAATACTATAAGGTTAATTCTTAAAAAAGTCAATGGTCAATCTGAAAAAGTTATTCACAGACCTTAAAGGCTGGGCGGCTGCGATGCCCTTCAGAATAAGAGGGGCACAATATCGAAACGTCTTCACTGCCTGTTTGCGCGAATAGTTTACCGATGGCATAGTCAACCCAACCATGCGCGACTTGCTGTCCACCGTAGAGATCAATAGCCTTTTGCATGTCCTTGACGAATTCAGGGGTGGCAGGCTTCGCGTCGCTGCTAAAGTGAGCACAGCAAGAATCAAACCCGCTAAACTTGTTGGCATACTTAAAGCCTGTCGCGTGGAGTTCAATGTAGTAATTCTGTTTCTTTTCGTTCTTCATCTTGGTTAAATATAATCTATAAACTTAAAAAAGTCAAGGGGAAATCTGAAAAAGTTATTCACTTCCAAATTCCCGATTGCGTGCCGTGGAGGTAGTTGTGGAGGCCCACTTTGTTAATCCAAGCTTTTTCAAGCTCGCCGTATTGGCTCTCGGTTGTGCCTCTGCCGTTGGCGTGCTGTAGGGCGCGGAAATGCACCTCTGCATCGCGCAGCGTGTCATTTAGAACAGCGGCGACAATGTTCATTTCGGTGGAGGTTTTTACGGCGTTCTGTTTTTTGTTCTTCATCTTGACTAAATATAGTCTATAAACTTAAAAAAGTCAATGGTCAATCTGAAGAAGTTGTTCACAGGCCGTGAATAACTCCGGCCTGTTACTTAAATAAGTGGCACGAAACTTGCTGTTGTTGGGCGCTCTCTTAACGCGACAAAGTCTCAATAAAAAACGGGGCTGCCCCGTTTTTTGCCTTGTCAACTAAAAAATATAAAACTTATTCACTAAACTTGTTGAGCTTTCCTGAATCGTCAAAAACAAAAATCCGATTACCAAAACGAACGCGTTTCACTTTGCGTTTGCGCTGCGTTATTTGAGCTTTAAGCTTGTGTAGCTTATTTAATATTTTAATCATTGTTATTTGTAAATGGGAGTTGAGGTGTCGTTGCGATACGTGCGAAGGTCTTCAAGGTAATCTTCTACCTCGTCTTTACTTGCATAAAGCAAATCTTCAAAAGGTATTGTGATACCCGCGCCATTATCGACGGACTGACCATCAAAGGTCTCGAGCCAAACCCCTTCGCATGGAATAACGTTCACAAGGCGAACAGCTTCCATTGTTCCGGCATAAACGTAAATACGCCCGACTTGCAGATTGTGAGCTTGCCAGCTTTTATCTATATTCATCATAATCTTCTATTCGTTGTCTCTGATTGGATACTCTTTGCCATCGGGCGCGGTGATGGTTTCTTCTCTATCTCTCATAATCTTTTTTAGTGTGTTGCGAGGAAGATAGCCAGTTGCTCCTCTTCCCATTGCGTTAGCTTAATGCCCTTTGCGACAGCTTCTAACAGTAGTCTTGCTTGGTATTCGTTAATCATTATCTTTCCATACTTTCTTCGTAGGTTAACACTCTTGTGCCTTTGCTGCCTTCAGCTTTCTTTTTGGCTTCAGCTTCCTTGTGGAGGGCGGCAAAATTAGCCATAACCCACTCGCCCCACTTTGGGAGGTTTTCTTGTTTTTCGTTTTTCATTTTCATAATATAATTGTATCACATAGGGTGGGACATCCGCTGTCCTACCATTAAACTTTTTTATCTTATCTCATTTACAGCCTTTTCAGCTTCTACGCACTCAGCGTGACAGTGCGAGTAAATCGCTTTAATGTCATTGGTGCGATAAATCGCAGCGCTACCAACTCCACCGAAATGCTCGCCATAAATGCGAACTTCAATGTCATTGACTTCAATCTCTGTCACAACGTCGAAGCGTGTGATGTTCTCAGCAATAAATTCTTGCTCTTCTTTGTTCAGTTTCATTTTCATTTTCATAAGTAAATTATAGCGCAGAGGGTGGGACATCCGTAGTCCTACCCGTTAACTTTTTTACATTTCCGAATACGTGCCATCATAGCAATTTGGCTCATAATCCTCTGGGCCACAATCGGCATAGAACTCCTCTGCCGTGGGCATCATGTCAGAAAAGCTTTCCGCGTCTTGCAATTCCCTCGTGGTCATTTGGGCCGCGATGCGGTTGGCGTGGTCTTGGTCGGTTGCTTTCACGAACTCGTTGCGTCCGTTTACTTTTACTGTGAAGATTGCTTCGTTCATCATGATTAAACTTAATCCATAAACTTAAATAAGTCAATAGCAAAGTTATTCACAATCAAAAGTGAACGTTTCGCCGCCATCGTAAGAATACGCCTCAACCTCATTGCAAAAGGGCAAAACGTTTTGAAGTTTTACCGTTTCGACCTCCACGCCGAAATCATCAAAAGAATGCCAGCCAGTAATTTTGTAGGTAATATTAAAATCTCTTGCGTCTCCCTCTTGGGCGGGGCGTGTAAGAGTAACCTCGCCTTCCTTGTCAAAGACTTGCTGCCCGTTACAGGTTGGGTAGTTGTTGTGGTAGGTCGCTTGGTAGGTTGTTTGTTCGTTTTTCATCTTGAGTAAATATAGTCTAGTTTCTTAAATAAGTCAAATTAAATTATTCACAGGCTGTGAATAACTCCGGCCTGTTACTTAAATAAGTGGCACGAAACTTGCTGATGATGGAGTATTGATAATGAGACTAGGTTGCAATAAAAAACGGGGCTGCCCCGTTTTTCGGGAAAGAGCAAGAACTTTCTAATCTACCAGACTCTAAAAATAAAAGTGACTTTTATAAATACTGGAATAAAAAAACCTCACACCTTACGGTGCGAGGTTTGCTAGTGGGCTTCAATGTACTACCACACGCGGAAGCGGTCAAGCACTTGGATTAATAGAAAGCCGAAAGCTGCAGCAATCGCTAGGTTGTATTGGTATGGTTTCATAAAATTAAACCCCCCTTTCAAAAATAGGGCCATAGTCCTCCCAGCAGGAAGCGTGAACCTCCTCAACGTGGGCGTTGAACCGTTCGCGGTCAAAGGCTGGGTGGGTTGTTTCGAAAAGGTAGCCCCACTGGTCGGTTTGCTCCTCCCTGTTTTGCTGGTCGTTGATATGTCCCACCACTTCGGCCACGAGGACAAAGTGCTTGCGGGTTAGTTTCATTTTTCTTGCTTCGTTCAGTTTCATCTTGAGTAAATATAGTCTGGTTTCTTAAATAAGTCAATGGATTAATTGTGAAAGTTATTCACACCAACCGTGATTATCTACCTCGCTGCTGGGCAGCGTCTCGGCCTGCACCGCACTTATGACCCTGCCAAGGCCACAAGCGAAACCCATCGTTGTGGCAATACGTTTAGCGTGTGCCTCGTCACGGGCATTGATAAAAGAGGTTTCGCCGTAGGCCCAACTAACTTCGAATGTTTGTTCTTGTTTCATCTGAGGTAAATGTAACTCACTTTCTTAAATAAGTCAAACAGTTTCTTAAAAAAAGTTATTCACATAGTTATTAACAATAGTATAGTAGTAATGATTAATTAATTAAAAATGATTTTCTTGGTACAGGTTTAGGTGTTTATTTGACTCTTATTTGTTTCCTTTCTTATTCGCTTCTTATTTGTCTATTATTTAATTATTATTTTCTTATTATTTGTTTCCTTTTCTATTCTTATTTGATACAAAAAAAACGCGCCAGCAAAAGCCAACGCGTCTTTTATGATGATACGAACAAGAACGAACTAATTACTTTAACTTATAAAACTTGTGTTGTCCAATTATTTTAACAGGTTTAATCGCTATTCTGATTTTTTTATTATTCTTTATAATAGTCTTATAACTCCAATAAGGCTTCTTCACTAGCGCGCAATAATGATCTGCGTTATTCACGTAGGCGGTTTCTAGCTTACCGATACTTAAAGCTAACCTCTTTGCATATTTGGATTGTTTATTATTATTATTTAGTAGCGCGGGAAGTTTAGCGCGGTTTGGATCGTTTTTGTTCCAGCAAGAGAATTGCCAATCTTGTCTGCAGACTGCGCGTGCGCTTATTCCGCGATTTATAGCCCGCTTTTGAATGATGCAGGCGACGGCGTACATTCCGGCCTCGCCTTGATTGCGAGCCTCTCCTAGAATCGTCATTGCGACTATTTCTTGATCGGGCGTTAGTTTCAAGGAGTTAGCATACGCCATAGATACCACGCACAAATTAAAGATAATAATAATTCCATATATCGCTTTCATTTGGCTAAGTGTATAGATTTAATTAAATAAGTCAAGAGGTTTTTTAACATCTATCTGGAAGCATCCAATCCTCTCGGATGCGTAAAGTTATTTCAACTGACTCGTCAATTAGTTTTACAACGTCATCGGCAGACTCCTCACCCATTTGTATTTGTCCGTGCGTTTTCATCCACTCGGCAACGTGTAGCTTGAGCCTTTCAATCATTACCTTGTCATACATTTGAGAGTCGAAAATATGATGCTTATGTAATTGTGGTTCCATTTAGTCCTCCAATACATCAAACCCAACAACCTCACCATAATGACTGATAACATCTTCGTCAGGAATGTTTACCCAACCAACGCACCCGTCCCAAAGCACTTGTTTCAAGTCCCTGTCTTTCAATCCTTCAAATTCGGATTCAGCAAGTAACTCCCTCATTTCGTTAATTTCTTCTTTAGTATAATCTTTCATTTAATCCTTTTTTCATTTTAATAAATAAAGGTTACGCCCACGATCTCCTCGCGTGGGTAGAAGAGATTGAACTTGCGGATCGCGTGCGCGCGACTCTCTGCGGCAATCGTTACTCTGCCACCGTAAACGGTGCAGACCTCATAAGTATGACAATTAACTGAGTTTCTCATTTTTAACCTTTTTGGATTTTTCTATCTTCGTCTTCGCGCCAAAGATTTGTTGTTGAAGTTTGTACCACTCAAGTACTCGTTGCATTTGTTTTAGAGAATCTTGTTCGCTCATCGTTAAAATAACTTACACTCTTTACTTAAATAAGTCAAGATGTTTTTTGCATAATTCACACCCACACCCCTCTATAAAAGAACCTTCGACAGGTTCTCTCTTCGTTCGGACGGGGAACTTGCACTTGAGGCAAAGGCCGTTGTTCTCCGATAACAGTAAAGCAACGTTGCCGCAGCTCTTACACTTTTCTCTCTTAACCTTAAAAGTCATAATGATAATGTAACCTGTAAACTTAAAAAAGTCAATGCCTTTTTTTGAGTTTCTTGTAAAGGGGTGTTTTCTCCGATGCGAAATATTGCGTTTTTAAGAAACTTGCCGATCATTTTTTGCGTTTTTTGGTTGGCAAATTGATTTGTCGATCATTTGTGAGCGGCTAATAGGGGTAATTAAATGCAATTAATTAGGGCAATTAGAAATAAAAATAAGAGGCATTTTTAAAGTGCTTTACGGCCCAGCGTTAACGCCTTGTTTGGCCAACCTCCTGCACTACCTTCTTGCCTAGCTCCTCACTGCGGATACTAGGTCTTATTTGTTATTGTTATATCCTCGCGTCATTGCGAGAAATTGGCGGGAGCCGTTGTCGTCGGTATCTGGTTTTACGTTATACCAATCACCTACTAACAACTAACTCCCTAGAGAGGAACATCGGCGGTTTCCCGTTTCCCCACCTTTCGGCTCCACTTTCTTCGTATAGTGGCATTTAAGGCTACGCCTTCATTTCAACGAGTATGTTTCTCTCTTAATAAGCGATGCGGTACTTAACGCAGAGGGCGTTAGCCATGCGTTAGAGGTTATAACACACACCACTTAAATTGTTGCTGGTGTCGGGATTCGAACCCGACCCGACCAGTATCGTGTCACCGTCTAGCTTCGTCGCGCTTCCACTAGGGGCTTTCCTGCGTCAGGCTGCTAATTGCACTTTAGCACCAACTTCACCAACATAAAAGTAATTGTCATAGGCCGCTACCTCTCACGGGCGTTTAATGTACTTCACCTATGACTAAAAGCGGAACCCGCGTTTTGTACTCCTGCCCCTACGTAGCTTTACTCTGACAGGCGTCTCCGGTCTACCGGAGAAGGCTCCTTCTTTTAATTTTCAAAGAACAAACGGCAGTTTCAGGCCGAGGGTCTTACAGCTTCTTGCCCTCGTCGCATTCTGTCTGCCTAGATTTTGTATTCCTGCCCTTTGGCTCGTACTGGGTCTTACCCCTGTTGACTGTTATAATATAGCTCCTAAACTTAAATAAGTCAACTAATTTTTTGAAAAATCTTCTATATCATTATCATTGTTATCTAAATTTTCTTTATACTTATTAAATAGTTTGATTGCGCTATCTGGGTATTCCCTCATATAGAAAACGCCCTTCAAGGTGTTAAAGTAATGCTTGGGGTCTACTTTTACGTTAGCGTCCAAGCTGAAATCTTCTTCGCCAGCTCTTACCCAAATAAGACCTCTCTTCGTGTCTACTAAATATGCTAATTTTTCAGGGTTCATACTTTCTTAATATACACTAATTTTCCGCCATCTATGCTGTGACGATAAAAAGACTTGTTTCTCATCATCTTGTTATGACGAATTGCGGTGAATTCAAATTCTTTGCCACACTTTTGACAACCATAAAGATATTGCCTTTTAACGACTCTGGCGGGAGTCAAATCATAATCATGACAACGATCAGGAAACAAATCAAAAGAACGCATCACCTTTGCCCAGCTACGCCCGTGACCTTTATGCCTTAAAGACTTATAAGAAACAAGATGCGCGAACTCGTGGCCGATGGTTTGTTTAATATAATTATCTTTATACTTTTTAAGAGCCTCTTGGTTTATGCGAATCATGTTTTGATTCAAGTATGCTTGACCGCCTACCGTTCCCCTTAAATCCCAAGTTAGAGTTGGCGAATCAAAGTCATAACCCCAATGGTCAAGGGCAGCTTGGTTAAGTGTCATTAAGCGTTCTTGAATCTCTGCGTCGTACATCATGCGATAATTAAAGCAAATTCCCGGAGAATGGTCAATCTTTTTTTTAATTTTTATAAAAATATTATCCACTTGCGCGTAAGTAAAATCCGGGGCAGCCCCGGATTTTAATAGATGTCAAATAAGAAACCCCGCCAGAGGCAATGACCAACCTCCAGCGGGGATTTTATGATGAACGAACGAGTTGAATCTCTAGGCGAGGCTCACTTGAAGCTCGCGGGAGTTATTTTTTAAGTTCTCACTTTCCTCAAGATAAGAGTCAACCTCTTCGCCTGAAGCTACGCGCAAATCTTTTCGTCGCGCTGGACCAAAATCTGAATATCCGTGGCTTACAGTGAAAACTCGGCAACCATTTAGTTCTCCCACTACTCGCTCAACGCGAGAGGTGGATTTATTGTAATATAACGATCCGTTCTTCATATAATGAATATATACTAATTATAGGTTATTGTCTAGTTTATTAATTCACTCACTGAGTGAAATGCTGTGATCTTCCCAAAGAAGATTATCATTTTTAATTGTATTTTCCCACCACCTGTCATTTTCAAGTTGGTTAATCAATGCTTGCTTTACGGTTGGCTCATCTACGCCGGAAAAGTCTTTCCTTTCCACTTTGCCCAACACCTCTTCCCAAGGGACATTTCTTCTCCATCCGACTGACAAGCATTCGTGCCACACCCCGCGAACGCAAACGTAATCGCCCACACTTAACGAACGAACTTCAAGCTTCTTAAATAAAGTACATTCTCGCCCGCTTCCATTGTTCCAATCTTCGTACACCGCAGATAAAATATCTGGAGTAGTATATTTGTAGCCGTTGCTGTCCTCCTCTGGGTAATCCAACCAGAATTTTTTGCAATGCCTCTCGGTCATGTCCCGATATTGAATTTTAACTCTAATCATTAATAATTCTTATAGGTTTGGTGTTTTAGTTAAGCTCCATGACGCCTTGGGTTGATCGCCATTAATCACAGTGCCGATGTCATTATAAAGTGCTTCGAGGCGTTTCATGGGTTTTACGTTCCTTGATCCCGCTACGGTTTGAGCGAATAGGATCGTTGTTAATTTAGCTTTATCTTCTTTGTTCATCTTGAGTATAATATACAGCAGTTTCTTAAATAAGTCAAGGGATATTTTCCTAAAATCTATCGATGTCCCAGCCCCAGTTGTTACGCACCCAACGCCGCAAAGAAAAGTAGCTCGCCCCTTTGTCCTTCCCGTGGTCGAGATGCAAGGTTAACGCTTCTGCTTTGTTGTCTGGATTCAAAACGCGGATACCGTTTTTAATTTGGATGATTTCGAACTTCCGCTTGCGGAGTTCCTTCAGTGCTTTTTTTAGGTTCTTGTTCATCGCTTTGTTAATTAAGATAGTCTCAAATTTTAGCTCGATAGTCAACACTTTTTTAACTAAACTTCTAAAAGATTTTCGAACCTCAAATTAGGTTCCAACACCCACACGCCTTCACCGTCTAGATGCGCTAAAACTGCGCCTGTCACTATAGCTGAATTATCATCAGCCAAAACAAAGTTTTCGTGCTTGTAGGGGTTATACGTAACCTTTCTCCAGTTTGAGCCCCTTTGGCCGTGAACGCCTTTCATCCTTTTGCCTTGGACATAAGCGTGAACATTTTTGCGCTTTTCCTTCCTTACTCTTTCTCTACCCTTTTTCCCGACGCGGAACTTAGGATCAATTAAGGTAACTTCGGTAGCGTGATCTTCTACTATGTTTTTAGCATTACGAACGCTATAAACGGTTTCGTGTTGCTTGCTCGTCTTGTGGAGATTTTTATAAATTTGTACTTCGCCTTTCATCGAGAGAATTAAACTAAAAAACATTACCAAAGTCAATATTAATCTTAAGAAGATTTAGCTTGCTTGTGAACAAAATCTGGGGCTGCCCCATTTTTTGGGAAACGTCAAACTTAAATTTTCCCCCTTGGGGCTTTGTTGGCTACGATTATTAATCCTTGGCCTCAAGCTCCCAAGTAGGGGATTATTTGTTATTTGTTTATTTATTATTTAGTTTTAGTCGTGTGAAATTTCTCCCATCGTATAAGGCGTAATGAATTTATCACAGGTACGCAAGAAAATTTCTTTTTTCATTTCACTGAAACGCTCTTGCGCTCGCTCACGAATTTTACGAACGACCCTAACGGCAGTCGATAACCCGCCTCCCTCACGTATTTTTATTTTACCATCATCAATATCATTTAGAACCTCATGATAGCTGGAGTTGCGAAAATATTTTTTCGCTTTCTCTTCTGTAGTCCACACGTAAGCGAAATTACTTCCTATCCACGTCAAGCGTGCGGATTTACCAATCGCTCCATGATTGAAAAAAGAGGTGTGTTGTCTTTTGATTTCTGCTTTTGTTCCTTCTATGCCTATAGCCCAGTGAAATCCTTTATTATCGTAATATATTTTCATGGTGTATCCGTTTTCTCTTTAACGATGATTATTAAAATCGCCATTGCAACTAAAAACCAAAAGTTCAAGCTCGCCTCCTAACGCGGTCAATGACAAACCCGCTTTCGATTGCGTCATCCACGGTCACGCCTTTAGCTCGCTTGTAAGTTAAACCAACGACTTTTCCGCGTGGGTCTTTGAATCGCAAATCATCTGCGTCGCCGTCAATCACTTCAGCATCAAAATCCCAAACGGGCAACGTCTCAGCGTAAACGGTAGCAACATTACCACCACGTTTTAAAATGCTTTTCACAATCTCGTCTTTTGTCTTTTCACTTCTAGAAAAGGTTAAATGATAGTTTGCGGGAAGCTCGCCGTCAAGAAAACTATTCATGCGGTCAATGCGTTTAGTGTAGTCGTAAAATTGCAAACCGGCAAAAGTTTGCATAATGTTTTGCTCTTCGATTAGAATATTCTCCCACGCAATATCGCTTGTGCCATTCAAGCGGGAGCAGGGAGTCTTTTGCTTTTTCGCGCTGCTTTTAATAAACGCAGCTAGCTCCCTCTTCAATTGCGTCATGTAAGCTCGTTGATCGTTTACAAAAAACTTTGTTTTGTTTATGCGGGCTTCCATTACTGGAGACATAACCCCACGGCCCGACATGAAAAGACAGGCTTCGCGACAGCCCTTGCTTGCGCTTGGGCAAGTGTTGGTCACACCGCTGGCGTTGCTTGGTGCTAGATAAGAGATGGCCGTAGCGTATCCCCTTTTTTCGCCCTTACGGGTTTTTGCGTTTGTATCAATTCCTAAAATCTTCATTTTTAAATTTCCTCCACTGTATTAAATGCTTCACACTCAGAAGAGCCAACTCTCTCTCTTGCTATCTCTGGGCCTTCTTCGCAAAGATGTTTTGCTTCGTCTTTGTCATTCGCTTCTATCTCTCGCGTGATATTCCAAATCTCACGCATTTTTACTTTGTATCGTTTCATTGCCGCTGATTATATCAAACAGAGTTTACTTGTCAAACTTTTTTTTGTGCTTAGGTTTGCGACTGTAAGAGCCTTTGCCTTTTTTTACTTTATGCTCTTGCGACGCGCTACCCATGAACCCCTCCGGATTCACTCTTGCGCGTGGTTGTTTTCTGGTTTTCATTTTACCAAGTGATAATACAGCGAGTTATAATGAGTATTACGATTAACGTCATGCAATAAATGTAATAAATAAACGCAAGAAAGTCAATTTCTTTTTTAATTAAAGTCCCAAAGAAAGAGCTTGCTTGTGAATAAAATTTGGGGCAGCCCCATTTTTTGGAAAACGTCAAATAAAAAAACGAACTTAAGACAAAAAAAATCCCCCGCCCCAGAAAGAAACAAAAGGGGGCGAGGGACTTTGTGGGTTCTCCTAGTTTTGAGAGATAAGAGACTCGTCAACCTTGGGCATTGCAACCAATGCGGTCAAGGTGTTCTTGTTGGTAGCAGCACGGTCAAACGACTTGAGGACGTTGGCACTGATGCGGTTGGCGTACTCGAAACGAGTGTCCACCATACGACCCACGGCATTGCCAGAGGTATCGGTGAGGTTGTCAGCGGTGAGATGTTGAGTTACCGCGTTGTAGAGTTGGTAAAGGTTGCGCTCATCACCAGCCTTGCCGTCCTCCTCGTAGGTAGGGTTATCAAAACGGTGAGCGATACCCTCGCGAACCTTCTCGCTGAACACGTTCTTTTTGAGTAGGTTGCCAAGAGCGGCTTTGCCCTCGTCTTGAGTGATTTTGGAAACCGCCAAACGTCCGAAGACATCACCGGAAGCCTTGAAACGCTCCATTGCACCGTCAATAGCTTCACCAGTGAGCAACTTATCCAAATCGAGTTGCGCGGAGTGCTTCTTGAGCATATCAAACTCCTTCTCTAGAGTTTGCATCCCGTTGGTGCAAACCAAGCGGAGCATACCGAGCGCAAAGGAAACGCGCAAGGAACGGTCAAAAGAATTTTGAAGAGTAAGGCGAAAGCCCATTGCATCACCCACGGCAGGAATCTTAATGTCGTGACCCTTAAAGTCGTAGGTGGCTCGCATCTTGGAACCGTTGTCAGTGACATATACCTCGCGGTCATAATTGGTGAGACCCTTGCTGGCAAAGGCCGACTCTGCGCGGTCAATCAAATCTGAATTTTGCACAAGTGCGTAGCGGTCAGTGCAGATACCTAACACTTCGCCAGTATCTTGGCGAACGTTGGCGAGCCAACCGCTTTTCTTGTTGTCCTCATCTTGAACTGTATAGAGAGGGGTTTGGGCTACGGTGAAGTCGTAGTTGTTAGTTTGTAGTGCTTGTCTAGCCATTTGGATTTATCTTTGGTTCGTTGTTAGTGTTTCGCTTAACTGTTGTAATTAAACCATAGTTATAACTTCCATACAAGCTTTTTCTTAATTAATTTTAACTCTTTTTTCGCACTTTAATCTTGACTAGGATAAAATCCGGGGCAGCCCCATTTTTTAGATTATGTCAAACGACGACGCGCGAAGGCATCTCCACGGGTGTTGTAATTCCTCTTGGATAATTTGCCGGAGCGACAGGGTGTTGTAATTCCTATATCAGTTACGCAAACAATAATAATAGTAAAAGTTTTTTGTGTTTTAGTTCCTATTAATTTTCAATATCCGAATCAGACTTGTGTTGTAATTCCTATATATTTATCCTTTATTTATTCTTATTTGATTCTTATTTATTTATATGTGATTACCAATTCCACGTGTTGTAGTGCCTTATATTTGGTCTGGATAAAGATATATAAATTTATGTTGTGTTGTAGTACCTTAAGGGCAGGTGTTGATATCTTTGTTGTGTTGTAGTACCTTATTTATTTATATATGACTCTTATATATATGATAGATATTTAGCGTGTCATAGCTCCTATTATTTGAAAGGATATAAAAAAACGGGGCGTCGTAGCTCCAAAGTAAAGTGACCCTAGTGGTGTTCAATCCGCGTCAGTTAATGAACGCTGAACGGAGTTCTCTTCCGCCTCTATTCCAGAAGGGTCGGGGGGTAGTAGCTCTCAGTTAGCGAGCTACAAAGTTTTCAACTGTATTAAGAACATTACTAGTAAACTTACGTTTGTCTACGGGTCTCCACGCCACGCGGTTAACACCCACCTCACGGCCTTCATAGACACGCTCCACTTGTACGCGACCATTCTCATCTTCGCGCATCATAACTTTATATTCTACATTTTTCTTTTTCATTTTATTTATTGTATGTTTTTTATATAATTAACTCAATACTTTTCTATCTATTTTAATATCTAATTTTACAGGTTCATCTAAGTCTCTGAGGTATTTAATACCTTTGTTGGTTATAGAGCGTTGTCCATCAATGCTCATGAGATTTTGTTTTTGTAAAAACATTTCAAAGTCTTTTTGTACCGCAGTCTTGGTGAGCATGAGAGTTGCAGCGATCTTGGTGAGAGTGCAGCTACCGTTCTCTTGCAACACACGGAGAAGGCGTATCTCGATCTCATTCAAGCCAAGAGGGTTGATACTGAGCATCTTCTTAAAGTAGCACCAATCTTTATTCGTAAAGGGGATGCTGTCGCTGCTTTCCAACGCACCGGACATTATCTTGCCCTTGATGTAGCTCACAATGTCGGTAGCAGCCTTTTTAGCAGCGCGAGCGTTACCACGGAGAGTTGATGCGATATCGGGGAGAACGCCACCTTGGAAGTTCACCTTCTTTAACGAGAGAGCAACGATAGCTCCAAGCTCATCATAATTATAATCCTCAAGATCAATGCGAGTACAACGATCTTGCAAGGCGTGGAAAAGCTTATCAGCTTCAGTCGTAGCGAACATGAAGGTATGACGCTTAAAATCAATATCAATTACATAATCTCCATAAGTAAAGCGATTACGATTCTCGTCGTTGGGGTTAAGCATCGTAAGCATACCCATTGTTACGTCCTTGGGAAGCTCGCTCGCCTCATCAAAGATAAGCGTGAAGTGAGTGTTATCAGCTTGGAGAGCCAACATTTGTTGGCAAAATCCTTTAAGGTTTTTAATACCCGCGCAGTTGACAGTGTAGCTTGGCTTGTGCTTGTCGGCCCCTCTGAGCTTGAGAAGCTTCGCGGTTTCTTCTGCCATCAACGTCTTGCCGCAACCCTTGGGCGCAATGAACAAGAGGTGAGGTAAAATGTATGAAGAATTAAAATTTTTAATATAAAAACTTAATTTCTTTTTAGCCTTTGCTTGGCCTATAACTTTTGGGAACATAACTGATTCGGACATGATTCTTCTATTATATGGATTTATAAGATTGAGTCAAGAATTATTTAATTAAAAATCTACTAATAAATCTTCCTCCTCTTTTTCTTCGTCATTCTTAACGAATACACTTTCTTGCTTCACGGCGTTAACGGTGGTGCTATTAGAAGTGACCTTGCTTCCGTTAAGTCCAAGAGCCTCTACAAACTTCCGAGACACCATTACTGATGCGGTGGGTTTTAATACTTGATTGAGGGCGTGGAGCGAAATGGTGACAAAGCTTGTTGCTCCTTTTGTTTTTCCTCTCCCTCTTCCTTTTGTCGCTGGCATTTAGAAATAGTAATACTTTTATAAGTATTGGTCAAGGAATATTTTTAATTAAATAGTAATAAAAAGAAAAGCCCCCTCATTGCGAGGGGGCGTAAGGTCGTAAGCGAATGGCTTACTTTATGTTAAATGTTATTATTAATAATCTCTCTTAATTTTTTACCGTCAGTTGGTATTGCTCTATAGTCTTTCTTAGGTTCCCAACTGTCGTCTTCCGCTAAGATGCGGGTGGCTTTAGCAAGCTCAAGGTGCGTGCGTTCGTTCCCGTGAGGGTTCTCAATCACTTCTAATTGCTTCCATTCGGTAAGCTCCCAGAATACTTCGTGCCACGCAGCTTCATAGCGGTGAGCCATGATCCGGCGGAACTCTTGAGATTTTTTGGATATTCTTGGCATAACGCTACTTATAATTACACTTTAATATTTTCGGGTCAACAATATTTTATTCTTACTAAACTTCGACGTGTTGTAGTTCCTTGTAATAATTAAACTAGTGCGTTCGACGTGTTGTAGTTCCTTATTATAATTAAACAAGTTCCTTGAGCGTGTTGTAGTTTCTTACCGTAGATCATTTGCGTGTTATAGTTCCTTTATTTTTAAATATTTATTTATATTTATTCGTTTCTCAATCGCAATTAACCGTGTTGTTGCTCCTATATTTGATTAAATGTCATTCTTATATGCGAAGAGTACACGTATGTGTTATTGTCCCTTTTTATTTATTATTAATTATTAATATTTATTTATATTTTAAAGATGTGTTGTTATTCCTAATGATTATAATTCACCTTAATACAAGATTAGTGTTGTTGTTCCTTATGATAATTAAGAAAGGATGCCAATCGGTGTTATAGTTCCTTTATTTATTACTAATTATTAATATTTAATCAACAGTATACGGCCCGTGTTGTAGTACCTCCTTATTTAATTAAAAATCATTTGCATTTGGGGTTTCTAAAAAACTTATTATTTATTATTATTTATTTAAAATCATTATTAATCATTATTAATCATTATTATTTAGTCAAAAGTCATTCACAAATATATGATCGATTAATTTGAGTGTTGTTGTCCCTTATTTCGCAAAATATCATTCGCTTTTTTCATCAATGGCGTACTTGGTGTTGTAGTACCTTATTGTTTTAACAGTATATAAAATTTATAAAGTA
>Ga0208011_1000104_pt1 | contig 39209 bp, 51 predicted proteins | sample 7_EtaG_FD_184080 | JGI IMG/M metagenome (GOLD analysis project Ga0208011, IMG submission 184080) | Marine viral communities from the Subarctic Pacific Ocean - 7_ETSP_OMZ_AT15161 metaG (SPAdes) (version 2) | ecosystem: Environmental > Aquatic > Marine > Oceanic | place: Pacific Ocean | collected...
TAATATGTTTGTTGCTAATTCTTCTCCTTCTTTTTTACCATCAGCTATTCTTTGTTCTTCTTTAGCTTTATTAGCCTTAATAGTATCAATCATCTGTCCAGCACCTTTAGATATACTATCCATTGCTTTAGACATACCGTCATTGCTTCGGGGTACACCAGCCATTTTAGCTCGTCTATAAGCGCTTACTAATCCTTGATCCATTTGTTTTAAAGGTGATTTACTCATAATTTATTATTTTATTATGGATACGTGTATCCTGTGTTTGTAATTGTCCCACCTCCATACGTAGTCCCGATATTTCCTTGCCCACCTCCAATCATACTTGCATTTGCACCGCCAACTCCACCACCAGCTCCTCCTACTCCACCACTTGCGGCTTTGAAAACACCACTCGTGGCAGTACTAATACCTGACCACATCTTATCATCTGCCCGCTGCTTTTTGAGTTCCGCGGCTTCAACGTCAGCAGCACTCATACCCATAAGTGTAGATATTTTGTTTCTTTCCATATCTCGAGACTTCATCTCACCTCGTCTTTCTTCACTTTGTATATGGGTAGCAGCTTGTCTTTCAGCCATTTGATTAGCGGCTTCTTGTTTACCAATTGATATAGCAGCTTTTTGAGCATCTAGAGAACCTGTATTAGCCATTGTTTGGGCTAAAGCAGCGATACCAGATCCACCTGCAGCACCTCTCATTTGGCTTAATATATTTGCTTGGCTTTGTTGTTGTTGTTGTTTCATGAAATCAGCTTCCTGTTGATTAACAGTTAGATCTTCCATTTTATTTTCTAGATTAGCAAAAGGATTACTTGTATCTAATTGAGAAAATTGCTCCTTTCTTCTATCCATTTCAGCTTTAGCTTTCTTTCTTTCTTTCTCAGCAGCTTTCTTTTGCTTAGCACCAGATATAGCTTCAGCTACTCCACCGCCAACCAAAACAGCCGCGCCTACTATTAAAAAACTCATATCTTATTTATTTTTATTAATGTATTCTTCATATTCTCTAAAATCTTTAGCTACAATCTCTTTTTCTAACCATTCTATATCTTGTGAGTTTGTAGGATTTTTATGTATATTTACAAATATTGATTCTTCATTTGCGTATATAACTCTTTTTGTTCCTGGTGTTGCAACCACATAACACGGAGCTATATAATCTTCTATAGTATTTTCTGTAGCAACAGATATGTGACCAGTTAATAAAAACCAAACATGTAAATGTTTGTGAATTGCTCCAACAACAACTGATCCGGTTTTCATAGACATTTGTCTAACATATATGCCGTCCGCAAAAGTATGTTTTAATGGAAATAATTCCGAGTCTTGATGAGTAACTATATCAACCTCATCGGCTTCACTTATCAACATCGATTGAAAATCTAAGATTTTCTTTCGAGAAGATAGCTTTATATCTTTATTCATATTTAATTTAATTTATAGTTAAATAATCACACTTTTTTGCAATTATTTACTACTTTCAAACGTGTCTACACCAACACTAAATAACTCAGAAGTAGTAGTCGATGTATTTTTAAATTTAACTTCTGCATAATAACCTAAAATACTGCTTAGATTTGCTTTATTATCTTTACTAAATAATATAAAAGGAGTACCAGGAACACTACCTATTAGTGCGTTTCCTACAGTAATAGTATTTGTGCCTTGGTTTATAGCTGTTATAACACCAATCTCAACTATATCAGTATGTAATCCGGTATTAAATCCTCCACTTGCTATTTGACTGTCTATATAATAAGCTGTATCACCAATTTGTACAGATGTATTTAATGTATTTGCGAATGTTAATGTTATTGTTGCTGGCATATCTATGAAGTTACTGTTATAAAATTAGGTTGTATAATTATATTTCCATTAGGAGAAGCAGTACCATATTTCTTAACTCTAAGAGTACCTGTTACAGTCACCACACTAGTTGTAGCAGTTGCCGCAAGATTTATAAATTCATATTCCCAATCACTTGATATTCTTATTAACTCTCCAGCGGCCATACTCGCTGTTGTTGTAGCGTTAGATATTACAATATCTGCAGCATTAACCGTATTAACAACTGTATTAGCTGGTATTCTTCCTTGGCCATCATCATCTTCTACCTTCATACCAGTCTTAATACCAATTATACTAGTTATTTCTATCGTAGTTTGTCCTATAGCTTCACTTCCTGTAAGAGAATATGTTTTTTCAGCGCCAGTTATATCAAGAACAGAAGATGGTTGACGATTTAAAGCTACCGATGTTATACCTTCGTTTTTAGTCCAAGTAAATGAAAACGGATGATCTTGATTATAAGGTGTTGTTAGTTGTTGTTTGGTAGGCATACTAACAGCTGTAACAGTTGCAGCGGTGGTATTTGCAAGTGTACCTGGAGTAAGAGTAGCATTAACAGCTGGTGTTATAAGTAAGTTTAATTCGTTTATAGCATCAGCTACACTCGCTGTATCAATAGTTAAAGCCGTTCCTCCAGTACCAGCCGCCATATATGCAGAGTATGTAGCAGTTTCACTTGTTGAAGGCATATCAATTATTACTTGTTGAGAAGCGCCTAGTGTATACGTAATAGTTTTTACGTGATCGGTTCCCGGAACACCTTCACCAGTAGCATCAAAAGTTTCGCTTACAAAATCATAATAATGTGTAAGAGCGCCCTTAGCTTCATTTAGTTTTACAAAGTACAATTTCGCATTACCAGCGGCATTTGCGCCTGTAGTTACCGTTACTTGGCTACTTGGTAAAGCAGTTTCACTTGAAAGAGATAGCGAAGTAACTTTATTTCCTATGCTAGTGCGCGTTACAAGCGCTTGAGAACTGTAATTTAAACGTATATCGTGTATAAAGCTACAGAAATTACCCTCACCCGAGATAGGATCTGGATCTAAACCACTAACTCCAACTGGTGGTGTATAGTAAATTTTAACTTTAGTGCTTTCTATCATTCCGGAATTGTTCCCAGTGTAATAAGTATCTGTTACTGTAAAGTTATAGTAAGGTTCCCAAGGAGTATTTATCGCTCTAGTAAACCACAAAGGTTCTATACCTTTACTATTACTTCTAGGTACTAAATGATAACCGGCGTCAGCCGTTATAATATATTCAGCTATTTTAGTAGAAACCCCTTGTTGAACAGTTCCACTCCATTTATCAGTTGACATTTGGGCATTAGGAACAAAAGGTATGTTATCTGTTCTTGTTATTCCCGTAACAGGACTTTGAGGAACTATTGCAACCTTATCAACGCTAATACCGTTATCTTCTTGATATGTTACATGTAAGCAAGCTTCTCTATAAATCTTTCCACCACCTGATAATGTTGCCGCGTGATCTACATCATAATATTTAATGTAATTGCTTGCGGGCATTGTAAAACTAGGATAATAAGCTCTCGCTCTTACAGTATTACCAGGATCATTAGCTATACCAATATTTGTAAATTCAACTTTACTAACGCCACTTGAAACAGTATCACCAGAACTAAAAGTACTATCAGCATTCCAAGGATTGCCTTCTCCTGTATCAGCATCTGCGGTATATATGTATACAGTTGAGTTTCCACTACCAGTAGTAGTAGTTATTCCACCTGGAACACTAAAATTAGCAGCATCTAAATTTAAACCAGAATAAGTAAGAACACCTTTAGAGTTTGCTGTAACATTAGTTATAATAGTATCTAAATAACCAGCGGCTATTGTGGCTCCAACTACCCCAGTTCGAGTTAAATCTGGAGTGGTAGTCCAATCTGTAGAATCAGCACTTGCATCCCAAGTTGCTCCACTTGTTGGTGTTGCTCTAGGATACACCTGTATTGCGTATGGCGTTTCTGCAGTTCCATCAGTAGTAGTGCTCGCTAACGTATCTAATCCTTGAACTGAAAACTCTCGTTCATCTAAATTAGATAATGTTGTAGCAACACCTTTTATTGTACTAAACCACTTGCCTTCTTTATTTTTAAACTCTAAATCTTCAACTTCTTGTAAATCTGTAATAATAGATTCTGTATACCAACCGGTTTTTGCATTTAAATTATAGTATTCTTTATCTGTATAACTAACACCACCTTGACTTACAGTTGTAAATTGAGTAATTCTTGCTTGTGAACCTTCGTAATTTATTGTTCCAAAACTTTTTACAGCTCCAGGTTGATCATTAAACATTAGTGTAACATCAGAATAATATTGGGTTCCATAAAAATTATTAGCTGTAGCGTTGGTATGATGTTGCCACATACTACCCTCATTCCATGTGTAGTATTCATTATTCATGCTGACGCCATGTTCTGGACCAAACGATTTAAAACTTACCCAACCTTTTGTTAATTCATTAAAACTAACTGTTGTTTTAACTGATCTAAATTGTTGATACCAATTTTTAGTTCCAAATGTTAAATTATATTCGTTCTTTTTATCATCATATGTACCTACAATTTCTGATATGTCTTGAAGATTATCATTAAAATAATCTTTCATACCAATATCAGATATACTTCTAATAGTTGCATTGCCTTCTAAACTTAACACTTGGCCTCTCATTTGATCACACCAATACATACCATGTGGTGTTACTGCTAGTGATTCTGGATTTGTAGAAATTCCATAATCACCCATTATTGGCGTAGCTTGACCTATAACTTTATTACTAGCTATTAGTTGTGGATTTCCATCAGCTTTATATATAGCGTCTTTATCTGTTGTTAAATTTAAAACTTTATCTTCACAAAAAGCTATTGTATTAGTATCTCTACCTACAAGCCTTTGTAGTGTTCCGTGTCTAGGACTTAAGTCTTTTGTTATTGGTTCTGCTTGTATAAATTGATTAAGATTATTAACTCCACTTGTTGAGTTAAATATACCAGACCATATTAATCCACTACTTCTATGTTCTTCAGCATAAGGTTCTGCTAAAACAGTAGATGCTTTAACACCATTTCTAAGTTGAGGAGCGTTATAGTCATCTCTAACTCTATCAGATTCTATACCGTTACCAAATTGCCAACAATTATGAAAACCTAATACTAGAGGTTGATGATGAGGTGCTCTCCAAGGTTGATAAGCAAAAGGTGTTGCTGTGTTATAAGGCTGTTTACCAGTGACAACTTGAATGATTGTATCGTTATCACTTGCAGCGCTTCCAGAATAAGTAACTATTTTACTACCATCATATCTATTTATTCTAATCCATCTATCAATAGCTAAATCAGATGTTAGCGCTGGTGATAATGTTAAATTTGTTAAATCTCCATTAGAAGGTTGATTAACCGCTGTAACTGTAAAGTTTATTACCTCACCAAATGTATCTGACGCAGCATCATCATCAACGTGTAAATTTCCAGATGAATCTGTAAGCTGTAACGTAGAATATAAAGGTATTAATAATTCGTTATTTCTATGAGTAACATCTAATGGTATTGAGCCAGACGCTTCATAATATATGTCTAATCCAATATCTTCTTTTGGTTCTGTTTCCCATATAGCTGGATCTTCAGTTGACATGATAGAACCACCAGCCATTATATTAAGATCTTGTTGTAAAATATCTATTGGCGTAGTAGTTGATCCATCAGGTCTATTCGCACTCAATGGATCCCAAGTTGCAACATCTACAACTCCAAAATATGGTCCTGGCATGATTACCCCATCTAATCTTTCAAACCTAATAACCATTTGTCTTTTTTGACAGTGTGACTTACTAGTATTACAAGTTTTGCAAGTAGTATAACGATGATAATTATATGCGGTTCTTTCACCACGTCTATTTCTTACTATATACACGGTACGAGTAGGATCAGCTCTAAATCTAAATAGAGTTCCAGCTGTTCTCATTGCACGGTGAAGTCGTAGAGCAGAGTGAGTTGATCCTAAATCACCATCAGCAGGGTCTAATCTATCCCATCCACCATTAAAACCAAGATGTAATTGACTGTGATCTGAAAAATGTTGAAAACAACCATAGGTAGAATTCGAAGAACCTCCACCATAAGTAGTAGGCGACGAAGATTGCATCATATGTGTTGAACTAACACCAGGATATGAGTTGTGAAATCCACTTCCCGTTGTCCAACCATCACCTACTCTATGTCCTGCGCCGTCTATATACCAATTATTTCTTTGTCCAGATGTATCTGTTCTCCATTTCCAATACTGTTTTGTTCTTGTTCTAGCGTCACAATCTCCCATTCGACCACTACTAACACCGAAAGAACCAGTCATATCGTAGAAATCATAACTATTACTATTTCTCCATCCATCATCTTCACCACCACCACGGTGATATGTATGATTTGATTGATTTGCAGATGGATGTAATCCCTCCGATTTATCAGGATGTGTTATAAGACCCACGTTGAAAGTATCTATTATTGTAAAACTTGAACTATCCTCAAACTCTCTCATTACAGCTTGTTGTAATAGTAAATCTTTATATACTTTTACAAAAAATCTTCCATCAAATTCTGGTCTAGGTTCTACGATGTGCTCTATAATTTGTACAGAATATGTTGGACTTGTAAAATTATCAGTTTGGTCAGCAGTATCACCAATAGCTTGATCTATTTTTATAGATATGTTTCCACTAATAACTCTTATAGCTACAATACCAACAAACTCAGATCCCGCAATATCATTTCCTTCTGACGCGGTTATTCTTGCAAAAGCATTACCACGTGCTATTTTAGGATATGTGGTAGTTAAAAAATCACTACCAAAAGCAGCGTAAAAAGTGGCATCATCAACTAGTATATTAGTTGCTACAGCAAGACCCCCTCCCGTTGTATCAAGTGTAGCTGCGGAACCGTGTGGCTTTTTTTCTGTTTTAACAAAAAGTGGTGCGTCTTCTGATATAGCTATTACTTTATATCTACCAGTTTCATATACAGCTTTATTGGCATCATGTTCATTTTTAAGTATTAAGAATGTTTCTTCGTCGACTTTATTTCTTTCTGCAGAAGGAAACGATAACCAAACGTTACCATCTTCAGCATCGTACCAACGATCCATTGCTAAATTATAATATTCGTTTGAAGTTTCTTTTACATAATACTTCATGTACTTAGCCCAAACTGGAGGTGGTGATGAGGGATTTAATCTAGCCCTTAAACTATTAGAATATGCAGACCATTTTTTATCTAGTGTTATACTACTACTTTCTTTTGGCACTTGCACGGGTGTTTCTCTTCCGTATTCATCAGCAAAAACAACCCCAATTTGATAAGTTCTTAATGTTTTACAAGATTTTTGAGGTTCCTCTATATCTGAGAAAGATCTTGAATGCCAAATATGACTCCAGTCTATATCTAACTTTAGATCAGCGTTTATATCATAATTTTGTTTATAATTACCATATACTAATCTATTTGATGACATCTCCTGAGTTAATGCTGACTTAGGAACATTATCCCAAGGTCTTAATAATTGATTAGAAGGAATAACCGCATGAATCATTTCTGATGTTAACACGTAATTACCTCTGTTATAATTACTAGACGCTCTATCTGGCCATTGCGGTGCGCCATCTTTTCTTTTTACTTCTTTAACCGTGTATATATTTGTACTACCCTCTTCTTTGTATAATAGATCTACTTGAACAACATCTTTTGGTATTAAAGCAAATTCATGGAAATAGTTTTTAAGTTTTAAACTTCTCAATCTATTTGTCATACCTAAGTTATAGCCTTTCTTTGCCATGTAATCAAAATCACCTGGTAGAAAAGCAACTTCAGTCCAAGGAGCAAAACACGAATATTCACCATCTTGGTATTTCCATCTATATGAAAATCTAGGGAACTTAAACTCAAATAATGTTGGTTTGTCTTCTAATCTTACCATCCAATTTTGATCAGTATCTGGAACCGTACTAGATATTGATAAAACACTTATATCATAAGGACCAACGCTTCCACCGTTGTTAGGCATTCCACTAGGTGCATCCTTTACAGTAACCCTAACAAGAGCATTGTCTTCTGGAAAATTTTGTGGTGGTAAAGTTAAATCATTACAATAAATCAAAACATCTCCAACTCTAAAGTCGACAGGATCTGAAAAATAGACACCAGAAATAAAATGATCTACTTCAAATGGTTCGTCATCATTATCAGTCCATTTCGTTGTAGCAGTTGCACCTGAAGAGGTACCAGTTTGAGAATATACTAGATTTGCTGTTGGTTCTGGAGTTGTAGCGGTTGGATCAGGAGTTCTATCTATAGAGGTAGTAGACATTTCTAATTCTAAAGGAAACTTAGGGGATTTTTTTATTACCGTTATATTTTCTAAAGTTGACCATTCTGGTCTAACATTTTGTCTATTTAAGGCGGTTTCGTAACCAAAAAGATCGGCGGTACTAATAACTACCCTAGTATGAAAATTAGCATTACCACCAGCGTCTGCTGCATTGATAACTCCAGAAGCAAGAGTGTTTCCAGTATTACTAGCGTGACTACCTAGTTGGGCATCTGTCCAACCAAGCGCTTGTGTTGTTCCACCTGTACCCAGTATACTTCTTTCAATATGTATTTTCTTAGGTTCACTAATGCCGTCTGTCCAAAATATCATTCCATCTAAGTGATTTATAGAATGTATTTTTTGTAATGCTTCAAATTGAAGTACTCTTTCCCCAAATTCAGATTGAAAATATATACTTTCACTTGCGGCTATTGGTAAAACTGCACCACTAGAACCATTATCCCATAAATAATCATGATAAATTTTCCATCTACTATTACCAGTGTCATATACAACATCTGTTACTAATACATTGTCAGAGATATATATTGAATATGTAGATCCATTAGTTATAGTAGCGCTTCTAACGGTTATACTACCACCTGTATTATTTGTAAATGTACCACTAATATGCATGCCAACTCTAACACCGGTTGTATTTGTTGAACTTCCACCATCTGGTATAGTAAAGTATTTATTTGAAGTATTAGCTAAGCTTTGTGTTGTCTTTACGCTATATATATCTACAAATACATATTTTGTAGTTTTTAATATTGTATTATATTCTATAATATAATCTTTTTTCACTAGAGGTTGATAGCCCTTCATACCACCACCAGCTACAAAATAATATATTAAATCTTTTTCAGGAAGAGGCATAACACCAACACAAGTAGAGTAATCATCTGGAACAACACCATCAGTTACTTCACTATTACCCAATAGCGTTTGTAAAGATCCTACATCAGAACCGTCAGATGTAGATATCTGTATATTATTGGCATCACGATATTGACCAGCGGGTACAACCCTCTCGTCCATATCTTTATTCATCTTTGCCCCAGAAAAATCTCTTTTAAATTCAGCCATGCTATATTTTAGTGTTTAATCCATTTAGATTTACCTCTCATAATCTGAGTAATTTCTTCTATTTTAATTTCAGATAATCTTATTTTTGCTTTTCTTGTTTCAGCCCACTTTTCTTTTTTAAGTAGTTGTAGCATGTTGTGATCAACTTTTGCTCGTCCTTGCATACACCCGTATAGTATATGTTTTACCATAGCTTCTTGAGCAAACTTATGAACTATAAAATCTTGTTCAGGATTTGTTTCTGTAGCCCATGGTGATCCAGTATCTGTCCCAGCTTGTAAAACCCCAACACCATCACTTATATACTTTAAAGTTATAGTTTTTCCAGAACAATTACTACTAAAATGAATTCTTCCTTTGGCATAGTCTATATAAAAAGAACCATTAGCATTCATTTGTTTAGGTTCTGCTCCATAAATCATACCATGATTAAATTCTAATAAATCACGATCATCATCATTATTGTTATTATTAGTTGACGCGGCCGCTTTATAATCAGTCCATGTATTAGATTCACTAGCCGTGGTAGCTGTATTAGAACCATCAAACTGTAAATAGTAATTAGCGTCTTGAAGATATGCCTCTGGATTAGATGTTATTATCGCTGGGTATAAAGTGTGCTCTATACCAGTAGAATCTTTCCAAGTTACTTTAGTATATCCTACGTAATCATGTGGCAAAGCCATTAATAAAGAAGGAGGTATTTCTATCTCCATTGATTTTGTTGATCTAAAGGTATCAAAACTTAGTTCTTGTAATGCTCTATGAGCATGGTATTTTACATCTGATTCTCTAGTACCTTCTAACATTTTTTCTGGTCCACAGTAAGTTGCCACTACATCGCTAACGACATCACCAATTTTCATAAATTGATAATTACCATACTGTAAATCATCTCCGGTTAATTGTACACCATCTTTACCTTCGTAATATTGCTCGTGGGTTAGTGTTATTAGATTATCTGCCATGTTTTATTATTTTGTTTGTGCTTCGTTTTGTTGTTCTTCGTTCGATGCTATTTGAACTAAACCAGGTTTATTTATTGTAATACCAGCTAATTCCAATATCTTTATAACTAAATTAGTTTCTTCTGATCTATGCATGTTAAAATCTGTAGACGCCGCAGCGCTATATAAAGCTTTTTCATTTACAACTACATATCCCCATTCAACCGCTCTAGGTACCACAGCTATAACTTCAATTTTTAATTTACCAGCTGATGTTATAGGAGCATTTGTTCCATCGCCTTCTGAATACAAACTATAGCTACCGTCTAAATTCTCTGTATAAAGAATTCTAGCAGTATCAGTAGAATGCCATCTACTATTGCTTTTAGCAGCAAAATTTTCAGTAATTGCTTCTAAATCATTTTTATTAATAAGTTCTAATGGGATAGACGATCCATTTGTACCAGAATAGTACATTCGTCCAGTTCTGTATATTGAGCTGCTTAATGCTGGTAATTTATAACACTTGTTTGTGCTATCAACTGTTAAAGCAACATCTGTACCTTTGTATATAGATATTTTTTCTCTAAGAATATTTACTGTGTCACCAAAATCTGGTGCCATTTCAACGTTGGCACCTGGTTGTTTTTGTTCTTCACCTCTTGACTTCAAAGCTGTCATTGTTGCTAAATCATAGAAATATTGTTCAAATATATCTAATTGCGCTTGGTTAGCGTGTAAGTTAAATTCTTGTGGCGTAATATAGCCTCTTTGCTCTTTGTTAGCTAATGCTAAAACTCTTTGATAAACTGTATCTATACTTATAGTCGTTTGACCAGCTACTATTATTGCCATGTATTTTAATTTTTATATGGAAACCACCGGTTTAATATATCTCTTCTAGTTTCACATCCACAATCGTTTTCTTTAAATAACATTTTTATAAAAAGTTTTACACCAAGAAATTGAGTTATTTTGTGAACCGTATCTCCAAAACCTTTAGATTTCATTTTTTTTATTTAAGTATAGCAATCACCCCGAAGGGTGATCGCATACTATTGTTTACTTATCTTAACTGTTTTTCAACAGATTGTAAGACTTCCATTCCTTCATCAGTTTTAAACCAAGAGGCTAAAGCTGAATAAGGATGATCTTCAAACGGAACGTTTAATAATTTTCTACCATTTGATCTCCAAGAAAAAGTTCTTTGGTCGTCAGATAGCATAATTATATTTTGTTCAACTGATTTTATACCTAAATTCCTAAGATGTATGTTATCATCTTGCATTAAGTCTAAGAGTAATTTAGGGTTTTTCTTTGCAAACACCATAATATCTCTATTAAGTTCCTTAGAAGTCATCTTAGATACTTTAGAACCATTCTGAACACGCATAATAGCTTCAACTAAATCAATATCCATTTCTCTAGCTGCTATTAAAGCATCTACTTCTAAGTTGATATTTTCTAATTCGTTTTTAGCTGCAAGTTGTGGTTGCACTTCTCTGAATATCTTGTTTTTCCACGGGTGATACACAGATAGCATCTTTTGTAAAGTTACTTTATTTTTAGGTACAAATAAACCGCCATTCCTAAAAACTATTCTACCTGGTCTTATATCTCCTTTCATTTCATCTACAAAAAGAGTAGGTTGATTTTCAGTATATTGCATTTCTCTTTCGTAACCCAGCTTTTCGTCGAAATAATATATTCCTCTAGTTTTTATTCCATAGGATAATGGAGCTTTACCACTACTTAAAACGTATCTTCTATCTTTTATCTCCCAATTGTTTATAACCCTATTAGTAGGTTCTGATCTTTTCGGTTCTGGAGTTTCCATAACCGGTGTTTCAACTTTTGGTTGTTCTATAACCTGTGGAGTTGGTTCCACTTCTGTTTTTTGCTTTTTTGCCATGATATAATATAATTTAATAAGTTAAAAAAAATAAAAGGGGAGGAGGTTGTCCTCCCCTTCTAAAGTTACTGATTAGTTGCTACTAGTTAGCCCCTTTTAGTAAAAAGAAGTTATTAGCACCTTGAACAACTAAACATCTTTCAGATAAGAAATGCATTTCCATCGCATCTAAATCAGAAGTAGTAGCACCAACCGAACCAGTAGTCCAAGTTTTGTACTTTCTGCTTTCTAAATTAGAAGCTCTGTAACGCACATGTAAGAAAGGTCTTTTCAAGTTCTTACCTAAGTTTTGGTCATATACAGAAGATACACCAGCAGGAATTATAACACCATGAATTGCGTTAGCAACATCTTTAGCGTTTATTAATCCTCTTGTTGCAGCATCATTTAGATATTTGAAATCAGATTTGTAGAAATCATAAGATCCACGTCTGAAACCAGAGAAACCTAAATTAAGTGCCATATCTTCTTCGTTGTTAAATACTCCATAAGAAGTACCATTAGCACCATAAGAATTTTGAGCGGCTAAACAGTCATCCATTTGTAGAGAAGCACCTCTATCCATAAACATCATGTTTTCTTCAATAGCACCGTTAGCATCAAATTCAGCAAGGATATCATCTAAGTCGCTCATTGCAACACTTCCAGAACCGTCAAAAACGTTAGATATATTACCTCTAGATTCTAAAGCTTCCCATAATCCTTCAGTACCTTTTATAGTACCAGTAGCACCAGTCACAGTACTTACAGTATTAGCACCTGCGCCTGCGGCAGTTACTGATTCTAACATAGCCATCTCTAAGTAATCAGAGAATCTAGCTTTAGTATCACCAGAAGCTTTTAAGTACCATAAATAACCTGATTGACCTTCTTCACCAGAAACTTCAACCCAACCAATCGCAGATGCATCAGAACCTGATACTTCATACTTATCTTTTAAGATAATTGGTTTGTTAGTTCTAGATAAATGTTGTGGTTTGTTAGCACCAGCTCTACCTATAGATCCTTTAACATACTCAGATCCATAAACTAGTACAGAAATATCAGTACCAGAAGCAATACCATTATCACCAGTAGCGTGACCATCGTATCTTTCACAGTCAATAGTTGCAGTACCAGAAGTAGCTACAGTATTAACAAAAGCTTTAACACTAGCGTTTGCGTCAGATGCTATAATCATATCACCTGGACGAATACCGTGATCAAGACCAGCGTTACCAACGTCTCTACCATCCGCATCAGTTGTGGTTCCATCTACCATAGTAATTCGCAAGAGACCACCTACATTGGAGGCTGTGCATAATTTATATGATAAATGTAATCTACCTTGTTCAGACCAAACTACTTGGTCAGAAGCCATAGACTCTTCTGCTCCAACTTGAGATAAAAACCCACTAATTGTTCTATTACCGAACACTTCAGCTTCTTTTTCCATCAAATCAGGCAGGTATTGTTGCGCCCAATCATTGCTCCCGCCAGTAAAGTCGAGATACGCAGTTGAGAGCGTTTGCTTCATCGGGGCAGGAGTTAATAGTCCTGTCGCGACAGCTTTTTGAGTTACACCCATAATTTTAAATGTTTTAAATTAATATTTACTTTCGTTTTTTAATTCTAAGCTTCATATCGTTAGAATCTTCACCTAAAACTTTAAATTTCATGCCTCCATCACCTTCATAAACTTTATGAGACTCTCTAGACGTGTTAATGTTTTTAGCTTCGGAAACCGTTTGCTTAATAGCATCCGATTTACCTTGTTCATAAAAATGCTTAGCTATCGAATCAGGATTCATAGCGGTAAATAAAGATTTATGATAACCAGCAGCGTCTTCCATAACTGATTTATCGTTTAGAAACTTTCCAACGAAATTATTTATATCAGTCTGCTTGTTTTTCACTTCATCAGTATTAGAAACATTATAAATTATCTTTTTATCACCAACATTAAACTCAAACCCTTTAAAGTTTTTATCAAAAACTTTTTCGGTTTTGTTTAAAAAGGTAGATTGTTGATTTTTCATAACCTTTTCGTTTTGCTCTGTTTCCTGATTGTATCTATTAAAGAATTCAACTGCCTCTTGTTGCTCACCCGTGAGTTTTGAACCAGCCTTAACTTCTTCATAGTATTTAGACTTTTCCCCGTCTAAGTAGGTCTTAGCTTCAGCAACTTGCTCTTTTAAAGCTAATTTTTTTCTTTTCACATCTCTTTCTTCATCTTGATCTTCATCATAAGAAAACTGATCTTCTAATAAGAAGTTAATCTCAGAATCATCCAAATGTGGTTTTGTCTTTTTATAATAATCATGTAAGATTTCAGAGCTATCCATTTTATCAATATCTCTGTTTAGATTTACATAATCATCTAGATCTCCACCAGTTTCGTTCATAAACTCCATTAACTTCTGGAGATTTTCTGGTAAATCTATAATTTCTTCTGTAGCTTCAACACTTACCTCTCCTTCATCTACAGTAGATTCTTCAGTATTTTCTTCTGTAGGCTGTTCAGTATTCTCTTCTTCACTAACCGTTTCTTCAACAATCTCTTCTTGAACTTCCTCGGTTTCTGTGTTATCAGTTGGCTGTTCATCTTCTTGTATTGGTGGTGGTTGTGTTAAATCTATTTTTGTTACTTCAGGATCATCAGCACTTTCAAATTTACTTAGATCCACTTCAGGTTTTTGTTCTTCAACCTGTTCTTGTTGAGTCTCCTCTTGTGTAGTCTCCTCGACTACGTTTTCTACGTTTTCTTCCATGATATAATAATATTAAATAATTAGTTAGTTGTTAAACCAGCCACTCCCATTCCAGTAGCTAATGAATCATTACCTGAAGATTCAAAATTCTTAGGTGTTGTTTCGTTCTTTTTCTGGTCTATTAATTGACTTTGTTGACTAGCTTGTATCTTTGTTCTTTCATCTTTACGATCGTCCTTTTGTGCTTCTTTACTTTTAGCGGCATCATTATCTATACCTCTAAGTTTCATATTAATTTCAAACTCATGATCCATTAGCTTAGTTTTCATAGCAGCTTCTTGTTTCATGTATTCTATTTTTAATCCATTTTTCGCTGTTTCTAACTCTATAGCCGTAGCTGTCTTCGCTTGCTCTTCCTGTACTTTGGCTTGAGAAGCGGCTTGTGTTGATTGTGTGTTAGATTGAGTTTGCGCATCCATTTGTTGTTGTTGGATTTTCTGATCTCTCTCTTGTTTCTTTTGTCTACGTATTTTTAACAATTGATTAGCCATCTTCAAATTTTTAACTTCACGTAAATCAATAGCATCGTCTAAATCTATTAATTTTTGTTGAATAGCCATTTGAATATTGTTTTCTAATATTTGTCTTTCTTCTTCATCTGGTTGTAATTCAATAAATATACCAAAATCATAAAGATGTAATTCAGACATTTCTTTTAATGTAGCTACATTATGAGCACCAATAGCATGTATAAAAGCATCTCTTGTTGGTGAATATTCAACGATGTCAGATATTCTTAATGAGAGTTGTTCAGCTGTTTCTACAGTTAAATATAACGAAGCATCTAATATATGTCTTGTCGCTACATTTGAATTTGCTGCTGCCATTTTTTGTATACCAACTAATGATCTAGAATCTGGCGTTGAAGCATCTCTAGCTTCGTTAAGACCAGTTACATCTCTAATCATTTGTAGATAGTAGTTGTAATTTCCTATTAATGCTTGAAGTTTACCACCCGCGCCTGCTCCATTTGAAATTTCTTGAATAGGTATTTTTGCAGCGTTTTGATCACCTTCTCCAGTATAACTTCTTCCAACAACAGAACCGGTTTGAAAGAACATGTTTAAGGCTTCTTGAGCATTATAATTTGTTCCATTACCTAAATCAACTTCTGCTAAACCATCTATATCTAAATAAACTCCATCAGGTACCATTCTTGCTAATACTTGTTGTAACTTTAAGTGAGTTAATTGAATCATGTCAGCAAAACTAGTTATTCTACTAACTATAGATTCTATCTTACCGTTGTACATTTTAGGAGCAACGATAGAGTAATTCATTTTAACTTTGTTAAAATCACTCTTATCTCTCATCATATTATCAGCTTTCTTCCACTTAAGCATCTTTTGAGAACCTACAACTTTAACACCTTCAAATAAACACTCTACAGATTTTTGTATTCTAGAGTAATCAGTTGCGTCAGTTGGTGGTTTAAAAGTATCATCCCTTTTTATAGATTTCTCAGCTCCCGAAGATAGTGTTTTAACCTTATAAACATCATTCATATATGTTTTATAGTTAAAATATAACAGTGTTATCTTATTATTATCACTATCACCTGATTGTATCCTATCATTACCTATATGATTTCTTTTGCTTTGTAGATCTTTTAAATCTTCGTGAGTAAGATGTGGAAATTCTTTTGCAACTTCATTTATAGGAATTTGCTTCACTTCACCAACGTAATATATATCTTCAAAATAAGGGGAATCAGTATATGAGTATACTAAATTAGCTGGATCAACATATTGTACTCTAGCGCCTTCAGCCCAATCAAAAGTTGTTTTAGCGCAAGCTATACCACAAACTGTTAAATCTTCTAAACATCTTCTTCTTATTAAATCATACTTACTACCATCTAATAAAACATTTATAGCGTTTTCATTTGCAATTTCAACTTGTTGCTTGTAAGTCAACTGCATATGTAATCCTAATTCTTCTTCTGTTTCTGGTAAAGTTTCTGGATCATTTTTATAAAGATCCATATTAAACTGTTGTTTTGCTTGATCATTGAACTGTTTAGTTCTCATATCCTTTAGGATACTATCCATGTACTCCGTTCTTTTTGCCACTCCATAAGGATCTTGTGAATATGCTTTTATATCAAAACTTCTATTAGCCATACCATTTACAACTATATCTACAAATTTCGGTATGATCGGAACTGGTGTCCAATCTAGATTTAAGTAGCTTAAGTCACCGTTAATGGATAACTCATCTTTATATTTTTGAACTGATTGTTCTCCTCTAGCGTATAACCTTAAATTATGATATTTTCTTTGAGAATGAGAATATCTATGAGAATTAGAACTATCAAACCATTCCAGTTCAATTGCTTTACCAACTTCTAATCCATATTTACTAGTGATCTTTTCTAAATCACTAACAACTTGAGAGGGAAAATTTTTATGTACAGACTCTGCCATATTATTGTTTAATTATTTTTGAATTCGTTCCCCTATTATTATATCTAGCAATGCTTATATCAATAGGTTTTCTTTCTATTTTTGCATTTGGAGCATACAAATGTCTATTACAAGCCATTATTGCCAAACCAGAACTAATAGATGCATCATATTTTGTTCTTTTATTTATATCAAATTTACTCCAATCGTTTAATGTTCTATTGAAATACATTCCACCATATTGTCCTTCTTGTACTTCTCCAACTTTTTCTTGAATATACATCTCAATTGCAGCAGCGTGAGCTTGTTTTATATCTTCACTTGAATTAGGTATTCCACCTATTTCTTTTTCTGCTACAGATAATTTATTCCATACCTTATCTGGCCTATTCATTGAATAACCTCTATAACCTCTTCTTCTTAAATAATATAATAATCGAGGTTTATTATTCTCCGCCAACATTGGCATTCCATAAAAAACTAATGCCATTAAAATATCTTCAAAAAACATATCAGCTGTTTGTGGTTTAGCTATATATTCTAAAAAGAATTGTCCTGGAGGAGCGTCTTCCATTGAGAATTTTGTTAATCCATGTAATGCTCCTTTTGATCCAATACCATCTACTGTTCCACTAATATCGTAACTATCACAACCAAAAGCTCCCATGTGTTCGTTTCCTGGATATTTTAAACCATTCTTTATAATAACTTGGTTTTGTAAATGAACTTTTGGCACCCAACTAACTTTAAATCTTCCTTTTGGATTTGGATAAAATATTACTTTAGAGTCTTTAATACCATTAACCCATTGAAAACTTCCTGTTGTTAATCCTAGTGTACTTCCTAATTCTTCGTTGTAATCTATTTGTTCGTATATTTTAACTAAATTAAATATACTGTTTTTTGTCTCATCTCTAAACGCGTGTTCTGTAGTTCTTGGAAATTGTCTATAAAACTCATTTAAAGCGTCTTGATCTGACTTTAAACCATCTGCCTCATTTTGCCAACTATCTACTACACCTACATCTATTAATTCACCATCTGGGGCGAAGACATCGATGTCAGGTGTATCAAATACTGGAATTCCGTACTCATCAATAAATCCTTCGTAGTTCCATTCCATTGGGATAAACAAAGAGTATAAACCAGACTTTGTCTGACCATTTCTATTTCTTTGAGTGACATCGGATGCGTTATATAGTTTCTTAAAATTGTCTCCACCTTTATCTAATGCGTTTGAAGTAGAGCCCATCATACATTTACCTATAATTCTACTACCTAATCGTAAACATGTTTTTGTAACTCTCCAATTATTTAAAATATTATCAGGTCTTTCCCATTTGCCACTTTCATCATGTACTAGTAAATTTAGTTTTTCACCATCATAACTATTATCCCCAGTATTCTTCCAATCAATCGTTGTATCTAATCCTTCTAATTCTTCTAATTTCTCATTAGATGTTATTTTCTTTCTAGTAAACCTTGTAGATGGAACTCTATATGCTAATTCTGTTTTAGGTCGATCCATACCATCTTGGATCGGTTTAAAAAAGAATGGATAATTTATACTAATCGGTACAATTTTATCTGTAAACATTTTTTTAGCATCCGCACCTGTTTTAGATAATACTCCGTATCTACTATCACTAGACATTGTTGCTAGATTAACCGACTCTGCAGATGACATAAAAGAAAACCCAGATCGTCTATTTTTCAAATAACATATACCGTAACATCTTTTATCTGCTTTACAAGCTTCCCAAAAAATAAAGAATAATCTATTAGCTTCTCTGAAATCTGGCGCACCTACGTCTATTTTACTCCATTGTAAATACATATAATGTGTACCTACTAAATATGTTGGCTTATTATTGTTCATAAACCAAAACCCATTATCTCTTCTATTAAACTCTTCGTCTATGTAATCAAACCATTGTTCTTTTTGTTCATCTGGATAACCTCTCCAATCAAAGATATTTTTAATATTCTTTAATTTTTTAGGATACTCTGCTTTAACCCATTTATCTTCCTTGTGTTTATATACTTCTTTAGGTGCTTTGGGTAATGCTATCCGAAGATTTTGGATTTCATAGATTTCACCAATTTGACCAGTTTTTGATATAACGATAACATCATGCTCTTTATTGTATCCATATTTCCATTTTTTTGTTTTATTAAGTCTACTTATAGTAGTTTTCTTAATAGGTTCAATTACTTTAACTAAACTTTGCTCGTACATTACTTAGATCTACTTTCAGCGAATCCTTTAAAGACTTTTTCCTTTTTCTCTTCAGGTGTCTTTCCCTCAAGTAGGTTCTCTTCTTCTTGAATTCTGTTAAGTATTTCAAATGCATCAAATATAGCTAGTTTTTTAGTAGCTGCAGCATTCTTAAGTCTATCTGCTGATATATCGTCGTCTGAATCTACAATCGGTTCTTTAGCAACTTTAATCAGTTCTTCAACTGCTTTTTGCCCAGCTTGGATTATATTCTTCTTCGTTTCCTTCGTATTCATACTTAATTGTTATTAAATTAGATTTAACTCTGTATAGTCTTTGGTTATCTATGATAAACTCATATTGACCTGCTGGTTTAAAGCGAACTAAATCACCCTTATTAACCGTTCCGTCAGAATAAACAACTATTCCCATTAATTTTTCTTTGTTTGCGTATAGTGTGTTTGTTTCTTTTAAAGGTTGTATAAAACAAAATCCTTTTAATGGTTTCCAGGTATCATCTCTTTTGTAAGCAAATATTTGATCTTCATAAATTATATAGGTATTTTCATCAAAATAACTTGTACTATTTCTTTCTCTACCTTTTATATCATGCCATCTGCGAAATACATTATGATGAACAATAACTTCATCTCCTGTTTTAATATCTGTATCACCAATAATTGGAGTAGATATAACTTTAGCAATTCTATTTATATATTGATGATTAAATATTTCGGTATTAAGTATTAATTCCGAATCTCCAACCTTCTTTGTATTGTTATATCTTTCTCCTACTGGCGTTACAACGAAGTTGTAAACACTTTTCATTACTCGAATTCTAGATTGTACTCTACAGACACCGCCATGTTCTTATTAAAATCCTTCCAAGGTATAACTTCTCTACCTTTTTTAATATAAACCGAATATTTAGTTTCTTCTTCTAAGATGTCGCAGATAGTATGACCACCATACACTTCTTGCCCTACAGCATAGTGCATAGCGTCGTTCTTATAATCTTTGCCGATACTTATTTTACGAATCAGCTTGTCCATTCTCCTTAGCTTTTATAGTGCCGTCGCGAACATCAATATCAACACTACCATAATTATCTTCTAATTTAGTTTGTAGTAATTTGATCTCATCTTGAACTCCAGCTAGCATATGAAGAAAGTTGTGCTTTTGTGCTTCAACTTTACCTATTTCTAGATGTAATCTGTCTACTTTACCAACTGTTGTTTGAAGTTCTGTTAATTCTTCTTGTGTAAGCTTTTCAGCTTGCGGTTTTAAGTCTACAATTTCTTTAGACTTTGGTGTTTTTCTCTTTGCCATAATTTTATTTAATTTAAGTTAATTTATTGTTATTTATCTACTTATAATATCACAGAAAATAGCGAGTAATTACATTAATCATCTATTACCGGAATATATCCTCCTTTTTCCATCTCCCACTCAAATATACCTGATCCATCACCAACCCAATCAGAGTGGTTTGTAATAGTGTAATTTGAGCATGTTGTTATACTTTGAAACTTTCTTATTCTATTAGAAACAGTCTCTGTTGTAGCTACTAGTCTTGTAGCTCTATCTTGGCTTTTATGCATGTAAGATATTTGATCTTTATCTAACGTGTCATATACTTCTTTTGTTACTATATAATAATTCATAGTTAGTGTGTTGTATGTGAAGAATCACCAGCTACAGTAAGATTGTAATCACTTCCACTTAAAGCAGCACCAGTATTAGCTGTACCATTATTTTCAAACTGATGATATAGTTGTAGATTACTACTTGACTCGTAATCACCACTATCACTTGTTAGATTAATTGGTGTTCCACTGTTATATATAGCTGTTATCTCAGCTGCTGTTAGTGCTTCGTTCCAAATAGCAAATTCATCATATTGTGTTTGTGTACCATCACCACACTTTATATAACTATTACCGTTATTTGTGCTTCCTATAATTACTTCTCTAGTGGTGTTTGTTGGCATAGACATTGTTGAGGCGTTAGTATCATAACTTAAATCAACAGTTCCGCAGTCATTAGCATTCCAATAAAGCTTAAGATCAGAGGAAGCGCTAGAAGTACCTTTTACAATTGTTAGCATAGTCCAATCATCAGTGTTGTAACCTCTATTAGCAGCAGACCAATAATCTGTCCCTAAACCAGCCGCAGCATAGCTTTCTGCATATATTCCACTATTATCATGAAATAACCATTGTGCATCCATATCTCTATTAGATCCACTTGCATCACTTCTCATTAAAAATTTTATTCTATTTTGATTTTCTGCATAATATAAAGCCATTGAACTATCCCACCAAGATGAGGCGCCGGGTTCACTAATAGTCCAAAAGAATATATTTGTATTTAAAGAACTACTCCAACCAGCTTTAACCCATATTGAAACAGTAAATGCACTACTCTCTGTAAAATGAATAGCACTACCAGCTGATATAGCTCCTGATTTTATAGTTTCATCAGAACCAGTTGATAATGATTTTGAAACAGCATAAGCATTTGCCCAAGCAGCCGCAGCATCATGATCATATCCATACCATTCTGACATTGCAAACGGTGATTCACCATCAGGAGCACTGTCACTGTTTTCGTTAAATGATGTGTTCTCCGCTAAACTTCTTAAAGATATATTACTATAACTCTCGCCAGCGCTGTAGTTGTCTTCATCTATTTCATTTTGAATACCAAGAAGACTTACTGCACCATTACTTGGAACAGCCATTGCACATTGTTTTTAATTCATCAATTTGTTTTTGTTGATCTTTAATAGCCTCGATTAAATAACCTACAACGTTACCATAAGCAACGCCCTTATAATTACCATCATCTATAACTAACTCTGGAGCAACCTTTTCCATTTCTTGAGCTATAACACCAGAACTAGCTTTACCCGTATCTACACGATCAAAACTAACTCCTCTCATTTCTAACACTTTTTTACCATCTAGTGTTTTAATATTTTCTTTTAATTTTTTATCAGAATAAGCTATTACATCAGCGGAACCTGTTATAGTATCACCCGCATATAATTTTTTAGCAATACTAGCACCACCCTCACATCTTAAGGCCCCAGTATCACCTGTAGCGTCTGTAGAGTCTGTGGTATCTGTTATATCTAAAACCCCTGTTATAGCACCTCCAGCTAAAACGTTAGTGTTAGTATCTTCCCAAGGTACATTGACCGTAGCTACACCATCTTCATCTGTTTGAAGTTGATAAGATCTACCTGTTACTGCTGATATATTTGCAGGAAGTACCGAGGCGGCTGTACCAGAAACTTTTACAAGTCCTTTATCGTCACCAGAAGCATCTGGTACTTTACCATTAATATAAGTAGATAATCTTGTCATTGTAGCTTTTCTATTAGTGCCATTAGCACCATCATCTACAAGAAAAAGGTCAGCATCTACTAAAGCAGCACCTATATCAGTTTGGCCATCAATATCTACAGTTGCTGTTACTGCGGCCCAAACAGCTTTTGTGTTCGTATCATCCCATTTCAAATAATAACCATCAGTATGTGCAGATTGTCCAATTTTTGTAACATGACCACTTCCATCAAAAGTGAAAGCAGCTGTTCCACTAGCTTCTTGTAACGAACCACCGTCATCTATAATTATATCACCAGTAACTTTTATATCATTTAAAAAATCTATAGCCATTTATATTCATTTTTTATTTATTTAATTTAATTTTATTTTACTTCATTTAATCTGCCGTAACAACAACAGTATAATCTGATTGTTCTACAGCAGTTCCAAACCCAACAGAAATTGTAGTTGTTGATGGCCATTTAACTTCTGTAAATACTTGTTGATAAGGAGAAGCAGTTTGATAAACTTGAACATTTACCGCTCTCGATGTATAACCATGTGTAACTGTGAAAATAGTATCATCTGTACCAGAATTATTACCAACAACATCAGTTGTAGCGTGGGCTAATGCAAAAGATGCAGAAAGTGCAGGTAGTCTAGCAGCAGCTAACGTACCAGAAGATATATTACTTGCACTCGTTGTATCTGTTGTAGCAGAAGTAGCTAAACCATGTGAAGTTACACTTGTTAATGCGCCTGATAATTTACTAGTTGCAATAGCCGCACCAGAAGCTACAGAAGCATTAACTACAGCGTCAGCAGCTAATTCATCAGCTCCTACAGCATCATCATCTAACTGAGCTTGTGATACTGAATTGTTAGCTAGTGTTGCAGCTCCACCATCTGCGACTGTTACATCACCACTTAAATCATTATAGATAGCGTCTCTTACAACACTAAAATCAGCTCTTTTTAATGTACCTCCGTCTGATACTAATAATTCATCAGCATCTGCAAGATCGCCCGTCATATTTGTTTGACCAGAAATTGCGTTGGTGTTAAGCATTGATCCCTCAACAGCATTTGCTTGAATAGTCGCAGCTGCTGTAACATTCCCAGAACCATCGAAACTTGCAGAGGTCCAAACAACGTCTCCTGTCATACCTATTGTTCTACCGGTAGCTAAAGCCGTAGCAGTTGTTGCGTTACCAGCTAAAGCAGCTGTAACTGTTCCAAATTTAGCATTCATTAACGTTCCAGAAAATACCTCACTACTATTCGTAGCAGCTGTATATCCTGTAAAAAGTCCTAAACTATCGTCATATCCAAAGAAACCAACAGCCGCGGTTTCACCAGTATGATATCTAAATTCAATACCTCTATCTTTATTATCATCAGAGCCAGGAGCTGCATCACCACCTAATGTAAATATAGGATCATCAACTGTTACTACTGTAGAGTTTATCGTGGTTGTAGTACCACTAACAATTAAATCACCATTAATAGTTAAATCCCCAGATATAGTTCCATCTATTGATGAACCACTTCCAATAGTATAATTGGTATCTATCAACGCAAGAGTCGTTTCAAGATTATCTTTACTAACACTAACATCAGTATTAGTTGTAAATGTAAGGTTAGATTGTAAATAGGTTTGTAAGACACTAACATCCATTCTTTTAAGTGTACCAGCATCACTAATAGCTAGTTCATCCGTTGAAGCTAAGCCCGATGTTAACGCTGTTTGACCTGAAATAACATTATTGTTAAGCATACTACCTTCAACAGCGTTTGCTTGAATAGTTGCTGTTGTAGTGAAATTTCCAGAACCATCAAAGTTTGCAGATGCTAAAACTACATCACCAGTAGTTGTAAATGATCTTGCATTTGCTAATGCAGTTGCTGTAGCAGCATTACCAGTACAAGTACCTGAGCTTCCACTTACATCACCCGTTACGTCGCCTACGAAAGCAGTTGAAGTAATTGATGTTGCGCCCGTAACTACACCAGCGTCAATAACAATTGCTCCATCTAGAACAATCTGTTGGCCGGCTAGTGGAGTTATATTTAAATCCGTACCAGCATCAGTAGATATCGTATTTCCATTAATATTAATATTATCAACTTGTAGTGCTGTTAAATCTCCTAAGGAAGTAATTGCTGGTTGTGCAGCGGTTGTAACGGTAGCAGCGGTTCCTGTAGTATCTTGATTTAAGGTATCTACAGCTATTACACCATTTGTCGCTGTTAACCCAGACCCAGCAAATAACGTAGCGATTCTATCAACTGTAGTTTTTCGATTAGTGCCACCAGCACCATCATCAACTATAAATAGATCGCCAGACGCAAGACCCGCACCGATGTCGGTCATACCGTCAATATCTAAATCCCAGGTTAAAGTTGTACTAGAAGCTGTAGTTCTAAGACCAGCTCCACCAGCCAATGTAAATGCAGCAGACCCCGTACTATCTGTTGTTGTTGTACTATCATCTGTGGTAAGAGCCACGTCAGTTATATCACCCGTTGCAGTACCTAGCGTTTGCCAACTAGAGCCGTTGTGAAATTTTAATTTATTACTGTCGCTACTATCAACATAAATTTGTCCTGTAGCGGCAGTTGGCGCACTACTTGTAACATGTATTTTTGCGTTCTGCAGCTGGGAATCATTTAAGCTGATGTGGTTTAAAAATTCTATTGCCATTTTGTTTTTGTTTTAAATTTATTAGTTTAAGTATGCGGTTCCAGTGTTTGCACCAGAGAAGCTTACGGTTAATTGATTTGCGCTTTGGTAAGTTACCGCAGCTGCACCTATTTTTCCAGTCGATAATTTTACAGTAACAGTGGGAAACTTATTTAAATTATGTGTAATAACCCAAGTATCTGTATTTGCACTTTGTGTGTGTATATGGTCTTTATCAGAACCAAAAATTTCTAACACATATACATCTGGAGTTGTTGATGAGTTGTCTCCAGCTGTTAAAACTCCATTGCTAGAAATATGTGTTAATGTCATATCATAAAAATCTGTTATACCATCTCGTGCAAAAGCAGTACATTCATATATTCCATATATATTAGGATTATCTACAGAACTCCACTTAATTCTCTGATTAACATATTCTTCTAGTATATTTTGAGCCTCGTTTGGACTAGATTGTAACGTGGCTGCAAAAGGATATTTACTTATTTTTAAAGTAGTAACTGCTGAAAACGCTGTTGTCGCACTAGAATTGTTTATATTTATAGTTCCCGTTTGCATCTCACCATCACCACCATAAGTATTGTTATGATACAAATATGCTAGTGCTCTAGGGTCACATTCAGTAATATAGTTCATTACAGTGCTACTGTTTGCTGTTCCTGCGCCGGGCATTTCTGGACCAATCTTGAAATTTTTAGTAGCTCCCGTTCCGTCAGTACCAAGTATTTTATCAAGCGGGTCTAGAGTATTTACTGCATAAGTACTGATTCTAGCCATTTATATTATAAGTTTTATTTTATTTTTTCACTTTTTCTAGTGATCTACCACCGAAGTAAGCACCAATAACAGTTATTAATACTAATTGTAGTAAATCAGTCCATTTGTCTTGCACTTTGAAACTTATAGTTCCAGCATCGATAAATATCAACAATACTGTAGCTACTACTAAAAACACTAATACTAGTGGACGTATGTTTTTACTAAGCCATGAATCGGATTGCATATCCATTTTCCATCTCTCAGTAATATTCTTTTCCATCTCTATTTCATAACTAGAGACTAATTCTTTTACTTTCTGTTCTGCTGCTAACTTCTCTTCTTTCGATGTATGTAAATTATCTATAACGCCACCAACTCCTTTTATAAGTTCAGCTGCACCTCCTGAAAATATTTTACTCAACATTATTTCTTCTTTTGCCAAGGCGGAACTTCAGTTGTCTGTTTTTGCGCATCACCTTCTTCTTGTTGAGTTTCGTCGATTAAATGACCTTTTGGATAATTGTTACTAACCATAAAAGTATCTCTTTCCGCCCAACTTTCTGGTTCGCTAGAATCTTCAGTGAATTGAGTGTAAATTGGGTTATCATCATCTCCAGAATAAGACTCATTGTCTGCTAAAGACGTAACAAAACTTTTACCTTTTTTGTCTTTTTGAACTGCTGAAATATCTTGCACATTCCAGTTTTTAAGATCGTTATTTCCAGAAGTGTTTCTTGCAACAACTTCTTTAGCTTTGTCTGCTTGTGATTTTTTCTTTTGAAACAATGGTGTTCCTTCACCAAAGTTTTTAATACCGTCCATTTTAAATGCCATAGTTATGCGTTTTTATAAGCGGCTTTTTCCCAAGGAAACTTCTTGCTCCCTTCTTCTATCCACTTTCCGTTATACTTAATTTTACCATCTTTTCTAGGATATGTTGTACCACTATGTCTTATATAATCATCTCCATAAGATAGTTTACCAGACGCCATATCCTTTACGTGCTGAGTTTCGTGGTTAATTACTTCTTTTTCTTTATCACTACCTGGTTTTAATTTATCACTTATATAAATAGAACCGTCGTTATTAGCTTCGCCCAATATTCCGCCTTCCAATTTCTTTCTAAATATTGGTGTAGTTTCTGAACTTTTATATTCTCTTTTTTCTGATCCTAGTTTAAATCCCATTATCTATCTTTATCTTTTATCATATCATCTATAGCTTTATTATAAACTTTATCTGTATATGATTCATTATTATAAAATATGCTTCTTTCTGATGTTGGTAGATCTTCTTCTCCTAATAGGATTCTATATATCCTACTTATCATTTGAGAGCATTTAAACGAGGTTTTAAATATAGAATACATTATAGTAGTTCTATTCCTATGTCTCCAAGTATCTATCCAGCCCGCTTTCCTTAATCTATCCCATCTTTGTTTATCCCACGAGTATGTGTATACTCCATCCATGAAATCTTTTCTATTAAACCTTCCTTTGCAATCTAAATAGATTAATAGTTCTAAATCTGCATCTTTAATATTATAAGTCTTACAAACCCATTTCCTTGTTAATCTATAGTATTTAAAGAGATTCATCTCTCTTATATCTTGGGCTGTTAGTTTCATTCTACTAATACAACATCTCTAGCTCTAATTACTTGATAAATCTTTTTTTTAAAATCAATACCATTACCAGCGTGCTTGTCGTAATATATAATATCTTTTTCTTTTAATCCTTCAACTAGATTTCCAATTGATATTATTGTAGCTTTTATATATCTATTGTCCTGATCTAGTTTTTCAGTTAATATTAGACCACCAACTTTCTTAGGACCGATTTTTTCTTTTTCTACTATTATGTAATCATTTATCGCTCTCATTGTTCTCTAACGTTTGAAATTACACAATCAGCTGATATAATCGTATTTACTACACTTACAGCGTTTTTTAGAGCAGATTTAGTAACAAGGACTGGGTCTATGATTCCACGCTCTATCATATCAACACCATTACCACTTATAACATCAATACCATAACCGTGTTCTCTTTTTAAGTCATCTTCTATACCTGCATTTTCTAATATAACGTTATATGGAGATCTAATAGCTTCCATTAGTATTTGTTCGCCTCCTGGTTTCGCAGATATTTTTTCTGAAGCATTAAGTAAAGCAACTCCTCCTCCAGATACAATACCTTCTTTCAAAGCTGCTTTTGTAGCGTATATTGCATCTTCTACTCTATCGCGTTTTTCTTTTAGTTCGACTTTAGAATCAGCACCCACTTTGATGACTGCAACACTACCGGATAACATAGACAATCTTTGCTCCAACTTCTTTTTAATGAAACCATTTTTCTCATCAGTGATAAGTTTTGAAACGAGTTCGATGCGTTCTTGTAAATCATCTTGTATTTCTTCAATAGTTGTTATTACTGTATTTTGATCATCTGTTACAGCATACTCTGCTTCTCCTAAATGTTCTATTGTAATAAGATCTAAATCATCACCAAGTTCTTCGTCAATAACAGTAGCTCCAGTTAGTATAGCTAAATCTTCAGTAGTATCCTTTTTAGTGGGACCAAAGCCTGGTAAGTCAATTATATTGATCTTTATATTACCCTTGACTTTATTCATCATTAATGCAGTCTTAACTTGCTGAGCAACTGGGGCAACAACAAGTAATGATCTTCCTTTTTTTATAACATACTCTAAAATATTTTGTATTCTTCGTATATTAGGAATTTCACTAGAAACTATTAATACTAAAGGATTCTCTAGTTCAGTTCTATTTTTTTCCACATTAGTAATGAAATGTCTAGAAGTTAATCCACATTCGATTTGAACTCCTTCAACAATATCTACATATGTTTCGTTGGTTTCAGATGATTCCATTAAAACAACACCATCTTTACCAACTGTATTATAAGCCTCTGCTATAATCTTTCCAAGCTCTGTATCGTTATTACAACTAATCGAACTTACAGATTCCAGCATATCGCCTTCGATCTTGACAGCAGACCTATTTAAATATTTGTTTATTTTTTCTAGTCCTTTGTTAATACCTTCTTTTATTTCTCTTATTGAGCGTTTACTAAGATCTTGATCATAAACCTCTTTCAGTAAAGCTTGAGCAAGGACGGTAGCTGTAGTAGTACCGTCACCTGCTTCGCTTACTGTGTTCTTTGCGGCTTCTTTAATTAAAGTAGCGCCTATATTCTCAACCGGGTCATTTAAGACTACGCTTTGGGCTACGGTTACACCATCTTTTGTTATGACCGGATTTCCTCTCGCGTCTTCGTATATAACGCACTTCCCGGAAGCTCCTAAGGTTGATTTAACTGCTTGAGCTAATTTATCGACTCCAGCTTTAATTTTAGATTTAGCTTCATCACCAAAGTTAAGTTCTTTGACAATTTCGCTAGGCAAATTGTATTCCATATTTAATTTAATTTAATTTAACTATTACTAGAACGTCTTTACGACTTTCGGGCCACTAGCGGCCTCTAATTTTTTCGAGAAATGGTCGATGCTTCCGTCAATTGCTGCTTCAGCACCTTCTATGGTTTCTCTCCTGGTTACGTCTGCCCACTCGTCATCGGTGTTAGTTCGTAAACATTCAGTTTGGTAAAATCCATTAGGTAATTGTGTTATTCTCCAATTACTCTTAGAAGCTAAGTGCTCCCAATGTTTAACGGTTTCTTTACTCGGTTTTTGGTTGCCAGTAGTCATCGTACTGGTCTTGTAATACAAATAAGTCATTTTTTTTGGTTTTTATTGGTTAATACTGACTTGGTCTAGGGTGTTTCCCTATCTTTATCTATTTCTTATTGCTTTTATTGTAGCTTTTTTTCTAGTTTTTATATCTTTTTTATCAGCTCTTGTAAGACCTTCATCCTTTCTCATAGTTTTCGCTCTACCTCGAACTTCTTTAACGTCAGCTCTCTTACCACTTCTCTCTGCTCTTTTTGTTTTTCTTGCTATTTGACGTTCAGCTTTTTTAGCGGAAATAGTTTTATCTTTCTTTGTTTTCCATTCCGCGTCACTTGTAGCGCCCTTTCCAACTTTCTTTACTGTTTTAGTGTAAGTATCATCGTCTTGTTTAACATAGGTAGTTGTTTTACCCTTCTCATAAGTTGTACCATCTTTAGATCTAGCTCCTTTAGTGTATCTTGTAGCTTCTTTTCCCTCTACTTTCCCGGAAGATATAACTTTCTTTGCATCTGGATCAACTTGTTTCGCTGGAGATTTTTGTGGAAATGCACTAGCAACTGATCCTACAGATGATCCCATAGCGTTTGTGATGGTTGGTGGAGAAGGTTGTCTAGGAGGAATTGTCCCGGCTGTAATTTGTTTAACTGGAGAAGATCCCATGTTCTTAAACGACGGCTTATTTCCTGATTTTAGTTTGAATGCCATAGTATTATTTTTTATTTTGTTTTTTTATCTTGATACGGTCATGGGGATGATTCTTTCTTTTTTTGGATTATATTTGTGGCTTTCCTCATTTTTTTTCTTATTCCATTCTTTGCCTTTTTTGTAAAGTTTTTTAGCTGCATCTACAGCCAAAGATGCACCCCCCGTTGTTGCCGCTCTCACCGCGGTTTTTTTCAAATTCTTCCATGCTTTTTGACCCTTTTCATTCAAGAACGGGCGTTCCTTCTTTTCATAGAGATCTTCTTCTATTTCTTTACGTGTTTGTTTAGTTGGTGCAGCATCTTCTGGTGGAGTGTCTTTTGGTGTAGCGTCCTTTGTGTTATCAGCTTTTCTTAAACCCATATCTATCATACGTTGTTTATATTCTTCTGGAGTTTCTCCCCATTGATTTACTTCTTTTTCTTCTTCTTTCTCTTTTTCTTGGAATGGAGAAGATGTAGCTCTACCATCAGCTTGTCCAGCATAGTCTCTTTGTATTTTTAAAGACTCGCTACCTTTTTTGTAGTTTGGGTACATTGATGGACCCTTCATTTTATATCCCATAATTTTTGTTTTTAAATGTTATTAGTCAACTCTTCCAGTAGTAGCTTGAGTTAAATACATTTGTTCAGCTTCTACTTGAGAGAATCCTTCGTTTAGATAATCGTTTAATGTTTTTTTCTTTTTTCCTTTTTTATCTGCTGCAGATCCCTTTTTCACGTTAAGAGTAGTTTTCTTTATTCCTTCATTAGCTGTCTCTCTATCATTAAATAAATCTCTTTTAGATTTTTTAGTTCCATCTGCAAAGTGGGTTGCTGTAGCTTTATGTTTTTTACCATCATGCATTTGAAATGGAGTGTTTTTATAAAAAGTAGGTCCATTCATTTTAAATCCCATAATATTATTTTTTAGTAGGTGTTTCTAGTACCTCATTATCACCTGGAAACGTATAGTTTTTACCAGGTTTCATTATTTTTGTTTTTCCAGTTGTTAATCCGGTTCCTTTGATGTTACCTTTCTCTAATGGTTTACCATCATTTTCTTTCATACTGATATTATTACTTGGTATGATATTCTGTTTATTACTAACATCGGGACTATTTTTTCTATATCCACTTTTAGTCCTTGGTATAAGATAAGATGATGGTGGTAGTTTAAATGCCATTACCTAGGAGTAATTTTCTTTTTGATATATCCAAGTGCTCCTTTTGCAGCGTTGTAAAACGGTACCTCTGCCGTTTTTACTTTTGGACCACTATACTTTTTAATAGTAGACTTTTTATTAGTACCTTGCGAAATCTTTGCGTTTTGGTTTTTCTTTATTTCTAACCCAGGACGTTTTGGGATATTTACAGTTTGTTTAGCTGGACTTTTAAAATCTAGAGGAGTTTTTTTGTAACTTGAACCTTGTTCTTTTCTAGCCATTAACTCAGCGTCAGTAAAACCTTTATATCGCTTCGTGTTTCTTGCTGTTCTTTTTGCCGAAGCTTTTGTACCAAGTCTTTCCAGTCTCTTTTGTTGGCTTCTAGTAGTTCCTTCAATTTTTCTAGCTTTACGCCTTGACTTGGTCCCATACTTTTCTTCTCTTAGCGCTCGTCTTGCTCTTCTTTTCTTGCCTTTTAAAGGTGAACTAAAATCTAAAGGAGTTTTTTGGTAATTAAGTGGAGGTTTCTTTTCATTTAACTTAGTTTGTGCTTCTGTTAATACAGTAGATTTTTTCGATGCCTCATTATTTGCTCTATCTTTAGCAATCTTAGCTTTATTACCACTAGCATCGGGATCATTAGTCGTTTTACCAGGCTCATCACTACCAGGTTTGTTCTTATAAGCATTATATTCCGCCTTTGTACAAGGTTTACCGTTTATCTTGTACCAATATTTGCCTTTTTTCTTGTTATGAGCAGCAAGATCGTCTTGATATTCTCTTTCTGCATCATCTAACTGTCCATGTGCAGATACTGTAGACTTTTTTGGCGTTTGTTTTAGTGGACTTCTCATATTATTGTGTGTAATTATACTTACCGGTTACTAAATTCTTAGTTTTTCTACGTTTTGGGCGTTTATTTCGCTTACTTTTTGGTAATTTTATCTTTAATTTCTTCTTTTTCTTCTTTGCGTTAGCAATTCGCTCTCTTTTAGCTATTTCTTTCTTATCTTCCTCGTCAAGAGTAACTGAAGGAGCGGTATATGATGGAACTGGAACTTTTTTAAGTTTTCTAGGTACTCTCTTCTTAACTTTCAGCTTCTTAATCCTTTTAGGTTTTATCTTATTTGGAATATAATCAGAAGATACCAGCTTTCCGTCCTTGTATCTATTAACGGTTTTAGACTTATCGGTAACTTTACCTATTTTTTCGTTTATATTGACAGTTTGAGTCTGTATAAGTTCACCTTCCTTGTTTTTACCTAGATTCTTAATAGGTTTTACTCTAGCAATCTTATTCGTACCTTTTACTATTTCGTCTTTTGGCATTATTATTTCTTAGGCTTTTTTAAACCTCTTTCTTTAAAGTCTTTTTCTGGAATATCTTCTTCTTTTCTATACTCGTCGGTTCCTTCGTAAGTAGGTTCTGGTCTATCCTTTTTAGGAGGAGTATACTTAGTGCCTCTTACTTTATGCCAAAGCTTTTTACCTGCTTCATCTAGATCTTCATATTTAACTGATGGTTCATATCCAGGTTTTCCTGGAGTACCAGGTGCATCTGGATCTACTGGCTTGTCGTCTGATTTTTGATATAATGGGGTGTTTGTGTATAAACTTGGTCCGTTTAAGAAAGTTCTTGAAGATTTTGGGAAGGTAGGCATATCTTTATTTTTTTAGTGGATACTATATTAATATATATCACATGTTAAAATAGTAATTTACACTATGTGTGACAAAAGCCTATTACTCTTATCCCTAATACCTATCTCTACTCCTAGATATTACCTTAGTAATATCCTTAGGTAGGGAGATTATTTTCTCATGTATAACTTATTATTTCTAATATACATCATGCTATTAGGTATATAGAACAGCTCTCTACCCATAAGATCATATGGTTTACTGTCAACAGGTCTTAGTGGCACTTCATTTACACTAACAACGTTTCTTGATAATACAACCCACGTAAATAAATTAAAATTATATACTAATGAGTCACAATAAGTACAATATATTGATGTTGAGTCTAATAGATATATGTAAGCATCATAACATAATTTAACTGTATCTGTCATGTTAATGAGTGGGAATGAGAATGGATTATTTCCTTGCGGTATGTAACATGTAACGTCGTTACAAGCTGTGAAGTTCCAATCGATTGCTCCTACATTAGATATTCCTCCTGAACTTGGAGTTACAGTTAGTATTGTATTTGGATATATGGAGTATGATAAAGAATCGCACACTGTTAATTGTGCTTTTGATTGTAGTCCGAATAAGACTAATAGTACCAGTAATATTTTTTTCATAGTTAAGTGTTTATATTATAGTCACAGATTAAGTGGATTTCTTAAAAGTGTGACACTAGCTAGTTACTATCCTCCTATTAATAGGCTTATGTCACAAAAAAGTTATCGTAAATATAGAGGTACCGTGTTGCTCCACTATAAACCACCTGGCCACCCCTATGCAAAACGCAAATATTTGACCCCACCGGGCTCATTCTACACATCTATTATCAATTTTTCTTCGTATTTACTTCGTCACTGACTAATTACGACTACATTTGGATAATAATACTGAAAACAAATTAATAATTAAATAAATAAATTGAAATGAAATTAACTAAATTAACAACAAAAAGATTCGTAATAAGAAAAAGTCTAATTGGTAAAAATGTAATAATAACATTTACAAATAAGAAAAATGTTAAATGTACTTATTCACATGATGAAGTATATAACAAAAATAAAGAACGTTTTGATAATATGAAATGTTTCAATAAATATGGTAGTTATACATGTACTAACAACTTACCAACTTTCGCAAGATAGTAAGTCGTCACAATGTAATTACGATACATTATGGATAATAATAATGTTGATAATACAATAAAACTCGTCGTTGAGTAGCATTTAGCGAGTATAAATAATACGAATGACATTACAAATGTGAACTATATACAATATAATTTACAAATGTGAACAGCGTAAGTGCGCGCAATAGCACTAGCAACTAAAATAACGTACAAACAATAGTAATACTTTTACAATGTAAATACGAGACAAAAAGGATAATATAAATAAGTTAAATAAATAATAATTAAAAAGTAGTAAAATGTCAAAAAACATTAAAGTTGAAGAACTTAAAACTAAAAGATTTGTAGTAAGAAAATCATTAATCGGTAAAAACGTAGTATTTTCGTTCACTAACAAAAAAGGTGATAACATTAAGTATAATCACGACAAAGTGTACTCAATAATGAAAGATAAATTAGAAAATCTACCATGTTGGGAAAAGTATAAAAGCTATACAGCGACTAATAATATACCTTTAGTGTGTAGAAATGTAGAAATTCTGTAGTAGAATTATACAAATACTAAGTCGTAGTTGGACACATTTAACGACTATAAATAATGTGAATGGACAGTGAGTTTCAGTACTCGCACTTCTTGGAGATATACTAGTAAACTAGTGGTGAGTTCGATTCTCACAAGTGCTCTAAAATTATAAAAATATGTATGAAACATTAGAACACTGGAAGCAGTATAAACAAGAGAAAGCTTTACAAGAGAAAATAGCTAAAGAATATAAATTACCAGTAAATGATAACTCATTTATGCTTAATGATAACTCAAATAAATTAGAAGTTAATAGTAATTTCACAGAATTTGACAAATGGTTGAATAATTTAGTTAAAAGAAATGGAACAACAGAATATTAGAATTATGAATGAAGATAAATTACATCAAAAAGCGTTAGATATTATGGAGCGATTGAATGAGAAATATAAGATTGCTAATTTTATTAGTTTAGATGAATACTTATATGAATATAAAAGTATGCTAAAAGAACATGAGATTAGTGAAATATTAGAATGTATAAAAGAATTTGATAAAATAGAAGAAAATGAGTAGAGAAGAATTAAAACGACTATGGTTTAGCTTACCTGTAAGTCAGAAAGAAACTAAAACTATAACAGTAAAAATTGGTAAGAATAAATTCTGGCCAGGTTATGGTGAAGTAAAAGTAACGATAATGAGTGATGGACCAGATGGTTATTCTCACTTCTCAACTCACCAAGAAAATCCACTAGAATATGCACTTAATCTAATAGAAAATGGTAAATATAGTGGAAATAAAGATTACAGTAAATATCAATTAATAATAAAGTAAATGAAGAAAATAACAATGAGTGTAGCAGCACTAGCAATTGCAATAAGTAGTTATGGTCAATGTAATCATGGTGATTATTACCAACAAGTATCTAATCAAGAATTAGAAGCGTATAACTCAATACACTATCATATAGAAGATTTAATAGACGCTATTAGAATGGATATGTATTATGGTTATTTAGAAAGACAAAGAGGTGAATATTATATAGCGGAAATTATGCGAGTAAGTACACGTAATAAGCAATTAATGGCGAGTATATGGGAAGATAGAGCGATTACATTAGGTGAACATCAAGCTAATATAGATAAAAATTTAAAAGATGAGTAGAAAAATAACAATAAATAAATATAGAGGAAATACCCACTACAATGTTCACGTGATAGATAGTTTTGGACAAGAACATCACTTAGGTTATTACAATGAGTTACCAACTTCAGTTATGTATGAATTAGAATTACAAGCGGAAGAAATATGGGAAAATGAAGTGAAACCAAAAGAAGATTTACTCGGTAATGCAATTGCTGAGTGTATTCAAAGTGATATAGATAGAGGTGTAGAACCAAATTTAGACTAATGGGAGCGTGGATAATATTAATATTAATGACTTTATTAGTATATAAAGTATTGTGTGATGACTAAACTAAATAACAAGCAAAAAAGCAAGATTAGACGTAAAGTAGATATGGATTTAGGTATAAAACCACCTAAATCTATTATATTTACTAGCAAAAAAGTATATAATAGAAAGAAAAAACATAAAAAAGATGGAGAGAAAGATAGCTAAATATATAACAGTATTAGATTTTGAAGTAGGTAGAGTATTTCAGTATAAAATAGGTGAAAAAGGTTGGAATCCTGACCATGAATCGTGTGAAGAATTTATAACTAATATAGGTCATAGATTAAAAGATTGTGAGTGGATGGTTCATGAAGTTGCTGGAATTATTAAAAATGAGTTGTGGTTTAAAATATAATTACAAACTAAATACGATTACTATTGGATAATATATATGAATAAAAAATAATAAATATGAAAAAGATTAAGTTTTTGAAGAATGATTACATTCAATTAGGTGAACAAATTTACAAACCATACACTATATGTGAAATACCACAGAATTTTGGTTGTATTGAATGGCAAACGGATAAGCAAGGAATTGATGAATGGTTTAACTATAAAGGATATACTTATATCTTTCATAAAATGGCAAGAAAATGAATAGAAAAGAATACAATAGCGATCCAAGATACGCTAAAGTGCTAGAAAAAATGGATTTATTAGGAATAATGGATGTTAGCACGACAAGACAGAGTAAAAATGGTACAATAGTATGGAAATTACCAGTAAAACACCCTCATGGTGGACAATTAATTAAAGTAGCTAGCTTTAAAACTGGCTATGTAAGAAATCAAAACTGTTGTTATAGTAATTACCAATTGAATAAATGTAAACCAAATGTAGAATACTATCCAGAATATAAGTGGGTTTATGATGAGAGTGGAGAGCCTGATCACCAAATTAAAACAGGTAAATATAGAAGATATGTAGGTAAATCACGTATACTTATACCAATAGAAATAGATAGATTAGAGTATTTAATAAGCTATTGTCTCAAAAACTATTACATTACTTACGCAAATCACGTAGCAAACGGTGAATTTGTAACTAAATGGAGACACAATTGGGAGTTAGAGCAAAAAGAAAAAGAGTGTAAACGTTTAGTTGGAGAAGCATCTCAATATGACTGTGGTCACTACGAAAGAATAAGAAATTTAGAAGTTAAATTAGATACAATTAAAAGAGTAGCAGATCATGAGTAAAAAGAGAAAATTAAATAGTAAAAACCCTAAATATTACCCAAAACCACCAAATACTGTGGCTAAAAAGGTAAATATAGGTAAAAAAGGAACAATAGCAGAGAACAAAGTGTTCGCTGTGTTTAAATTAAATTAAATAAAATGGTAGAAATTACAAAAGAACAATTTGAAGCATATGTAGATGTGCAAATGTCAGGAGTTACTAACATGTTTGATGTTAAAACAGTTGGTGATTTATCTGGACTAGAAAAAGAAGAAATCATAGAAATCATGAAGAATTATGGAACATTAAAAGAAAAATATGATGAATAAAATAGATTTAGAAGTAAAAATTGAATCATTGAAAAATATGATTACAGAGGGGCAACAGCAAACCTCAAATTATGCTGGACAATTAGATGAATTAAACAAAAGATTAGCAAATATTAACAAAGTAGCGTTAACATCATCACAGTTTGATGATATAACTGAAGCGGTTGAAGGAGCTATAGGTGAATTTGATTTCACTGATACAGATAGCTTTGAAATAGAATATGGTATTGACTATGATGGTAGAGTACATTGTGAAAATCATGATTTTAGAAATCATGAAGATTTAGTAGAAATGGTTTGTAATAAAGTATATGCATTATTTGCAGAAACTGATGAAGAAGATGAGCTTGACGAAACAGAAGCAGATAATCATCCTGTAGAAAATTTACAAAATTAAATAAGTGTAATTTGCTAGATTAACGTATAAAAAATGAGTTATTCCAAGGAATAGCGGAAAACAAATGCGATAATCTCCAAATACACTTACGAGGTGAGGGTGGTAATGTATGTCATGAAAGATGATTCGGCGTTCAAGGGGAATCCATTGTAGCATACAAACGGCAGGATAAAGCAGTTGGGGATAAAGCGATTTAGTGGACCCACGAACCACACCTGCCCGACCTCGTTTTAAAAACCCTAAAGCGATAACGTGATGTTTGGTGAAAATCCAGAAAGCTACGTAGTCAATATGGGTGTTAAGTCTCAGTGAATGTTGCGGGAGCAGCTGAGAGACGAAGTCCGTCGGTATAAGGTATAAGCAATTATAACCTTCAGAGCCGTGTAGGACTGGAAGCTTGAGATGGGTGACCTTCAATGCGCAAGCAAAGGACACATTAACTGACGAGTTGAGAGGTTCGATTCCTCTCCAAGCTACTATGAGAAGATTAATATACGACATGTATTATGCTGAAGAGATCAGTGTAGATATAGCTATCAAGCTATTGGATAAATTAAATAAAATTAGAGATAAAAAAAGATATTAAAATGGAAGTAAAAGA
>Ga0208011_1000106_pt1 | contig 38850 bp, 41 predicted proteins | sample 7_EtaG_FD_184080 | JGI IMG/M metagenome (GOLD analysis project Ga0208011, IMG submission 184080) | Marine viral communities from the Subarctic Pacific Ocean - 7_ETSP_OMZ_AT15161 metaG (SPAdes) (version 2) | ecosystem: Environmental > Aquatic > Marine > Oceanic | place: Pacific Ocean | collected...
AGAAGGATATAATGGATTTAATTAAGGTTCAATGTGCCCTTGTCCAAATCACAACTTCTTTACAGGGAACTCAAAGTTTTGATCTTCCCTTGAATCTAAGAAAACAAACAGGTGCTGGCAAGGCCCGCAAAGATTCCTATTCTGCCTTGGTTTTAGGCAATTGGGCGATGAATGTTTTTTATGACATGATGTCTGATGATGTGGCTGATATCCAAACTACCTTTACTCCAATGTTCATTTCTTAACTTTTAAAAGTTGAAAGTTAACTTTGGGGTGTAATATGGAATACATTCCATGGCTAAAAGAAAATATACCAAACGCTCAGAATATTGGAACCAATTTGATGCTAATGAGCACCCCTCTCTTCCCCCAAAAGAAGAGATGACGCCCGAACTTTTAGGAGAACCCTTCTATACTTCGACCGCCTCCTATGAATATATTTCTAAGGCGCGGCGACAAGCAATGACCAATCAAGGTTTTAAGGGATCGCGGACCAACAGGGTGGCTTACAACAACCCGAAAGATAGATTTTCTAGCATTAGAGTAGGAATGCTCCCATATGAGTATGCCTCTGATGGAGTTACGGCTAGAGACGGTATTGAGCTGTGTCAAAAAGCTTACGCAAATGTAGCAGTTTTTAGAAATGCTATAGATATAATGTCGGAGTTTACCAACACTGATATTTATTTAGAGGGTGGGAGTCGCAAAAGCAGAGAGTTTTTCTACGAGTGGTTTAAGAGGGTTAATATTATTAACCTAAAAGACCAGTATTTCCGCGAATATTACAGGAGTGGCAATATCTTTCTTTATAGAATAGATGGAAAATTCAAAGCCGAAGACTATGCGAAATTAATAAACCAAGTGGGGTCCATAAATGCTTCTACAAATAAAATTCCTCTTCGATATGTTTTGCTCAATCCTTTTGATGTTGTAGCTAGAAGGGCCACGACTTTTACTTATGGAGGGGCTTACCAAAAAGTTTTATCCGAATATGAAATAGCTCGTCTCGCTAGCCCCCAAACAGATGAAGATTTGGCTATTTTCCAAGGACTCGACCCCGAGGTTCAGGGGATGATACGAGACGGTTCTTATTCTGGAGTGGGCATCCACATGAATTTAGATCCCAAGAGGCTTTCTTATTCTTTTTATAAGAAGCAGGATTATGAGCCTTTTGCCATCCCGTTTGGATTCCCTGTTTTGGAAGACATTAATGCCAAACTGGAATTGAAGAAAATGGATCAGGCTATTACCCGCACGGTAGAAAATGTTATTTTGCTTATAACGATGGGGGCTGATCCAGATAAAGGAGGCATTAACCCCAATAATATGGCGGCAATGCAGAACCTTTTCAAAAATGAAAGTGTGGGGCGCGTATTGGTTTCCGATTATACTACTAAGGCGGAATTTATCATTCCAGAGCTTAATTTGGTGTTGGGGCCAGAAAAATACCAGATACTCAATGATGACATTAAACAAGGTCTCCAAAACATTGTGGTTGGGGAAGAGAAGTTTAATTCTACTCAGGTAAAGGCTCAAATCTTTATTGATCGTTTACAAGAGTCTCGTTATGGGTTTTTAAATGATTTTCTTAATCGCGAAATCAAAAGAATTGCTAAAGACCTTGGTTTCCGATCATGGCCTGAGGCGAAGATGAAAGATATTGACATGAGAGATGAGGTGCAGCTTATGAGGGCTTCTACTAGGCTTATGGAGCTGGGAATCATTACCCCCAAACAAGGAATGGAAATGTTCCAGAATGGGAGATTCCCCGACTCAGAAGATCTCGTCAGTGCTCAAAAGGATTTCGTGGAGGAAAGGGAAAAAGGTTATTACAATCCTATAGTGGGGGGCGTTCCTGTTATTGCCCCTGCTGGTGATAAGGTGACTGGCCCCAGAAAGGAGGCGGGTAGGCCAGAGGGGACTACTGATATCCCTCTTGCTGAAGCATCCTACTCTAGGGCTAATATACAAACCACGATTTATGAGATTGAGAGTTTTGTTGATGAAGCCAAGGCGAAAATGCTTAAAAAGCTGAAGGCTGAAAAACTTAGTGAGTCTCAAGAGGAGATGGTGAATAGTTTATGTGAGTCCATCGTGTGCTCTCAGAGCAAAGAATATTGGGGAGAAACCCTAGAATCGTGTGTAAAAGATTTTAACAAAATAGAGAGCCTTCAGCCTTCTAAAGGGGTTTTGGACATTTCAGCAGAACATTCTTTAGAGGTTTATCCAGCAGCAATCTTATATCATAGCCATGAAACAACTGGAACGACAAAAAGTAATGAACTATAAGTATACCACCACTTTTGAGTCTCCGCTCTTGGCGTGTGAGATTAATGAATCCTCATTAATTTCTAAGGCATCCCTAGAAACTTTAGCGCCCCTTGTCCCCACTGATATTGATTATGAGAGCAATCTAGACTTGTTGGGGGTGGCATTTAATGCCGCCGTCGTAAACAAGTTCAATAAAAATGGAGATGGGATGAACGCAGCAACAGCTGTAGAATATACAAATAATTTTATCCACAAGCCCACTAATATCGAACACGACAAGCATAAGATAGTGGGACATATAGCCGCTGCGGGTTATAGTAAATTTGGATCTAACGAATTGCTGTCTCAAGAACAAGTAAAAGACACCACAGAACCATTCAATATCGCCTTGGGTGCCGTTTTATACAAAACGATTAATGAAAATTTTACCATTTTGGTGGAAAAATCTCTTGACCCCGATGATGCTGCTTTTCAGAAGGTTTCTGCAAGCTGGGAAGTTGGGTTCAATGATTATGTTTTGGCAGTGGGGAGTGACGTTTTAAGTGAGGCTAGAATAGTGGCAGATCCTGATGAAATTTTAGAATTACAAGGGTTTTTAAGAAGTTGTGGAGGCAATGGGACGACAGATGAGGGTGAAAGTGTTTATAGATTAATTATGGGCGATATTTATCCATTGGGTATTGCATATACGCTTAATCCCGCCGCAGACGTAAGGGGACTATATGGTGGAAATCCCTCAAAAACCCAAGTTTTTATAAACGATAAAAGGGATAAAATTTCACAAAACAATAAATTAAATGTAAACAACCAAAAGAACTTTATTAACATGGAAATGGAAAAGACTCTTAATGAACTTAAAGAACTTCTTTCTGAGAAGAAATTCTCCAAAGAAGCGGTCGCCTCGATGACTGACACTTTTGCTGAAGCTATCCGTGAGCGGGATGAACAATACCGCAAGGATATCGAAACGCAAAAGGCAGCTAAAGAAGGCGTGACGAAGGAATACGAGGAATTAAAGTCCTCCGTTTCTGAGCTGGAAGAAAAACTAAATGCCGCTAATGAGCGTATTTTAGTTTTTGAAAAAGATAAAAAAGCCGAAGAGGCCGTCGCATCTTTTAATACATATATGGACAAATTGGACGAAAAGTTTGAACTCGATGACCAAGATCGCGAGTTTCTTGCTACCGAACTGAGAGGTCTGGAAGATGCAGAGGCTTATGAAGCTTTTGCCTCCAAGCTTGAAGTTTTATGGAAGCATAAAAACAAGGAAGTCCAAGCAGAGTTCGACGCGCAAATCCAAGCCCGCATTGATGAGGAAGTGGCTAAGAGAATTTCCACCGCCTCTACTGAAGAGGTGAAAATTGAAGAGGCTCTTGACGCAGCCGAAACAACCGATTCGGATGTTTCTAACTCTAACGAAGCTGTCGCATCTGAGGAGAAATCCTTCCGAGATAAGTTTAAAGCCGCCTTTTCCCGCGACAATATTGAAATTTCTTAATTTAACCAAAAAAAATTATGGCATTACGCATTCTACCATTCAGACAATACTCTGATCACGATGTCGTGAACCTCTATTCTGTCATTGACAGTGATGTGAACGACCAAACGACCGACGCGGGGGCTGGCGATGCTGGCCTCTTCGTAAAGGTCTCCGCTGGTAACTTCGATGCTGATCCGATTACCTATCAAACAAACAGCTATCTCGGTAAAACCGATTATCCGTTTGTTGGTACTACGGAGATGTATCCTGAAGTTAATCTTAAGATTACAGGTTCTACTTCAGGGGATATTCCCCTTGGTCTTACCCTGTATCAAACGGCCAAAAAGGACGAAAACGACGAGAAGTTGCTTTACCATCCACAAAAAGCCGCCGAACTCCAAGCCATGCTTCCAGGGCAGGCAGTTCCCGTTCTAACGAAAGGGATTGTTACTTTGGCGGCTGAAGCTTTCGACGGGACTACCGCAAGTTATACTCCAGGAACTGCTATTATTACTTCTAATAATACTGATGGCAAGATTACTGGTGCGACTCGGGGAGACTCCAAGACTTTTGGACACGTTCTAGGCACGGGCACCCGCTCTAATGTTGGAATCACCACTGACCAGTTCTCTGGTGATTATATCGTTGTATCTTTTGATTGTAACGCCACCTAAAACTAGAAAGACTTTATAATCATGAAAATTACTTTAAAAAGAACTCCCGAACAAGTCGAGCTTGTTAAAGCTATGGCTTCTCGTAATCGGAATGTTGCATACGAGGCTCAAGTGGCCCTTGCTGAATTCATCGGACCAGTTTTGGCCGAAGTGCTCAACAATGCCCCTACCGTGAGCAACCTGTTCCAATCACTTCAATTCGATGCTGATGACAATCCAAGCATCCCTCTTGATCTCTACTACGATATCGCTGACGAAGATTACGTCAGGGTTTGGAGTCAGAATCATGCAGGTGGTCTTCCTAGCAACCAAGTGCTGCCGACCGCTTCTGAACTGAAGCTGTCTACTTACAGCCTTGATTCCGCAGTTGATTTTGATCGGCGTTACGCGGCCAAAAGCCGTTTAGATGTTGTGGGTAAGACCTTTGCTCGCGTTGCACAAGAGATTCTTCTTAAGCAGGAGCGGACTTCCGCTAGCCTTCTTATGACCTCTCTTGCTGGCGCTACCATTAAGACTTCGCCGCTAACTGCTGACGTTCAAGTTTTCAAGGGAGCAGTCGCAGATGCCTTCCTCATGGATGACGTTAACAACTTGTTTACTCTCGCGAAGCGCATTAATAGTTCGTGGATCGCAGGAACTCCTACTTCTCGCACTAAAGGAATTACAGATATTATCTGTTCTCCTGAAGTCGTGGGCAGTATCCGCGCCATGGCTTACAATCCTGTAAATACACGGGGTGGCCGAGGAGACGCAACTGCTGGAAATGGAAGCACTGCCTTTCCTCTGGCAGCTACCGACGAGGTCCGCAACGATCTTTACAGGAATGCTGGTATTAGCAGCTTCATGGGTCTGAACATCTTGGAATATAACGAGATGGGTGAGGGCCAGAAGTTCAACACTCTCTTTGATACCGCTGCTGGTAGCACTGCCTATACCAAGTGGGATGGCACTGATTCAGGAGCGTTCGCTGCTACTGATGAGATTGTGGTGGGTATTGACCGCACTCGCGATTCTCTTATCCGCGCCGTTGCTACGGACGCTGATAGTGGAAGCGAATTCACCTTAATCGCTGATGATCAGTATAGCATCCGTCAGAATAAGATCGGATACTTCGGTTCTGTCGAAGAAGGCCGTGTCATTCTTGATAATCGCGTTCTCTGCGGTGTTATTGTTGATCGTGCTTAATAGAAACCCTTCTATAATAAAAAAAGGCCGCTCCTTCGGGGGCGGCTTTTTTGTTGTAATTTATTAGTTAAGTGTATATAATATTGTATGGCTAAGAAAAAAGCAGCTAAAAAGAAATCGCCCCCCTTCAAGGAAGTAACTACGGGGCAGGAGCAACCTGCGAAAAAAGGTTTGCTGGAAGAGCTGGAAGAGCTTAGAAACAAAGGAGAAACGAGTAGCGCTCGCTACCAAGAGGTATTAAAAGAAGTAGAAGTCATCTTCGGGGCGGGAGAAACCAATTCTTTTGGGACCACTGATATTAATATCCTAAAAGGAAATCTTGATGAAATGAGCAAAGTTGAGTTGCAAGAGTTGTGCAAAAAGGTGGGCATTAACCCTTTCTATGAGAAGGATATCGTTATAGGTAACATCTTAAGAGAATTCCGCCGTTTACACAGCGGTAGTATCTTTACAGCCCCACAGTCTATTCCTACGCCCGAGCTGAACCCAGAGAACCCCAAGCATAAAGAAATTCTTGATTGGTTAAATAGCTAAACATAGTGTAATACACTATATGCCCAATGTATTAGAAGATCTCGCTTCGGGAATTGTGGTCACTGAATTTGATAGTGACACAGGGATAGCTACAGTTAGCGCTGTGAGCGGATGGTTATATGAAAACCTTGGTCAGGCTAACACTTATTTATATACTGATTTCAGTGGCGAGGGGGCTAGTGGAACATATGGGGTAATGGATATAGAGGCCCAAAATGTTCTCAAAGAGTTATACCTTGGTAATTACTATAATAAGCAGGCGAGAAATGCTCTCAGAGGCATTGCAAGTTCAAGCGTGAGCGGAGATAACGTTTTGTCGCTAAAGGACGGAGAAAGCGCTGTGACGTTCGTTAACCGTAATGAGGTGTCGAAGGTCTATAGAGGGCTTGCAAACGATTGTATGGACAAGGTGACGCAATTGGCGGCACAGTATAATATCTACCAAGCACAGCCCCGTCAATTAGGGGGCATAGATGCCAGTGGGTATGCGACACCCTACCCTATCACATAGCCCCTTTAATAGCGGCGTGATTTTTCAAGTATTCAGCGCGAAGTGCTGGCAAATTTGCATTCGGAGCCTGTCTGTCTGCCGTGTATTTTTTCTTTAGCTCCTCAATAGTTTGAGGGGTCGCGCTTTTAGGGGTCTCCTTCTTAGGGGCTTCCTTCTTAGGGGCTTCCTTCTTAGGGGCTTCCTTCTTGGCTGTGGGCTTCTTTTTTGACTCACTCATAATTCTATGCGTCTGGGTGTGTATCGAACCAATCTCTGCCGTCGTTGAGGATTCTGTTTTTGCGCCTCATCGGAACCGAAGGATCGTTAAGGCGTTTCTTCGGCTCTTTCTTGGGCTCTTCAATAGGCTTTTCTTCTTTCTTTTCAAAGAAAGAGCTTTTGTGATCTTTATCTTTATTTCCCATTAAAAGTAGAGGTTATAGTATTCTTAGATAAATATTGGAGCGCTGCCGCAGCCGCTCATAAAGAAGCCGTTAGCAACATCGTTAGGACCGCCTACCTGAGCAGTAAAGGTAAGGTCAACAGTTTTATTAGATCCGATACTGGAAGAGAACGACTGGCTGTCGAGTTTTACTCCTTTGAGTTCTCCTCTGATGGCTGGCGCAGTCCCCGATCCGTTAATGAAGAAGGAAACGTCTTGGACTCCTGAGTCTAAAATATTGACAAGGTTAGCTGTGTGTGCATCGTTCATTACGGCACTAACATTCATGCTAACATCGACAGGGAAATCAACTGAACGGGAGAAGGGGAATTTACTCCCTAAGCGCTGAATTGGGGTTCTGGAAAGAGGCAAACTAACAGAAACGCTTTGGATATGAGCGCCATCATTGCCATCAATATCTGCGAGGCTTTCGCCATCGACATCAGCCAGAGAAACACTAACATCTCCTGGGCGTAATGCTGTAATTGCAGCGCTACCTACTTCCACCCCCTCGACTCCCCCATTTGTAGTCGCGTTGGGAAGTGCGATGTAGTGCGGGTAAGCAGTTCCTGACTCCTGATTAATGGCGGGACTGCCAGTATTCCCCACATCAGAAGAAGAGCGCATATTAGCCCCTTCCATGGTAACACTAACAGTGGGTAAAGAACCCACTGACAAATCAAGGCTATAATCACTAAGGTAGCAGTTACCAATCCCGATAACACTATCGGAGGGATCCATAGCTTCTCCTGCGCCAGCTTTGTTCAAGTCTTCTCCATCGGGAGAAGTGACAATATACAGATTAACGCCCGAGGTATCCGTTAAGTGGCCAGAAGCAAAGTTTCCTTCAGCATCAGGAGCACCTGTGGGAATTCCTCTATTAGAAGCTACTCCACTATTCTGGACAAAGAAACCCAGAGCCCTCTCATTAAAACCATCCGCGAGATAATAACTAAAATCAACGTTTACGGTGGGAGGATCAATTACCATTGAATCAATCCTCGCGAGGTCTCCAAATTGGTTTACGTCCTGTCTATTGATAGTAAAGCTGTAGTTAGCGCTCTGCACTCTGCCTAACTGTTCAGCATCACCTGCGCCAGTTAAAGAGGCATCCTTGCTAACGAATAAGCCTTCTGATTGATAAATTACTCGGTTTCTATTGGCCATGATAAAAGATTCTTTCCCTTGTTTACAGTTTTATTATTAAAATATGAAATTAGGAGAAGCGATATCTGTGCTGTTCTATATCAAAATCTATAAATCCCACATAAAGCTCATTAGCTAAAACCTTTCTGGTCCTATCACTTAGCTTCGAAGTCCTTACTTTGTTTACATAAAATGTTGTTTCTCCTACGTAGTCACTTTTTATTTCTGTGTAACTATAGTCTTCTCCTTTTAGGTCTCCTAATTCCGTAATGGGATATCCTGACATAGGTATTGCGGCTATCGTTTCATCTACAGAATCCATAAAAATAGATAAAACCCCATCCAATTGATAAGTGTCTTCTGCTAGTATTACAGCCTTTGCTAGGACCACGGTGTCCTGCATTCCCCCAAAGGCAAAAGGTTTGTTCTCTGTTTCTGATGTAGAAAGGAAGATGGCGGGAACCACATCGTCGTAGGGTTCGATGTAAGTCCACGGTCCAGAGGGGAGCCTAGAGTTAATGGTATATTTATTTTCTACAATTAAATCATCCTCTGTGTCATTGGTGAGATAAACATTAAAATCCTTTACGGCAAAATTTCCTGTAATTGAAGAATCTGTCGTATCTCCAGAGATTAGCGCCCTTCCATTATCGAAATCTAGAACAACACCATCATTTCTGCCCGAAAAATCCCCGTCTATGAAGACTCCCGAGGGGATTGTGGCTCCCGTAATTGAAGAATCAGTAACCCATTGCTTGTAGGGGCTCCCATAAGCGACGTATGTGGAATCAAGGTGGGGGTCGGCATAATAGAAAAAGTCTCCCGTAGTATTTGTATATGCCTCTCCCTTTTCCAAAAGGAAGTTGTCGAACCACAAGAAAAAAGAAGTGGTTAATTTGTGCTGGAACTGTTCAATCATTTCAATTCTTCAAATCTTTTTTTGTATTTCCTTATAAAAGAGGAGATATAGGGAGTGTTTTGAAATCCACCGCCCCTTATTTTCTTTACACGACTTTGAACCGCAGCCCCCGATCTGCCCCCACTTTTTCGCACTAAGTAGCCTAATCCTGAAATTCCTCTTTCAATTCCCTCTGCCCAGCTTCTGCCCGAGGCCCATGGAAGGGGGGTGATGGCAAAAATTTCTTCTGCTGTGGGTAAATTAACCTTAAGGTTGATGCCGTATCCCTTTGCAGATCCCCTGAGGTCAGAATCATATTGAAGGGTCACTCTTTCTAGTATTTCCAAAATGGGAGTTATTGGGCTACTTCCTTGACTAAACCCTATGAAGGCAAAAAGATTGCTTGTGCCTCCCAGTGTGCCGCTTATGTTGGACGCATTTGGTCCTGCCAGAATTTCTTGGGTAATCGGATGTGCCCTGAATTCGTTTATCATTTCTTGTTTAAGCTTATTGAATTTTTGTTTAGCCCTCTTCTCCAAGTCCCTTCTTGTTAATTTGGGAAGTTGGCGCTTAAGGGCTGAGGTAACATCTGCTTCTAGGGAGGACATCAGGACTCTATGGGGCTAAGAATAAAGGTATAAAACTGATTAGAGGTAAATCCTCTGGGACGCCCGTCACTTTCAATTATAAATTTGTTTCCATCAAATTCTACTCTGCGAGCTTCCCTTAGGTAGTCATATGCGGTTTCTTTAACCACAATTCTTACGGTTCCATCGGGAACAACCACTTTATTTTGGGTTCCTGCTTGTTCTGAGGGACCGTCATTGGTTAGATAAGATGTATCCATATCATCGTAGTAAATTCTCGCCTCAAAAGAATCGGATACGGTGGTATATTCTACAGAACTATTTGCTCCCGTGTTGGTTTTGCGATACAGAGAGTTCCAAGCCGTAGTGGAGGCTATTAGGGTCTTTTTTGCGTTCTTGTAGACTGTAATAGTGCGGGCGAAAGTGGTGTGTAGTGTATCGGCCAAATCCCTAACTTTTATAATTTGGTCTGCTGATAAAAATCCTGCCATATTGATTTTTACACTTTTATTTATATAATAAGATAGGTTTAAGGTATGGATGCTAAAAAAAATTTAAACGAGGTGTCTAATGAGGAAATTTCTAGGCTGTTTAAAATGATGTTAATAATGGTAGAGGACATGAAAAGAGATCATGACTTTCATTATGAAAAGCTCTACGAGAATATTCCCATCGAATATCACGGAATTATCAATACAGCCAATCACTTCACCCCCCAAAAGGTAAATTGGATTAGGAAAAGAATTTTAGACGTTGGGAACGAATCAATTAGAAATTTAGGGTCTAAGCTAGATAATTATACTGTAAGTTTCATTTTTAATTAAGGAATAAGATTATGCCATTCAAGGAATTATATTCGTTCGATATCGACGAAGAGAAGGAGGTGGAAAAAACCCACACTCGCAAAAACAAGAAGACGGGTGAGGAGACAACTGTAACTAAAAAAGTTAAGGAGAAAGTCCCTATCAAGGTAAGGTTAAAACGCCCTTCGCGCAGGGAGTTAGAAGACGCCGAGCTGGAATACTCTGTCGAAATGAGCCGTTGTGTCAAGCGGGGGATTTTGACGAAAGCCATGCTTTACAAGAAGTATAGCGATACGGGGGGAGTGTGGAGCGAGGATGATGCAAAAGATTATGGAAAGCTCTACAGGGAAATTTTTGATATTCAGAATGAATATGCTCGCCTCGAAACGGTAGAAAAGAAGACAGAGAAACAAGAAAAGAAATTAGAGGATCTCAAAAATCGGCTTGCGGAAACAAAAAGACAGATTGTAGAGGCTGAATCTGCGATGCAAACATTGTTTGATCATACTGCTGACATCAAGGCCCAAAACCGCCTCCTTTTATGGTATACCTTAATGCTCACCCATATTCAAGGCGAAGAGGAAGATGATCCCATTACTTATTTTAAGGGAGAAAGTTTTGAAGAGAAAATGGAAGATTTTTACCTGAAGGAGGACGAGCTTTCTGATTTTTATGTAACCCTTGTAAAAAAGGTTAGCACCATTTTTGCCTTCTGGTTCTTCAATCAGGCTTCCACCCCAGATGAGTTTAACAAGCTCATCGAGGATGTGGAGAAGGGCGATCTTTGAAAGAAGAGTTCTACATCTCTCTAATAGGTGAGGCTTTTGACGGCTATACAGAGGTCGAATTTTTGGGCTCACCTCTTTACATTAAGCATGTAAGCATTACCGATCAAAGATATTTACATAAATATTATGAAAAATATCGCCAATTAGCAATAAATAGGGGGTTGGAAACAAAGGAGGAGCGAACAGCTTATGTTATAGAAGAGGGTATCTGGGAAGAGAAGGATGATATGGAAATCCAAAGCTTGGAGTTTGAGATCGAAAATCTAAAGAGAACTATAAAGAGTTTATTTTTACCTTCCCAGAAGGAGTCACTGAAAAAAAATATTGATGAAAAGCTTAAAAAGCTAGAGAGACTTAGACTCAAAAGACAAGAGGTTGTGGGACAAACCGCCGAAAACTATGCAACCAAGCGGAGTGGGGATGAAATCTTAAGATATTTATTGTTTAAAGATAAAGAATTAACCCAACACCTTTATAACGAGGATGAGTTTGGGGAATTAGAGGTTTGGGAAGTGGCTAACTTGACTCTGCTTCAAGCGAGTATCCAAGAGAGATTGGATGATGCTCGGATTCAAGAGGCTGTTTTGCGACCATTTTTTAGTATGTATCTTTCTTTGTGTGAAGATGCAGCTGGTTTTTATAGAAAGCCAATAACACATCTGACCATCTATCAGCTTCGTGTGGTATTATTTGGAAAAATGTTTTTTAATATTTTCCAATATACAGATGATATACCAGATAACTTAAGGGAAGACCCCGAAAAGCTAATGGCCTTTTCTGAGGCTCAGAGAAATAAAGATTCGGGCCATCAAGGGAAAATTCGTGATGATGCAGATGCTTCGGTGGCGTTTGGGGCCACCAAAGACGATCTGAAGGCTTTATCTGCTGATCCCAACGCCGTTTCTCTTTCTGAAGAGGCAAAAAAACATGGGGGTCAGCTAGATATGAAACAAATGATGAGATTAGCTGGGCACGATGTGTAAATCCTTGTGTAAATAACACAAAGGTTTACGGTTATGCCACTAAGAATACCAGCAACAGTAACGGGGCTAGAAGCTAGCATCCGAGCCCAAGCCAAGAAGGCTGGCAACGCGATGAAGATCGATATGGGGGCGGGGTCTAAAAGCATCAATAGTTTATCTCAACCCTTGGGCCGAATCACTGGTAAGGCAGACCAGTTTACCAAATCAATGGAGGCGGCTAATGCCCGTGTTTTGGCTTTCGGGGCATCTGTGGGAGTATTGTCTGCTGTTACGCGAGGGTTCAAGGAATTAGTTAATACGACTATTGAAGTAGAGAAACGATTGGCTAGCATTAATGCAATTCTAGGAGGTACAGGCGCACAACTAGACCAATTTAAAAAAACTATCTTTGAGGTGGCTCGTAATACTGAGCAATCCTTTGATACTGTATCCCAAGCCGCCTTGGAATTAAGTCGCCAAGGCTTAAAAGCGGAAGAAGTTACGAAGAGGCTTGGTGATGCGATGATATTGACTAGGTTGTCGGGACAGGGTGCGGCAGAAGCTGTAGCTGGTTTAACCGCAGCGGTAAACAGTTTTAAAAAATCGGGTATAACCAGCGCCGAAGTCGTCAATAAATTTTCAGATGCCGCTAAAAACGCTGCGGTTTCAGAGAGAGATTTAGCCGAGGCTGTTAAAAGGGCGGGTTCTGTGGCTCAGATCGCGGGGGTGAGCTTTGATGAGTTAATCGGTATTGTCAGTGCGGTGCAACAAAAAACTTCGCGTGGCGGTGCTGTTATCGGTAACTCCTTTAAAACTATTTTTACTCGCATTCAAAGTCTGGACAAGCTCCAAACCATGCAAAAGTTAGGTGTTCAAGTAACGGATACTTCGGGGGACGTATTAAATGCCACACAATTAATAAAAAATTTAGCTACGACTATAGAAGACCTCCCCGACGCGAGAAGACTACAAATCGCAGAGAACTTAGTGGGAAAATTTCAAGTTGCCCCATTTGTCGCAATTTTAGAAGATTATAATGACCAAGCATCAATAGCAGTACGATTAACAGATGTTTCCCAAAACGCTGCGACAGCCGCTTATGAGCGAAATGCGGCTCTAAACAAAACCTTATCAGCAGCTATTAACGAGGCCACAGTTAACTTAAAAGAGTTAGCTAATACATTGGGAGAAATAGGTGTCACCGATAGCCTTAAAAATATTCTTAGCTTTTTCAACTCTTTAGTGGGCAACATTAAAGAGCTGATGGAGGGAGAAGGAATTGGTAGTGACTTCGCCCGAGGGATAGTAAAAGGCATAGGTAATATCATTAGCGGACCTGGGTTGGCTATCTTCGGAGCCGTTATTGCTAAGCTTACCCTTGATTTGGCTAGGTTTGGAGTGGGTTCTTTGCAAACTTTCTTTGGTTTAAACAAGGCCGCGAAAGAACAGTCTGCGCTGCAAGGGCAAATAGCCTCGACTCTTATGAACAGTAAGAGTATTCAAAAACAGATTTTAGCTATTGAAAATAGTTCTTTAACCACAGAGCAAAAACGAGCGGCACAAACTAAGTTTTTCACCATCGCCCTTAATGAACAGTTGCGGATAATGACGCAAATGCAAGCTATATCAGCCAGAGTTGCTCCTGGTGTGGCAAGGGGTATTGGGGGCAAAAGAGGAAGAGCGGCTGGAGGGTTTATTCCTAATTTTAATATCGCACAGAGTTATGGAAACGAGCAAGCTGATATAGCGAGGGGGGTGGGTGGTGCACCGAAAAGTGCTCGTCCTGTTACAATGCCCAACTTTAATTTCGGTGGGGGTCAGCGCGGGACGATGGTGGCTAACACTAGTGAGTTTGTGGTTCCTGATTTCGCGGGTGGGGGATCTGCTATATTTAATCAGAATATGGTTAGCTCTATGGGATTGCCAGCTGGTGCGAAAAAAGTAGGCGCTGCGGGGGGATATATTCCTAATTTTGCTGGCCCCACCGCTATACTTAGGAATTTAGGTATTACCACACAAGCCCAATTTAATGCTGCGGTTAAAGCACAGGGAGGAACGGGGACCACACTAAAAACCGCAGAGGGAAATGTTTCTCCTGCTCAAGCCAAAAACACTTTTAAGAGAGGGGCGGGACAAAAGGGAATGCTAACAATTTCTCAGGGCTACAGATATGGTGTCGCAGCTTTATTTCCTAGCAAAAAAACAAGCGATACTGCGGCTACTTTTGCAGGAGAGAGTGAAAACGAAGGCATTCTGGGATTGAGGCAACGGGGGTTCACAGGGATGACACTGAAAGGTGTCCAAATCTCTGATTTGCAGACCATGCAGAGGAAAAAGAGAAGGGGGATGAAGGAGTCTGAAAACAGAAAAAAGCTTGGTCGTCTCTTCGCTGAACCATTGCTTAGATATGGAAGTGAACTTATAGGAGAAACATTCAGCAATGACGAAGCTAGACAAATAAGAGGTAAAATAAAATCAACTGGCGGTCGGGGCCGAGAAGGTTCAAAATTATTTAGCACCGCTGTCGAAGGCGGCATTTTTGAATCTGCCATAAGTCTTGTCACCAAGGGCGCTGGAGCTATTCCTGAATTTAAAAGTCACAACACTGAAAGAGAGCCGTTTGATTTCGAAGAAGGAGGACGGGCAGATAATAAATTCAAAAAGGCATTTGGATTTAGAAATGATTTAGTCAGAGCTGACGCGAAAAGAACCTCTTCTAACAGCGCTGTTCAGTCATTAATTTTTAAAGCTTTAAATGATCGCGCTGAACGCACCTATATTTTTCAGAGGGCCACCGCACAGCAAAAAGCAGGTAAAGGTTTAAAGCCCTTAAAGCTCGCTGCTGGAGGATACATCCCTAATTTCGCTGGGCCGCTAGAAGACGCAATAGCCAGAGAAAGCGCAACTGGGGTTCCCATTAACCAAGTCAGGGTTAATCAAGCGCCCAAGCTGCGTAATGCAGGAAACCCAATGGGTCTTGCTGTGACCAACATGAGAGATGAGCCTACTGGAAGGGTTCCTAATTTCGCCAAAGGAGGTGCGGGAGGAAGTGGGGGAGGTATAGGGGGGGCTACCAGTGATTTGTTGACAAAGTTTATTGTGTTACAAATGGTGGTATCTGGATTGAGCGGGATTGTCAGTGAGACAAGTAGCAATGCCGAAACCTTTAACAAGGCATTGAAAGCCATGAATCTTGCTATGACAGCTATGTTTGCTGCGTCTGCTTTCGGGGGTGTCGGGAAAACATTTAGTAGCGCAGGACGTTTATTAACTGGGAAAACTGGCGCGGATCTGGCGGCAAGGGGGAGGAGGATGACGGATCTCGGTAGAGTGAAACTTTCCCGTCCATCAACTAGCATGTTACCTCCCGCTAAGGGAGTTGGAATGGTTGCGGGAGGAGCCGCCAGAACCCTTGCAGGATCGTTTTTATCGGTAGCTGGTCCTGTGGCTGCGGTCGGTATTGCGGCATACTCGCTCTCTAAAGCCTTTGATTATTCAAGCGGAAGAAGTAATTTGGCGGCTCTTAATACAGAAGCACTAGCTACCAGCACAAGGATAGCAGAAAAAGAACTGGCCGCTTTAAAAGTCCCCGAAAGCTTTAAAGCATTAATGCGCCAAGATGCTAAAGCTATGGATAGGGATGTACAGGGATATACAGAAATGAGAAGGGCGGGGATGGGTCTTTTTAAACCCTTCGGGGATTTTAAAGGGAGCATGGACAAAGAATTCAAGGCGGATATCGGAGGAATGTCGGCGGCAGCGATTACAGAGGGTATTTCCCGACGAGAAATATATACGAGGTTGGGGAAAATGAACCAAGAGCGCTTAGAAAGAGGGGATATCGCTAAATTCGATCCCAAGGAAGAGGTCCAAGCCTTTTTCGAGGGGCTGGAGACACTGATGATGAAGTTTAATGCTCAAACAACCATATCTACAGTGGCTAATGCGTTGCCTCCCGCATTGCTGAAAGAACTTACAGAGACCAGCAGGTTGGAGGCCGAGGGTATATCATCAGGGCTGGGGATGAAGCCTGAAGATAAACGACGAAGATCAGCAGCGAATCGACAACTAAGAGAGTTCGCTGTTGGGGCGGGAATCGAAGGAGCAGATGTAATTAGTTCATCGCTTCTCGCGAAGGGAGTAAGAACCGCTGTTAAGACTGGAGATACTCCCGCACAAAGACAAGAAAGAATAAGAGCGGATATGGCCAAAATCCGACTGACGACAGAAATAGACATCGCCAAAATAAAAGCTAAAGCTATAAGCAAGGATCAAATAGCCTTGCAAAACGCGAGAGCGCTAGGAGAAGCCAGTAAACTACAATTACTTGATTTAGAAAAGAGGGTTGAGCTAGACGAGGGCCGAACAAAGAGGGAGTCATCTATAGTAGACATTCAAAAAACGCAGATATCGAACTTAGAAAGTTTAAATTTTGGGGTTGAAGAGGAAAAAGCTCTAAAAGAACTTATAATGAGTAAAGACTTAGAACAATTGGCTAGTTCTGAAGATAGGAGAGCCGTTCTATCTAACATTATAGATCTTGACAAAAAAGGAGCAAAAGAGGCAGCTCTTATTCTCCAAAGATTCGAAGAACAAGTAAGATCCATCAAAAAGAAAGGGGAGGCTCAAGATGAAAACTTGGAAAAAGACTACGAGGCCAAGAGAGTAAGCCTAGAAATAGCGCGAGCGGAAGAAAGAAGATTAAGAACGCTCAAACGAGAGGCAAGAATACGGGCAGATTTGAGAGATGCTCTTTTGGAAAGATCTGAAATAGGAACCGCAGCGGCTAGAGGATCTATAGAAAGAAATGTAAACTTAACCAGCAGAGAACGAGCAAGGGCTTTGTTTGATATATTACCCCAAGCTCAAGCTGATCAAAGACAAGGGTTTGAAAATAGATCGCTGAAAGAGATTAATGATCTTCTGAATAGCATTGATGCGAATAAATCTGGCTTAAAGCGCTTTACAGACGATCTGCGAGAAATTTTGTCCGATCCCGAGCTTGGCAAACAAGGGCTTGGAGCGGTGCTTACAAAATTAGAAAAGTTGACAGGAATTGAAAGGGGGCTGTTCCCTGAGTCAATTTTGCTGGAGGGAGGCTATGATAAAAGAAACACAGCAATGAAGGATATTATAGACCTCTTTAATCGGTTAGGAATAAGTTTGGAAAATTTTGGGCTAAAACTTGATGCTGAGGCGGATGCCATCAAGGACGGCTTAGGCAAATTTGCTAAAGCCCCCGAAATACTGGCTGAGACGGTCCAAGGACTTGCAGAGTCGACACAGCGACTTAGAGCTAATGCTGCGTTAGCTACAACAGCGGGAGAGTTTATTTCTGGGGCTAGAGGGATTAGAGAAAACGTTCATAGGGGACGGGTTGACGGCAGAGATCTAGCTGGCCAATTTTCTATAACCCGAGAGTTTGCTCTACAAGGTTTGCGGGACACAGCTAGAACGGGAATCACTAAAGCAGAAAGAAATCAAGCGGGGAGAGAGCTGGGATTCGTCAACCAACAATTTGACTTACAAGAACAGCTTATCGAATTATATAAAAATGAAAAAGACAATTTAGAGGAGATCAAAAGAGTCGAGGACGAAATACTAGACATCGACAGAAAAAGAAAAATGGTCAACCAAAGTATTGCCGCTTTGCTTGAGGATACTTTTATTAAGAGCGCTGAAGATATCGAAAGAGAATTTGGAAGAAACATGGTGGCAAGTGCAGAACAATTTAAGAAGACCATAACCGATGGAATGGTTGACGCAATTGTTTTGGGGCAAGATTTAGGGGACATTCTGAGATCGGCTGCTACAGATTTTTTCACCCAAGCAGCCAAGCACAATATGGCGGCGGCTTTCGATAGTCTTCTGTCGGGAATCGGCGGGGGAGGTAAGAAGAAGGACAGTGGCGGTGGAAATGTATTGAGTTTTCTGGGGGGGATTTTTGGCTACCAAACAGGTGGTTTAGTAAGGGGAGGTTCTGGAACAAGAGATGATGTTCCAACGTTACTAACGGGTGGCGAGTTTGTTGTTCAAAGAGATGCTGTAAGCCAATATGGAGTAGGATTCCTAGAGGGTCTCAATAGGGGAAATGTCGGTCAAATGCAAAGAGGAGGCCTCTTTACCCCAGGAACTTATGGACAGGGAGCTATTAGCGGCAAGGGAAATCTTTTAGATTTCGCTACTCAGTCTTTCACTAGCGGTCAATTCGACCAAATTAGAGGGGGTACTGGATTTGGATCAGTATCGTTAGAACCACAAAGCGTCCGATTAACTCATTTCGGGAGAGGACAGAAACGATCCCAAGACGAACAACAATCTAAAGAAAAAGCTTTTGGACTCTATGTTCAACAAACTCAGTATGAAGAACGATTAAAAGAACAAGAAAGGGAACAAAAGAAGGCGTTTTGGAATTCTATGCTCGCAGCAGTCGGAACAGCAGCGTTTAGTGGGCTTGTTAATAAAGCGACGACGGGAAACTTTGCGGGAATGAAGGGAAATCCAAACCAAAAAGGAGTCCTGTCAGCTCTGTCTGTGGACCCAAGTGAAATTGACCCATCGCGAACTGGCGGCGGGTTTTGGTCGGGCTTGGCTAGTATATTTTCTCCAAGAGGAGGCTCGGGCACACAGGCAAACAATCTAGTGCCGAGGGGACGGCAAGCAGGATCGCCATCAAGAGGAGTGCCTTCTGTTGCGGGTAGAGGCAGTCGAACTGGTGGATCGCCTCCTCTTCCACAGTATATCATGTCCGATGAGCTGACAAATTCGGTTATGAGTTTTGTAAGGGAGGGGAACTTCGCGCCTTTTAGAATGGACGGACGAGTTTTCCATGAGAATTCCCAGAAGGTGGTGAGGGACGGGGGGAACGGGCAGGTTCTGCCATCTCGGCTAGAGGTGGAGAGACAAATGAATATAGTCCCTATAGCTCGTCAGGGGCGGGCCGCTGGCGGCTACATCTCTCCCACTGCTGGAGTAGATACGGTCCCCAGCATGTTGTCGGGTGGGGAGTTTGTAATGAATGCCGCCGCTACACAAAATATTGGTGCAGGAAATCTTGCAGCTCTTAATTCTGGTGGCGGTGGAAATGGCGGTGACGATGCCATCGTCGCTGCGATCAATAACCTTGGTGATGAGTTAGGGGGAAGCGGAGAAACCATTATTAACATTACCGTCAATTCCGATGGAACCGAAAATCAAGACAGTCAAGGAGGGCAAGAAGACCAACAAAATCTGGCCACCAAAATCAAAGATGTAGTGAGAGCTACCATTGATGAAGAGAAGAGATTAGGGGGTTCATTAAGAAGGGTATAAAAGATGTTTGGATCGAAACTAAATTACGAATCGCGTTTCTATCTCGACGGAAGAGAATTATCTGGGATTAATTCGATAGAGATCGGCTATCAAAACGCAGCTAATACCACAAACCTTTTGGGTTACCAAAAAGGGGTAACTACTATTGGTGGACCCACTTCTCAGAAAGTTTCTTTGTCTCGGAATTTACTTTTTAATGATCCATTTTTGCCCTATACGGGGGCCAATCATATTGTTACGGGGAGTTTTAATTACGATAACAATACCTCTTATGGATTTGAAAGCGGCTATTTAACTTCTTATTCAGTTAATTGCGCGGTTGGATCTATCCCTAAAGTTAACACTTCTTTGGTTGTTTATGACGAATTGAGAAGCGGAGTTAACGCTTCAGGAGGTGGTGCCCAAACAATATACATCCCCAGTCAGGGTTCTATGACGGCTACCTGTGATAATACTACCACCAACAGGGTTATTGGTTTTGATTATTCTTTAGAAGTCGGGAGAAAGCCTTACTATACAATAGGTTCCGAAACTCCCGTTGAAGTTAAATACATCCCCCCTATTAAATATACCGCTAGTGTGCAGTTAGAAGTAGACGATGTTTTTTTAGAGAGCGGGTATAGTTTTTTGACAGCAGGAAAAGAAGAGAAAACTGTTTCGTTTTCTATTAAATCTAGAGACCAGACAGTAACCATGCAGTCCCTCACTATTCCAAAAGCCTCACTGGTCAGCGAACAGCTAAGCGCCTCAGCAGACGGATCGGTTCGTTTAACTCTTAACTATGTAGGTCACTCATGAGCGAAGCTTTATTTTATAACCGAGATACTAATATTTCAGGGGTCACAGTTCCTGCTGAATTGTCAGATCTTTCGCTTACTCCTGTTTATGGTTCAAGGGTTGAATTTCAAGGGACTAATCACAGCTATATAACTGATGATTTTTATTACAATTTAATACCTTTGTCGATAAATAGTTTGGGGGCTAAATTTTCCCTCAGATATGATGTGAATGAGGCAAACGCTAAAAGCCTCATATCCTTCTTTGAAAGTCAGTCGGGCCATTTGCCTATAAAGTTTGCTCCTGACAATGGTGGAATTTATAAAACTGTTTCGGGGGTTTGTGATAACTATGCAGTTAATTTTATTAACAACCAACACTTTGAAGTAGCGACTAGCCTTAATGTTGATCGCGCTCCTACTTTGCTTAATTGGTCAGGCGGTAATTTTGCCAACGTTCCCTTTCAGGGTTGGACTCCAGCTGCATCTTACAAAAAATACGATGTAATTTATTCAGGAAGAAGCCCCGATGGAAACATAAATGGAAACAAGTTAGACAACTTTTATTATTGTAGTGGAGCACATACTTCCTCTGAAACAAATAGCCCAACAGGAACCTCCTCTATGTGGACAAAGGAATTTTTCTTTGAGCCTGATATCGGGACGCAAAACGATGTAAAAATTAAAGCAGATGTTTTGAGTTATAAAAACTCTTTTACCCAGCGCTTAAAGACAAACGACAATATTGCTACGTTTAACATGAGCTATACTTACAGCAATATATCAGACCTCCAACTAAAGAGTATGCTCCACTTTTTAGAGAACAAAGGGGGCTACAGAAGATTTGAGCATCAAATTCCCTCTGTATACAATAGGCCAAAAGTTTACTATTGTCCAAGCTGGACCCATACGTGGACTTCTTTTAATTCTAATAATCTAACCGTGGAGCTTGTAGAAGATCCTCTCGGGGTAATACCAACAGGAACGTAAAATGGCTAGAAATATTATAAAAAGCAATAATGTGGCTGTCGCTGTCCAAAACGGCACCAACTTTTCTACAACAAACCTAACTATTGATTTATATACGTTAGTACAAGGTTATAACTACTCCGTCCAGTTTTCTCATCAAGGGTTAAAACAGGTGGGCTCTCAGGATCTTGTTAGTAACAAAACAATGCAACAGCCCGATGTAACTTTGGGGTTTTCGTATATACCAGAGCCCACGATGTATAATGAGGCTTACGGGTTATTTACTCCCCGAAGCCTTCCCATTAATAACTTTATAAATATGTTTTCTGGGGCTCTGGAGCTTGATACAAATTTTTATCTTTTAATTTGCCCCAACCAAGAAGATGATGCGTTAACTCAGATGAGTTTTGATGAAACCCCCATGGATTTAACTGGGTGGGATGCGATAGCATTTGGGAATTGTTTTCCTACCACTTATGGTCTTACTTATGGTGTGGGGACACTTCCAATTGTATCTACAACTTATATTTGTTCTAATGTAGTGTTCGAAAACTTAACAGGGACATCAATGGTTATGCCAGCTGTCGATTTAACAGGAGGCAACAATGACAATGTAGGAAGGTGTCTATTTCAGATAGAGGGAGACCATACAAACCCACCGATAGTCAATCCAACCGATGCACAGAGCAGCGTCACTCTCCAAAACCTGCAAGTGGGAGGACAGCCTATTTCTGGGACGCATTTTATACAAGCTGTGGATATGTCTGTAGATCTGCCTCGCGTTTCCAATTACGGGCTGGGAAACGACTTCGCTTATGGGAGAAAGGCACAATTACCAGCAAATGGAAAATTCTCAGTATCATCCTTGGTTTCGGGACTAGAGGGCGGCATCTTAACAGGGGTGTTAGGCAGCGAATCTGACTATGACTTCCAATTAGTCTTAGCATCTGGTTCTCAAAAAATGATTTACCAAGTCGAAGATGCTAAATTAACCTCTTATAGCTACTCAATGCCTGTTAACAACCAAATGACTTTTGACGCTGAATTTTCTTTTGAGATAACGGAAACAAAAGGTTTGAAGCTTAGTGGAACAGCTTATTAGTCGTATTCGATTTTTACGTTCTTGCTTTCGTAACCCTTTTCTTTGATGCGGTTTGGATGTTCGCCTCCCCCGCGTTCCTTGGCATAGTTGTCGTAAAACTTTTCCTTTACAGGGTCTTTTCCTCCCGCCTTTTCGGCTCTTTGGGCGCTTAGATCTGCTGAAAGGTTCATCATATCTCCCACTGTTCCTTTTTTGTTATAGGTGGCATCTATAAACTGCTGGTTATTAAAAGGATCTATAGAATTGTCGATGGAGGCGTTGGGGGAGAGAAAAACTCTCTTCCACTCAACGCCCCCCTCCTCGTAAACATGTTTATCATTCATCCCTTGGAATACTTCTTTGTATTCTTTTTTGTCGGGATGTTTGTAAACATAAATGGGCATTATTTGATTGGGATTTCCCTGCCATCAGAAACTGTTCTCTTTGGGAGGGTAATATTAAGAAGTCCATATTTTAATTCTGCACTAATGTGGTCTTCAGACACCAAATCCCACAGGTGTAGTTTAAACTTTTCAGATCTCTCTTTGTTTTTGGCTGTTACACACAAGGTGTTATCCACAACATAAATGCTGATGTCTTTTTTGGCAAACCCTGGAAGTTCCACTTCAGCACTATACACATCACCTGTGTCACTAATGTGAGAAGTAATGGGTTTAGTAAAGGTTTGGGATGTCAAATCATTAAACAATGTATTAATTAAAGAATTCATACTTATATATTAGCAATTGGTGTGCCTCTCATTTAATCCTTAAAAATGTGGGATAAAATGTCCTTCACTGTTTTAGAGTAGGTCATAGTGTCTCCCATTTTGACGCCCTCTGTGTTAAGTTGTCCTACTTTGGCCTCAGCCTTCTCCATTGCAGAGATTGCCTCTTCCTCCGTCCAAGTGTAAAAGGTTCCTTGATTAAAGGGGGAGCCCTCATTAAAAAAGACTCCATCCGCGACAGGCATTTCTCCTGATGGTTCAATTAAAATAGAATTTTCATGGGTCGCCCAGTCTTTATGTGAAGTGGAATTTAGAACAACACTCCACTTTCCCAAGCAGGTAGCATTGAAGGCGGGAAGATTCCACCCCTCTCCACCAGACAGGCCTGTTAGATCAATATCAATAGCATTCAACAATTCATTGACTTCACTGTTTTTCGCTAAAGTGGGAATGATATTAATATTATTAAAATGATTCCCGTCTAGGGTTTGATTGAGGAGTTGTTGCATTTGATCTTGCTGAAAAAACGGATTAGTAATGCAGCAGGAGAGCTGGTATTTACTGTTATTTCCATATTTTTTAAGCCAAGCTCTTATGATTTTTTGGGTGTGCTTCCTATTCTCATATTTGCCCATTAACCCAAAGTGAACAACATCCTTGAGATAGGTTTTGTCGGTACGATAAAAGTCCCTATCGAAACCCAAGGGAATAGCAGTTGTGTTTGTCAACCCCTTGTTTTCAAAGTGTTTTTGGGCCTCTGTTGAACTAAAAAAAGTGAGATCCTGATTGGCACAGAGAGCTAACTCGGGATCGGTTGGTTTGTTGCATTCATAGAAGGTGAAAAGATACTGATCTTTATTTTTTCTATTTTCACTCCCGTTTAAATGCCACAATTTTAAACAGGGTATGTGGGGTTTTAGAAAATCCCACCTCTGGTTGATGGCATCCTCGATATAGGTTTTGAGTTCCTCAGATAAATCAAAGGCACTGAGATCTATGTTGTCCCCTATGGGGAAGATTCCGATCTCAGCGCCAAGCTCATGTAGTTCTCTGACAAGGTTATAAGAAACATTGCCAAAGCTTAATCTGTTAAGGGGGATTTCAAGAAGCAGCTTCATTAAAAGGGAACCTCTTCAAGCTCCTTGGTTTCTTCGGAATCCGAACTGGAGTCTGATTTCTTCCCAGAACTCAAAAACTGAAGATCCTTACCGCGAATGAAATACTTGGTGAAGGTTTTTCCCTCCTTTTCCCAAGAGGACATACAGAGTTCTCCTTGAACCATAAACTCTCTCCCTTTGGTCAGGTATTGTTCCGCGATTTCTGCGGTCTTGTCCCAATATTCTACGTCGATGTAGCATTTGGTTTTGGCTTTGACTGTAGAAATGCCCACCCTGAGAGTGGCGACCTTTGAACCCGTGTTAGTTGTGCGAACCTCGGGGTCTTTTACCAAATATGCGGCTGCTGTGATTGAATTAAACATAATTTCCTTCTTTTTTTACTTTATTAATGAATCTGTTGTGGATGTTTATACACCCTTGTATGGACATGTCAAGCTCCTTTGCTATTTTTCTCCAAGGAGTGAGCTTATTATTATCCACCTCGTATCTCATGTCAATTATTTTTTTCACCCTTTCGTCTTTTTCTTTTTTAAGACATTTTTTAAACAAGGAAAAAGCCTCATCTTTGTCTATTTCTCTCACAAAACTCTCACAGGATGGCTCTCCATAATTACAAGACTCATCAACAAAAAACTCTTTTTGTCTCTTCTTTTTGTTGAGAATGTTTAAGCATTTCCATTTTGTTTGGTTTGCTAAGTGGGTGGAAAATTTAGTCTTTCTGCTGGGGTCGTAATTTAAAGCAGAGCTGTAAATGGTAGAATCCTTTTCCCCTACCAGCTGGCTCTTATCCAAACAACACTGAGGGTGAGACATAAACTGATTAACCATTGAGTGGAAGATGCCAGAATGACGGTCGATAAGTTCTAGGAGACTGTCCTGATCATGTGTTTCTTGAATATTATAGATAAGGCTCAAGTCGCTTTGCATTGAACCCATCCTACCCTTTGACTCTCCTTTTTCCAAAACTTTTCCAAAAATACTTGGATATTTATAATATATTTATAAAACGTTTAACACTAACAACTAACGTAGTACTTTACCTATTACGTTAAAGAACTAAGAAGCGTTTTTAGAACCGTTTCACGGTTATTATACGTGGGGTGTTTACTTTGTCAACTTTATTTTTTTTCGGAAACTTCTTGATTGACAGGGAGAGTGTGGCACCCTAAGTGTAAATCTCTTTGATCATGATCTTTGAAGAACAAATAGCCAGAAAGCCCGACCATTACCCATGGACACAAGAATTTATAGACGCAATGCATAGTGGGTTTTGGACCGATAAGGAGTTCAGCTTTAGTAGTGATGTACAAGATTTTAACGTCAATCTGAAAGAGAATGAGAGGGAGATGATAATCAGGACTCTTTCTGCTATCGGGCAAATTGAAGTGGCTGTCAAAAAATTCTGGGCCAAGCTGGGAGACAACCTTCCCCATCCAAGTTTGACGGATCTGGGTTATGTCATGGCCAACGTGGAGGTGATCCACAACAACGCCTACGAACGGCTTTTAAAGATTCTCGGGCTAGAGGAGATTTTTGAAGAAAATTTAAAATTGGATTTCATCGAGGGCCGTGTAAGCTACCTAAGAAAATATACCCATCGGTTCTACAAGGATTCGAAGAAGCAGTATGTTTATGCGTTAATCCTTTTCACCTTATTTGTGGAGAATGTTTCTTTGTTTTCTCAGTTCTATGTGGTCAATTGGTTTAACCGTTACAGGAATGTTTTGAAGGATACGGGACAGCAAGTGAAGTATACGAGAAACGAGGAAAATCTTCACGCTCTTGCTGGCATAAAAATCATAAACACCATTAGGGATGAGCACCCCGATCTTTTTGATGAGGAACTAGAAGAAAGAATTTCTTCGGAGGCCGTATCCGCGTTTGTCGCAGAAAGTCAAATAGTGGACTGGATGGTTAATGGCTTTAGTGAAAAAGGACTGAGTGCGGACATCTTAAAAGAGTTCATAAAAAACAGAATAAATGATTCTTTAGAAAAAATTGGGTTCTCGCCCGCGTTTAATGTTGACACTTCTCTCTTGGAAGATACAATGTGGTTTGAAGAGGAATTGATGGGAAACAATGTCACCGATTTCTTTCATTCTCGACCAGTGGAATATTCCAAGAAATCTCAAACATTTGATGCGGACGATCTTTTTTAATGAAAAAGTATAAGTGGCTTAACAAGGACTCCCGAGATTTTCTAAAAAGAGGTTATTTACAGGCGGGGGAGTCTGCCGAACAAAGGGGACACGATATTGCAGTGGCCGCTGAAAAATTTCTTAAAGTTAAAGGATTTGCGGAGAAGTTTGAAGATTATTTGTCCCGAGGTTTTTATTCCCTCTCTAGCCCCGTATGGGCCAACTTTGGTAGAGCAAGGGGATTGCCCGTTTCATGCAACGGAGTCTTCATAGAGGACCGCATGGAGGCCATTCTAGAGAAGCAAGCGGAGGTTGGGATGCAGACAAAGCACGGTGCTGGGACATCTGCCTACTTTGGAGAACTCCGAGGGCGTGGTGCAGAAATTTCTGCGGGCGGAACATCTAGTGGACCTGTCCATTTTATGGAGCTTTTTGACAAGGTTTCTTCTGTTGTTTCTCAAAGTAATGTGAGGAGGGGATCTTTTGCGGCTTATTTGCCTATTGATCATCCTGATGTTTCAGAGTTTTTAAGGATAAGGGGGGAGGGCAATCCGATCCAAGAAATGTCTTTTGGCCTGTGTATCAGCGATGAGTGGATGAGGTCTCTCATAGAGGGAGACAGAAAGAAAAGATCTACATGGGCCTCCATTATCCGTAAGAGATTTGAAACTGGGTATCCCTATCTTTTTTTTACAGACACAGCCAATCACGCCGCGCCTCAGATTTATAAAGATAAGGGTTTAAAGATTAGCGCTTCTAACTTATGTAGCGAAATCTCCCTCAACTCTTCCCAAGAAGAATCTTTTGTTTGTTGTCTCTCCTCTTTAAATTTACTCGAATGGAATGAAATTGTAAAAACAGATGCCATTCAAACGCTCATTTATTTTTTGGATGCGGTAATGGAGGAATATATTAATAAAACAAAAAATATTCCCTTCATGGAGGCTTCTCACAATTTTGCCAAAAACCAAAGGGCGTTAGGAGTGGGGGTGTTGGGCTGGCACTCATTCCTTCAAGATCAAATGATTGCATTTGAGAGCATGGAAGCAAAGTTCCTCAATACACAAATTCACCAAACCATCAGAGAAAGGTGTGACACGGCCACCAAAGAATTAGCCGTCTTACTAGGAGAGACAGAGTATCTCGATGGCTATGGGAGGAGAAATGTAACAACAATGGCAATTGCGCCCACCACCTCAAGTTCCTTTATATTGGGGCAGGTTTCTCCGTCAATTGAGCCATTAAATAGCAATTATTTTACTAAAGACCTAGCTAAAGGAAAGTTTACCTACAAGAATCCCTATTTAGAAAAACTTCTGGAAGAGAAAAAGAAAAATACACAAACCACTTGGAAATCTATCCTGCTTAAAGGGGGATCTGTGCAGCATCTGTCCTTCTTGACTTCCGAGGAAAAAGATGTATTTAAAACCTTCGGAGAGATATCTCAAAAGGAAATTGTAATCCAAGCTGCTCAACGACAAAAGCATATAGATCAAGGGCAAAGTCTAAACTTGATGATATCTCCCAAATGTCCCCCTCGACAGGCTAGTGAGCTTCTTGTTTTTGGGTGGGAACAAGGGATTAAGAGTTTTTATTATCAGCGGAGTGCTAACCCGAGCCAAGAGCTTGCTCGCTCTATTTTAAATTGTTCCTCTTGTGAAGGATAAGTGTAAATTAAACAGGATGAAGTCTAGTTTTTCAGATAAAATTTATAGTTGCCTCGCAGCTAAGGTAATTAAATTTAATGAAGAGAACACACCTAGGGTAACCCTAAATCAATTAATTAGGGTGTATAAAAGAGGGGAAAAAACCGCAACAGTTTTCTTCTCTTTCGACAAAAGCACCGCTCAGTGGGCGATGGCCCGAGTTAACATGTTTTTGAGGCTTAGTTCAGATCGCCTTGTTGCGGATTCTTATCGTTTTCAAGACCTAGATATATTCGAAGGGACAGACCGCACGTATTATCAAGAAGAATCGGAGCCCTTTTGGAATTTTTCTGAATTAGATTTTACCATGGCTCGCTCTGATCTCTTACTCGTTCACATTACGGACGAAGAGGCTGAGAATATATTTGCGCCCGCTTTAGTGGAAGAAGATTGATATAAACCTATAATCTCATACTACTGGTATGAAATGAAGGTTTTATTTATCTCGGATTTTACCCTCGATCAAAGAGAAGGGGGAGCGCAAGTTAGCAATTCTCTTATTGTGGAAAAGGGGAGAGAATTAGGCCATGAAATAGTTGAGCATAACCACACCTCTTCTATAATTGATTTTCTATCGTCCTACGACCTCATGGTCAGTTCTAATTTAGAGATGATTAGTCGCAATACACCAGAGAGACTTAATTATATACTAAAACACCCCAATCACATTAGACTAGAACACGACTCTTGTTCTTACTTAAGCAATAAAGACAGGGAAAATCTTTTTAATTCCTCAAGGCTGAACTTTTTTCTTTCTGAGTTTCATATTTCTTTTTTCAGGGATTTTTATGGCGATTTTTTCGAAAACGTAGAGATTGTCTATGACCCCATTGACGCTAATGTTTTTAAACCGCAGGACTGCGAAAAAATATATGATGTGGTTTACTGTGGATATTTACACCCCCTAAAAGGCCTAAATGATCTCGTTAAATTTGCCCAAACCAACCCTGATAGAGAAGTTAGTGTTTTTGGGTGGGGAGAATTAGATTGTGAAGCCTTTTTCAGCAGTTATTCTAATGTAACTTTTGGAGGAGCCAAAAAATATAAAGAAGTGGCAGAAATATTTCAACAATCCAAAGCCCTTTATCACAATCCCGTGGTAAACGAGCCCTTTTGTAGGATGATGGGGGAGGCTCTTCTTTGTGGAGTAGAAGAAATCATTGGAAACACCTCTAAAATAGGAGCCTATTTAGAATTCGAAAAGGTAGGGTATGAAAAATTTAGAGACGGATGCAATAACGCGGCTGATATTTTTTGGGAAAAGACAAAGGAAAGATCTCTGACATGTGTGATTTAATCTGTGGGACATATTTTAAGCATCAATGCCGCACTAGAATTAGTGATTACATTGATGAAAGGACTCCTATTTTTGATTATAAAGAATCAGAAGAGGGACATGAAAATTATGTTTTTTGTAAGCCAGAGTTTTTACAACTTCTGCACGACTCTAAGTTATTAAAAGACGGGCCTTTTACCCTAGTTACTCACAACTCAGATATTAATTTTACTGAGGAGTATGTGGAGGCTGTATTAGAATTCTTTCCTGAGATTGATCATTGGTATACTCAAAACTTACTGTGCGAACATCCTAAAGTTTCTCCTATACCTATTGGTATAGCAAATCCTAAGTGGTCTCATGGAAATCAAGATCGCTTCAAAAAAATCATGGAGGAGCATAATGAAAAGGATAATTTATACTATGCCAACTTCAATGTTTCTACAAACCCTCCAGAGAGGGTTAATTGTTATAAACAGCTACGCATCGAGCCGTCAATTGATTACCCAAATGCAGCCTCCATAGAAGATCACGATAAGTTTGTAAATGAAACCCAAGACGACTATTTAAGAAACATGTCGATGTCTTTTTTTGCAGTTTCACCTGATGGTAACGGCAAAGATTGTCATAAAACATGGGAGGCTTTATATATGAAAAGTATACCGATTATTAAGAGATGGCATGGCGCAGAAAGGTTTAAAAAATTAGGTATTCCGATGTTAATAATAGACGACTGGGCCGAGTTTAAAAATTTAGAATTAAACAAAGAACTATATAATGAAGTGTGGGGAGACTTTAATCCCTCCTCCTTAAATTTCTCACTATTTGCAGAAAATGGATAAAAATATAAAAATAAAATTTGCCTGTCACTGGGACACTCCTGAGGGGCTGGCTGATCGGGTGGCTAGAAACTGGGGAGAGCCCCCAGAGGGATTAGAAATCACCTCTGGCTCTGAGTTTGACTATCTAATCACGTTTAATAACAGCCAAGAGATGTTAAGCGTCCCCAAAGAAAAAAATATAGTTTTTACCATGGAGCCCAGTTGGAGCGATTGTATACGAGACGCTGTTTTAGATAACAGCTTTAAGGTTTTTAGTAGTGTGAGCCGATTTGCCTCAAGAGATAATGTAGAGATGGCCCCCACCCTCATGTTTAGCGAGGACTCAGGGGGTGCTACGCATTCCCATGTAAAACAGGCAGGGGTAGGGGTCTCCACGACAATGGAGGGGTATTTGTCGAATAACAATTTTAATAAAACCAAAAAGTGTTCTATTATTTTAGCGGCTCATGGAGCAATTGCTGGTGCTCCAAAGCACCCTGATTCAATTTACCTTAACAGGGAGAGATTATTAGTTAAGATTTTTGAGTCAGACTTAGATATAGATGTTTATGGAAGAGGGTGGAACATTAACGATCCTCGTTATAAAGGTTACGCAGAATACAAGGAAGATGCGTTAGGTGATTATGAGTTTAGCATTGGCATTGAAAATTCGCGAGAGGATTACTACATCTCAGAAAAGATCACAGATTGCTTCATGAATAACTGTGTTCCTATTTATGATGGCTGCAAACTGGTTCATGAATTTTATAATCCAAAGTCTTTTGAAAAAATTGACGTTGACAGCGAAAACGTCATTGAGGACATCAGGGCGATTATCAGCGGCTCTAATGAAAAATATAAAGAATATATTCTTGAGTCTAAACAAAAATATTTTACCGACTATAACATCTATAGCTATCTTAAAAAATGCATTCCCTTCGAAAAATCTTTATAATTCATTATACTAAGCTAAAAGAAAGAAAGGCTCACATGCTGGAAGAGCTTCACCGCTGGTTCCCAGAGGTTAATTATGAGTTTGTCGAAGATTTTGATCAAGAGGATCTAACCCCAAAAATTATAGAAGAAAATTTTTATCTAGAAAACTTTGAGAAAAGGTTCGACAGGAAAATGCTTAGGTCAGAAATGTCCTTGTGCATGAAATATAAAAAAGCAGTTAGTGACATATCAAATTCAGAAGATGGGGAACAGTTTTTTATCTTAGAGGACGATGTTATTTTTAAGGAAGATCCTCTTCGCTACATTGAAGCGATGAATAATTTATGCGATAGCAAAAATATAAATTATGATTGCGTATTTTTAGGAGAGGCTTGGATTAGGAAAGGAGACAATAGAGATATATTTGGCAAAAAAGAACACCCCGCGACCAATGGTTTATGCACTGTTCTATACAAAAAAAATTCTCTTAAAAAGCTCGACACCCTACTCAAAGAAAACAAAATCACACAACCTATGGACTGGGAGCTGAACGACAGGTTCAGAGATTTAGGTTTTCAAGTATATTGGGGGAAGGCTATTACAAAGCATGGAAGTGTTTTAGCTGCCGAGGACAAAAATTTTAAACCATTAAAGTCAAGCTTGAGAGAAAAATATTAATTATGATAACCCTAGAAGATAGCACTAAAACCGCTCATTGTATTGTTAATGAAGATCCCTTAATAGATAAAGAGGTTGTCCAAATTGGGGCGGCAAGGACTGGTTCGACGGTTGTGTGGAATATTCTCAAAGACATTTATAGCAAAGCATGGAAGACGCATTCCCTTGGATCAGAAATTTTTCAAAAACCTCAGGAGGTTTTTTTTACTTATAGAGACCCCAGAGATGTTATTCTTTCTCTTTTGAGAACACAGATTCTGGATATAGATGTATTGGAGGAGAAGAGCATAAGTATAAGTTCATTACAAAAAGCGTTGTCCCATTATCGCTCTCAAACAAATTTACTTAAAAACCTAGAGGGGCTTCATCAAGTAGTCTCGATAACTCCAATTAGGTATGAAGACTATTTGAACTCAGAGCAAGACCTTAAGGGCTTAGTAGATCTTATTTTGCGGGGAGAAAAGATTGTCTTGGACAGCAGGAGAATAAACCTTATTGTTGAAAAAAACTCCAAAAAAGCTAATATTAAAATCAGTAAAATGCATTCTAGTTTTCATACAGGAGATCACGAAAGCGGTATCCACGGAAATCACATTTCCCTTGATTTTATGTGTTGGAGAGACATTTTAAATAAAGAAGAAATATCTTTCTTAAACTCAGCGCTAGAGAAAGATCTTATCTATTTTGAATACCCCTAATGAAGAAGTGCTTATTAATACAACCTGGAGCCTTTGGGGATCTTTTTATTTGCGCCCCCATAGCCAAACACTACGCAGACTTAGGTTATGAGGTGAGTTGGCCTACTAGGGAAAAATTCTCTGGCATTATGGGTCACTTCCCCTACGTTAAAAACACAAAACTAGACGAAAGGGTTTTAGATCCCGATTGGTTAAGATCGGACGTTATTAAGTGTTTGGAAATTTCTGAGTCCCCTAAGCCTGATTTAGTTCTTAATCTAGCGGACAGGGGGCCACATCCCACGGGACAACAGTCTTGGGAGAAATTTGAGGAAACTAAATACAGGCTTTCAAAAGTCCCGTTTGAAGAAAAACACAGCCTTGTTTGGGCCAGAGACGAGAAGAAAGAGAACGAAATTTATGAGAAGTTTGTCGGGGATAAAGAAGATTACATTTTTGCCCACCTAACTAACTCGACCAGCGAAAGAGTCGGCCTTCCTATTGCTGAGAATATCAAGATCGTGGAAATGGAGGAGGTAGAGGGAGACAATATTGTTGGTTGGTATAAGGTCATTAAAAACGCCAGCGCGGTTTACTGTGTGGAGAGTTCTATTCATTGTTTTATAGACGGCTTTGTTAAAGACTTAAAGTGTCCAAAATATTTACTTTCTCGACCAACGTTACAAGCTGGGCAGTCTTATACTGTTTCTAAATATTGGGACAAAAGGTTTATGAGATGAAAATAAAAATATTAGTAGATATAGCCTACGCTTTAGACATGTTATCCATTCTAGAGGTAAAAAGGGAGGTTGTTGACGACCCGCGAGTAGAAAAGGAATACACCAGCCTCTACAAAGACATATCTGCTCAGTCTGATGGAAAGATGGATGAGATAATGGCCTCTGCTGAATACAGAGAGCTTTATGATTCGAATAGAAGGGTTTTCGAGGCCGTAGGTGAGGCCAAAGAGGACAAAGTTAAAGCTTCAGAGGTGGATAGGCTTAATACGGGGAGATGGTCGGCAAAAAACAAACTGCAAAAGAGGTTTTTTAATTCCGTGACTGATGAAGTTAAGGTGTAGGCAGTTTTTTTGGAAAATATTTTAATGCTATATACCATAGACATGGGAGAACTTAATATATTTAATTTAAAAGATTTTTTAAAACAAAATAACTGTGAAATATATGTAGAGACAGGGACTGGTATAGGTGTCTGCCTCTCTCACATGCTTCAGTATGGTCTAAGCAAGTATTATTCTGTAGATCTAGACAAAGATTTAATAAAAAAAGCTAAGATTAAATTTAAAGATGCAAATGTTGAGTTTGTTAATGATTATTCACACAAAGCTTTAGAAAAAATAGTTCCATCTTTAGAAAAAGATGCATCTGTGTTATTCTTCTTGGACGCTCATTTCCCTGACGCTGATTTTGGTAAGACCACTTATGAAGATTCTATACGTTCATACAAAGATGATGCATTGCCGCTGGCAAAAGAAATAAAAACAATAAAAAAGTATAGAGATATTTCTAAAGATTGTTTCATTATAGATGATTGGAAACTTTATGATCCTGATCAAGCTTATGAATTTGGTGGTTGGGAACATAAAGATCTACAAGAATCTCTAGGTCTTAAAACTTGCAGTTCTGAAATTCTAGAAAACTTCAAAGATACTCACGATTTTCGAGTTATTCTAAGACATCAAGGTTTCTTATTTATAACACCAAAATAAAAAGATGAAAAAAGTATATACTAATACACTTGGTAGTGAGAGAACGGTAGAGCTTGAGTATATGTATTCTTCTCTCGAAGAACACTGCGGGTCGCATACTAAAATTTTAGATGTGGGAGGCATACCTTCAAATCCAAATCAAATGTCTAAGGTTTATGAGTTAATTAAAAATAAATCTTTAAATTATAATATTTCTGATTTTAGAGGGGGGCAATACAAAGGAGATTTCATAAAATATGATTTTAAAAAAGAAAAATTTAATTTTATAATATTCTTGTCTTCTCTAGAACATTTTCCTCAATGCACTGAAGGTCCAGATTTGATTTACAGAAAAGGTGAGGATCAAAAAGGTTTCGCAAAAGCTTTAGATTTACTTGAGAAAGATGGTTTGATTTTGCTTACAGTGCCTTTCGGGGTTTATCGCTGGCAAGACTATCATCAAAATTATGATTTGGAAGGTATTTTAAATTTGACAAAAGGATCTAAAATGATAGAATCCTTTGTATACAAATTAGAATCTTCAACTAAAGATTATTTCAGTGGTGAATGGGTTCTTACTGACCCTAAGCTTGCTGAAGATTTAATATACACTGACCGCGCTTTTGGCTGCGGTTGCTTCTTATTTAAAAAAAATAATTCATGAAAAAAACAGCATTAGTTTTAGGAGGAGGAGGGTTTATCGGAGGCCATCTGGCAAAAAGGCTTAAATCAGAAGGCTATTGGGTAAGATCTGTAGATATTAAACTGCATGAATATTTTGATTGGTCAGAAATTTGTGATGAATTTATTTGCGATGACTTGCGAAACGAAAAAACAGTCAAAAATGTTATGGAACTTGGTCCTGAGCATTCCTTTGATGAGGTTTATCAACTAGCCGCCGACATGGGAGGGGCGGGGTATATTTTCACAGGAGAGCACGATGCTGATGTCATGCATAACTCTGCCGTTATTAATCTACATGTAGCGAAAGAAGCTTTAAGGCAAAAAATTGGCTGTCTTTTTTATTCTTCTTCAGCTTGCATATATCCCGAACACAATCAACTAGACCCCGACAATCCTAACTGCGAAGAGTCTTCCGCATACCCAGCGAATCCTGACTCTGAGTATGGGTGGGAGAAACTTTTCAGTGAAAGGTTATATTTAGCTTTCCAGAGAAATTATGGTTTAAATGTAAGGATCGCTCGTTTTCACAATATTTTCGGCCCAGAAGGAACTTGGACAGGAGGTAAAGAAAAAGCTCCAGCAGCTATGTGTCGCAAGGTCGCAGAGTGCGAGGACGGCGGCGAGATTGAAGTGTGGGGCGATGGAAAACAGACGCGCTCTTTTCTGTATATAGATGAGTGCTTAGAAGCGATAGCTCGCTTTGTTAAACAAGATGAATTTATGGGGCCAGTTAATATTGGTTCAGAAGAAATGGTTTCGATTAACGAACTGGCGGAAATCGCGACTAAAGTCTCAGGCAAAACCATTAGAATAAAAAATCTTTTTGGGAAAGAGTTCGAAGAAAAATATGGACACCAGTGTCCACTGGGGGTAAAAGGTCGCAACTCAGACAACATCTTATATAAGGAGAAGATGGGGTGGGAATCACAAAAACCGTTGTTAGATGGAGTCTCTTCCACCTATCACTGGATAAACAAAAAAGTTAATGAAAAAGGATAAGGTTATCATTATAACGGGCGTCACAGGACAAGATGGAAGCCTTATGGCCGACTATCTATTAAAGCATACGGAACACACCATTATCGCAGGCGCCAGAAGACTGAGTGTTAAAAATCACTGCAATATTAAACACTTAACAGACAATCCGAGATTTAAGCTCATAGATTTAGATATTACCGACCAACACAATGTAGACAAGGTAATATGCGAACACAACCCAGACTACTTTATCAACTTTGCTGCAAATTCTTTTGTAGGAAATAGCTGGGTTCAACCAGTAAGTCACATGACTACAAATTGCATGGCTGTTTTGTATCAACTCGAAGCAATTCAAAAGCATTGCCCCACATGCCGATATTACAACGCAGGAAGCTCAGAGGAGTTTGGGGATGTTGTATTTGCCCCACAGACCGAAGATCATCCACTACGCCCCAGAAGCCCTTATGCGGCCTCTAAATGCGCTGCTCGTCACCTAGTGAAGGTTTACAGGGAGTCTTATAACCTTTATGCGATTCAGGGCTGGCTTTTCAATCATGAGGGGGTGAGGCGTGGAGAAGAATTTGTTACTCGTAAAATTACTAAGAACGTGGCTAGAATTTTAGGGCATTACGAAATTGGTAAACCAATCGTCCCGTTACAGCTGGGTAATCTAGACGCGAAAAGAGACTGGAGCGATGCCGAAGATTTTATAGTCGGTGTCTGGAGGATGCTTAATCAAGATAGAGAAAACCCAAAAGATTATATTCTTTCTTCTAACGAAACGCATACCATTAGGACGTTTGTCGAGGAGGCATTTAATTTCGTAGGTTTTCATCGCAACGAGTGCCAATGGAAAGGGGAGGGAAAAGATGAAAAATATTTTCATGGCAGTGACTGCTTTGTGGAAATTAATCCAGATTTTTATAGGCCAGCAGAAGTTAATTTACTCTTGGGAGATTCAACCAAAGCTCGCAAAGAATTAGGTTGGGAGCCCAAAACAAACTTCTTGCAGCTCGTCAAGAAAATGGTTGACATCGATGTCGCATCGATTATTACTTGGTAGTGGCAAAGTCCAAAGGCCCCAACAAGCGCAACATTATCTTCCGTCTTATAGAAGTTCCCGATAAGGGGAGGCGACCGTTTTTCGCTAGGGAGATGAAGCTACTGAACGATCTTTGTGATCGCTATTCCCTAGAGTTTATGGATATCGTAAACTTCGGTAAAAAGTTTGACTCCCTTGCTTATCTTGTCAGTCCGAAGCTGAAGGATGCGCTGGACGAAAAGTTCAGAGCCTTCAATTTTAAAGTTGATTTATCCAAGTATGAGACCTATGATATAGGCGAGAAAACGGGTGAAGACGCAATCATTTCCCCTTCTCAGAAAACAATAAAAGATTTTTTAGATGAGCATTGACCCAGAAGAACTCCTTAGCAATTTCTTAAAAGCCCACAAGGGCGATCATTTTAATGACGAAAAGAACGTAGATTACAAAATCTCCAGTGGGTCGCTTCAATTTGACATGCTTTTGGAGGGGGGCTTCGGACCTGGGCTGCATCGTTTTACAGGCGTAAACGAAGGCGGCAAAACATCTGAATCCCTAGAAGTAATGAAAAACTTTTTGGGGTCACTCCCAAATTCGCGGGGGCTGTATGTCAAGGCAGAAGGTCGGCTAGGCCCAGAAGTTCAAAAGCGTTCTGGCGTTAAGTTCGTGTTTTCTCCTGAAGAGTGGGCAGATGGCACCTGCTTTGTTTTTGAAAGTAATATTTACGAAACAACAATGGGGTTAATTCGGCAGCTCATTACCAATAACGAAGAGAACACCAAATATTGTTTTGTTTTAGATTCAGTAGATGGTTTGATCCGCAAAGCAGACCTAGATAAGGATTTTGAAGAAAGCACTAAGGTGGCTGGGGGTGCCGTTATCGCTTCTAACTTTTGCAAAAAAACAAGCATCGCCCTAGGTAAGCGCGGACACATGGCTATTTTTATTAGTCAAGTTCGTGCTGATATTAAACTCGACCCTTACTCCAAGGCTCCCATTCGCCAAAATACCGCGACAGGAGGAAATGCCTTATTGCATTATGCAAATACCATTATGGAGTTCGAGCCTCGCTTTAGGGGGGATTTAATTTTACAAAATCCCTCCCTTAAGACGATGGATGCAAAGAAGAATCCGATCATCGGACATTTTGCAAAAGTAACTATTAAGAAATCCGCTCATGAAAACACTAATACAGTGCTTTCTTATCCTATTCGTTATGGTCGCGCAGGAGGCACCTCTATATGGGTGGAGAAGGAAATCATAGAGCTTCTCTATGCGTGGGAATTGATAGAAAAGAAGGGCGCGTGGATAAAGCCTAGTGAAGACTTTAAAGAGCTGCTTGATAATAAGGGTTTTGAATTTCCCGACAAAGTTCAAGGCGATAATAATCTCTTTAAAACTATCGAAGGTGATAAGGATCTGTGTTTATTTTTAATAGATTATTTTAAGAAACAGATAAGCGGATGAAGTTTATTGATTTATACGGCAAACAACGCAATCTGAAAAACGCGAAGAAGTATTTAATTAATTGGGAGAAGCCCAGTCGGAGCAAGTTCCAAACTGAAGTCAAGAAATTTCTACGACGATATTGGAAGAATGATATTGTATTTGAAGAGTTCAGGGTTGTTGGTACTCGTCTTACCTTAGACTTTTATAATGCTAACAAAAAGATAGCAGTTGAAGTTCAAGGGGCACAACACACTAAATATGTTAAGTTCTTTCACAAGAATCGCTTCAAGTATAGAGAGCAGCTCAAAAGAGATGAAAAGAAGCTTGACTTCTGTAATGCTAATGATATAAAGCTAGCAGAGGTCTATCCAGAGGACAAGATAATCGCTTCCCTATTTAAAAAACAAGACATTTATTTATGAACCTAGAAGAGAACGAAGAGTTCTGCATCCCCTCGGAGATGGTGGAAAAAATCTACGAGCTGTCAGGAGGAGTGGATAAGTATAAAGGGGTAATAA
>Ga0208011_1000107_pt1 | contig 38247 bp, 49 predicted proteins | sample 7_EtaG_FD_184080 | JGI IMG/M metagenome (GOLD analysis project Ga0208011, IMG submission 184080) | Marine viral communities from the Subarctic Pacific Ocean - 7_ETSP_OMZ_AT15161 metaG (SPAdes) (version 2) | ecosystem: Environmental > Aquatic > Marine > Oceanic | place: Pacific Ocean | collected...
TATTCCCTTCTGATGACTAAAGAGTGGAGATGCACTGGTATCAAGGTGATTGGCTGTACAGCGGTGGTGGCTGAGATGAAGCTGTCGGTGCTGGAGGACGGTGTGATTATCGCTTGGAAGGTGTACAGCGATTTCTATCATCGCACTTCGGACTGGTCGGATGCTGATCCGATGGTGCAGCGGGTCTGTCAGGCGGTGTTCCATGAGCAAGAAGACTAAGAAGGACTGGACAGCCAAGGAGTCCCAGGTTCAGTCGGCCATTGAGGAGTATTTGAAGTTGTTGGAGAGTGGTGGACGCTGTGCCTACATCAAGAACAATAGCGGTGCTTACAAGACTGAGCGGGGCGGGTTTGTGCGATTCGGTCGGGCTGGTTCACCTGATTTCTTGTTGTTTCTGGATGGTGGACGATGTTGGCACCTGGAGGTTAAGACCAAGACGGGTCGGCAGAGTAAGTCGCAGAAGGAGTATCAGGCGATGGTGGAGGAGTTGGGTCATCGGTATCTGATAGTTAGGAGTCTGGGTGAGGTAGTGGAGTTGTTTGAGGAGAGGTGATGGAGAGTAAGGAGGAGAGATGAGCGATTTAGTGACAAGGAACAACAACTTGGTCTTGCCTGAGATTCCCGAAGATGCAGAGTGGGATTATGCAAGCTCTGTAGGTAAGGTCGGTGCATTTGTTTTCAAGTGGAAGACACTTAAGGCCGAAGCACCGGAGGTCTTGGAGGAACTATGGATTGCACGGGAGAAGCTGTCAGCCCAAGGGGAAAGGACAGATTTAACTTCGGAACAAAAGTTCCAAAGTTGGACAGATTACTGCCAAGAGATCGGCAGTTCTCGGCAGGTAGTAAACAGGTGGTTGGCTCAAGCCGGCTATCTTACAATGGCTAGTCGAAAAAAGCAGTTAGAGGCGGCAGAAGCAGCGGAGGTAGAAAGCCCTGAAGATATGGTACTGGATGATGCGCCTCCGGTGGTGGAGGTCGATGGACACCTGTTGCTATTTGGTGATAATACCGATTCTGCCGTGTGCGATTTGCTGCCGGATCGGGTGTCTTTGGCCTTTGCCGACCCACCCTATAATAGCACTGATCAGAAATGGGACGGGGCGCACGTCTGGCAGCAGGATTATTTAGCCGAGGTAGCCGATATCGTGGCTGTTACGCCGGGGATCAGTGCTATCCGTGATTTTATGAGAAAGACGGAGATGCCTTATCGGTGGAGTACGTCTACTTGGATCAGTAACGGTATGACGAGAGGTGCGCTCGGTTTTGGCAATTGGATGTATACAGCCATCTTTTCAAGCCTAGAAAGTATTCACCGCAACCGGCAGGATTTTGAAAAGGTGTCCATCAGGACATCAGACGGTCACGACTTAGGGTCTAAACGGCAGAAACCACCGGAATACCTGGCTTGGTTGTTCGGCTTGTTAAGTGAGGAGGGTGATACCATCCTAGATCCGTTTGTCGGATCGGGCACTAGCGTTATCGTCTCCCATCGGCTAGGGCGCAAATGTATCGGTATTGAGAGGGATTATAACACCTATCAGGCTATGGTTAAACGGGTGAAAATGGCAATTGGGTAAATGACCCCCTACTCGAAATCGAATCAGGCTTTTTCGGATGCGGCTCATATGGCGGCTCGTCTGCATGTTTATCCTAACCTCTTTCCCTGTCATACGGTATCTGATATCGCTTATGTTTCGATGGTTTCGGGCGATGGTCAAAGGCCTACCAAAGGCAGAATACTCGATGGGGAAATGGGCATCGATAGGCTGGTACGGATAACCTGTCAGGATCTTTCGGCACCGCTAGAGTTTACTGTCCAAGAACGATTTAGGCGGGTGCAATACGCAACCTGGAATGACCTGACTGTCACCGAATGGAACCATATGACTAACCGGCCAAGTGAGCTTCACAAGATCAATGCCGGCATCTTCATTTACGGTTATTTTGACCCCGAACTGGACAACTTCGCTCACTGGGTGGCGGCTGATACTATGAGACTGATCTATGCCGTATCTATCGGGCGGTTGAAGTACAAAAGGTTTGGCAATCAGAGAACCGGTCAAACTTTTGTTTCGTTCACTTTTGATGACCTGCGACAGTCAGAGGTGATTTTCAAGGAAATGCTACAGTAAATGACCGACGACCATAAAGACGAATACGCCGGCAAAACCGACCACGAAGTGATCCTGATCCTGGAGACTCTTTCGTTATGGTCAAAAATCGGGGCTGGAGGAGTACAAATGAATCTGAAAAAGATCTTAATGAAGAAACTAGACGACGAACTGGACGACTTGACCGACAAAGCACTGGACAAACTGATGGCTCGGACTCAGGACTTGGATCGGTTGGCCGATCTGTTGCTGGAGAAGGGGCTGGGTCAGGTGGACAGTATCGTGGATGCGGTGGTTGATCGGTTGCAGGAGCGGTTGATCCAGATCCTGTCCAGTGATGAAAAAGAGGTTTGACTCCTTCTTCATCTGGGTCTGGCTGGGCATCATCCTCTGGAGTCTGCTGTTCTGGGCCGGTATCGCCTGGGGCGTGGTCAGGGCCGTCAGGTGTCTGTTGTGACCGACCCGGAGTCGTTGCTGGAGCAGTATCTGCGACTGAGAGAGGAGTGGTATCCCTGGCAACCCAACTTTGTCAGCGATATGATCAACTATTATAGGATGAAGGATAGACAAGATGGCAGAATGGGTTACGACCGAGCAGGCAGCCAAGATAGTCGGTCGCAGCAGGGATACTATCCATACCTGGATCAAACGGACAAGGCTGGGTATGGCTGAGATCCCGCTGAAACTTAAACCCTCTGGCAGTAGAAGAGGAGGGTGGTTGGTGTTGGCCGACTCGTTGCTGGCGGTCGAGGCCGGGAGTACCCGTCATGCTCGTAAAGGAGTCGGTGGGCTGGGTAGTCACCCACCGCTAGGGAAAGGTGTCGGCAACCGTCCTGAGCCGGATGACGATCTCAGTTTCGGCTCCAGGGATTCCATGCGTAGGGTTCGGGCCGATAGACGGCGTTGGGTCAAAGGTTGGGTGCAGGAGGGCAAAACACTGCCCAAAGTGCTGTCGGCCTTTGCCGATAGGCTGCACCCGGAGATCGAAGACTACTATCAGGCTGAAAGAGCCATAAAAAAGGCCAGGGAAGGTGAGAAGCCCCAGCCTTAGAAGGAGATTCGAGAAGGAGAATCGAAACTCAGCCATATTATAGCACATAGTTGGGCCAAATATGTAAAATAGGCTTGCAATAACTATTTCTTGATGGTAAAGTCCTGCCACATAAAACCTGACAGCAGGGCATAATGACCGATTTTGACCGCATTTTCGACCAGATTCTGTACCACGAAGGCACAGAATACACCGATTTTGCCGAAGATAAAGGCGGGGCTACCAAGTTCGGGGTCACTTTGGCCCTGTTACGGGCCTACATGCCTTCGGCTGATAAGGATGATGTTGAGAACCTGTCTCAAGACCAGGCCAGGGAGATCTACCAGCGGTTATGGGACGAGGCTCGGATCAGTCGCTTAGACCTGGATCAGGTTAGTAGCGAATACTATTTCGATATGTATATTAACGGTGGCGGTAAGATGGCCGGCATGTGTTTGCAGGCCGCTGTCAACCATAAGTTGTCACCGACCGATTCTAGTCAGTGGATCGATGTGGATGGACTGCCGGGCAACGGTACCAGGCAGGCACTGACCAGGGTGGGAGGTATCCCTCTCCTGGATCTGATGATCCAACGTAGCGGATTCTTCTGGAACAACGTGCTGAAAGGCTGTCGCTACGCTTTTCAAGTCCGTGACGGTGTTAGTAACCGGACGGATCAAGAATTATTTATTTATGGCTGGATTAGACGCTGTTTTGGCCTGGATGCTCAGGGCCGAACCTCGATTAGCCGGTTCAGCCGATCTGAGTTGGAGCAAGAACTAGCCAAACGGCCTGATTAGGCCCAACCGCCATGCGGGTGCGTTAATTCGTGGGCATGGGGAGATAATGTAATGCAACTATCGAGAACAGAAGCAGTTAGAGCGGCCCTGGCCGCTACTAATGGGACGCACGGCCAAAAGTCGGTTACTGAAACTAGCGCACCATTGACCACTGATACCACTAGCGGGTTTCACGGGGTATCGGTCAAGGCACTGGCCTCTAATACAGCCACCGTCTTTGTGGGTATCGGTACAGTGGCCGAGGCTGACGGCATGGAACTTAACCCTGGCGAAGGCGTGACTATTGATATTGATAAGGCTTCATCGGTACAAGTTATCACCGGCACAGCCACTCAGAAAGTCAGTTACATCCTGACATAGGAGGACAGAATGAAATTTCATGATTTTAGTCCGTTCTATCGGTCGGGCGAAGGTATCCGCTCCAAGGTGGCTGGCGATAGGTTGATCGATAACCCGGCTGTGGCTGACAGTGTCGGTGGCAGTGGTGCTAGTTTTAGCTTTGATGGTGATGGTGATCATGTTGAAGTCTCTGACGATGCTGATATTGATGTCGGCACAGCCGATTTCTCTATCGAGATGTGGGTTAAGCCTGACAATATCACCCAGACAGGCAAGTATTTAATAAACAAGGAAGCTGGTGGTATCGGTTACGGGTTGAGGATTGATACCGATGACCTGTACTTGCGATTGGATGATAATACCACTGATATTTCGGCCACTATAGCCTCCAATGTTTTTGTGGCTGGTAGTTGGACGCATCTGTTAGTCACCTGCAACCGTGACGGCGATGCGACCGCTTATGCTGATGGTGTTAGCCAGGGTACGGTTACTATTTCGACCGCTTCAGCCACGCTGGATAACTCTGGTGCTTTGCGGATCGGCACGGAGACTAGCGGCACTACCAACGAGTTCGCTGGTTCCGTATCCCAAGTCCGTCTCCACAACCGAGCCTTATCAGCAGCCGAAGTACGAGCGGCTTATAATGGACAGGCTGTGCCGTTTGAGTATAGGGGTGCTAGTCAGGATGATTTGATAACTGGGTCAAGCATTTGGGCTGATGGTGGCGGTTCTAATATCGGTACAGTTACTACTAATTCAGACAATGACGTTACTTGGGGTCAGACGGGGGCTGGAGATACTGGCACGAATCAAGTTAATGCCAGTCTCGGACACTGGATATTGGCCAATGGAACGGCCTATAGGGTTTCTTTTAAGGCTAAGGTTTCGAGCGGGACTGCGACATTAAAGCATAGGCCTTGGGGTGATGATGCTAAGGATTGGAACCTGACAACATCGTTTCAAGATTTTAGCTTTGAGGAGGTTTTGACCGCTGGAGAGAATAACGCCTATTTCTATTCTACTTCATCTTCTTCGCTTACTTACACTATTGAAGATTATAAGATCACCCAAATCGGCTGTGTAGCCGAATATCTGCCATCAGGCGTGGGGCATGGGATGTGGCTAGACGGGTCAGGCAATGAACTGCATGGTTCGGTTTCCGGTGCCACCGCTATCGGCATCGGCAGCAACCACCGTGAGAAATATGTTGACCTGACGGTCACTGGCGATACATCTTTTGCTTTACCCAAAGGGTATAGAGTGGCGGCTATTACCACTAAAGAGACTGCCGGTAACACACTGGGTGGTGGTATGGATGTTGGCACTACTAATGGTGGAGGCGAGGTGGTAGCGGCTCATGCTATTACCGCCAGCACAACGGCCATAGCTACCATTGTAGCATCTGGTAGCATCGGTGGGACGCATACAACTGCTGATGACACACTGTATATCACAGACGCTGACGGTACTGGCTGGGATAGTGCTTCTGTTGAGGTTCGGGTAGAGATGGAACGCTTAATAGTTTGACGGGAGATGAGATGATAACCAAAGAGATAATATCTACGCCAATTAACCCATTCGATCAGCAAGCGGCTAGTGTCGTTGTTTATAAGGTGGCACGTGAAGATAACGCTATTACTTGTCAGTTGGTTGATAGCGATGGGTCGGTGATTGAGGGCAAGCGGGTTTACAAGCTGGATGACAGCCCTTTTGATTTAGGCGATGATGAGATTAAGCTAGTGGAGGGTGAAAAGCCGACCAGTTCCTGGCTGAAAGCGACTATCCAGTTGTGGCTGGACGGGCAGCAGTCGCCTGATGAAGACGGTAATGTGTCGGAGGACGACCCGTTCTATTATGCCTCGGATGCCACCAAATCCGAACTATTGGCCTTAGTGCCGGAGGATGAAAATGAAACAGGGTAAAGCATCGACCAAGAAGCGTGGCAAAGCCGTACCGGGTACCGCTAAGTGGCTGAAATCCAAGAAACGAGGCAAGAAGTAACCGTGAGAGGATTGTTTGGCAAGAAACCGAAGGCCAAGCCGGAGCAGTCCGCTCGCCAACGTCCTTTTGCGGCTGATGACGCTGATCTGGCCCGAAAAGAGGCCAGGGAGATCAAGTCTTACGGACGGAAACGGTTTTGGCTGAAAAAACAGAACTTTGGGTGGTAGATAATGGCTGAATGGGACAGGTTACCGCAAGAATCAGATTCGGCTTTCGCCGCTTTCGTTATTTACAGGTCGATGCCACCTACGGATCGCTCGATCAAGCAGGTGCCTATCATCCGTGACGGCGATGCCAAGAAAGGACGAAATACCCGTCAGTTTGATCAATGGGCCTCTAAGTTCTCTTGGACTGACCGGGTAGCGGCCTGGGATATCCATCAGGACAAGAAGTATCAGAAAGAGCATACCAACGTTATCCAACGTGACAAGCAGCGGATACTCAGTCGGGCCTACAAGATGATGGATCTAGGATCGGAACTGATCGACAAGGCCGAGATCCATAATATGACAGCCGCTGAAGCTCGGAAGAAGATGAACGTGGCGGTGCAGTTAGTGACCGGCGGTTCCAAGATGGTAATGGATGTCATGGGCCTGTCGGAAAGCCAGCAGAACACTTTAATTAACGCCGAGGAGGGTGAGATTGCAATCCTCATCAACCAGTTCCACCAAGTTGGGGGATTTAACACCCCAGCAACGGGAGAAGTGGTTAGCACGAACAGCTAGGTCGATCTATCAGAGCCATCCAAGTCAGTTGGTGGCTAGTCCAGAGACTATGATGACGGCCTGTGTCTCGATGCTCAAGATCCAGGACAAGAACCGGATGATCGTACCGCTGGAGTTAAACAAGACCCAGGTCAAGATCATCGAGATGGCTTACAAGATGAGTGCCGAAGGCCGAGCGGTTCGGATACTGGAACTGAAAGGCCGACAGCAAGGCTCTTCCACTGGGATCGGGGCTTACTGCTTCCTGCGTACTATCTGTGAGGCCAACACCAACGCTCTGATCATCACCGAAGAGAAGTCCGGTTCGGCTCGTAACATCTTCTCGGTCTACAAACGGTTCGCCGACAACCTGCCTTTCGAGATCGCCAGGGATTTCACCCGTGAAGGCACCCTGCTTAAGTTCTCTGACCCGCTCAACTCACAGATCCGAGTTGAGGGTGAGAAGAAGATCACCAGTTTTACCTATAACCTAGTCCACTGCTCGGAAGCGGCTTTCTTTACCGCTCTGTCGGAGACACTGGCTATGTTGTACCAGACCGTGCCGGACAACCAGGACACGGCCATCTTTCTGGAGACTACGGCCAACCAGCACGGTGACGATTTCTATCAGGAGTGGATACGAGCGGTAGAGGAGAAGTCCGATTTCGAGGCTCTGTTCATCCCCTGGTTCGACCACGACGAATACTGTACCCCGTTCCCTAACCAGGACGAGGCTGAACTGTTCAAAGAGGGTCTGAGCGATAATACCGAGTCGCCCTACGGTGACGAAGTGGTGCTGTTGGAGGCTTACGGCCTGTCGCTGGAAGCACTTAACTGGCGCAGAGCGGCTATCCGTAACCGATGCCAGGGCTCTCTGGACGAGTTTGACCGTCAGTATCCTTCCACCTGGGAGACAGCCTTCAAGACTGCTGCTCTCAGTATTTTCGATATGGCTCGGATAGACAACCTGCGTGGTCGGTCACCGCAAGAACCGGCCCTGGGTACCCTGTTCGATATGCACGGCAGTGTCCAGTTCCGACCGCAGCAGAACGGGATTGTGACCATGCACAAACCGCCGGAACCAGACTATTTCTCTGGTTACGTGATCGGTGCTGACGTGGCTGAAGGGCTGGATACCGGCGACTTTTCCTGTGCGGTAGTGATGAAACGGCTACCGATGGAGATTGTAGCGGTACTGAAAGGTCGGGACGGTCGGCAGGTGGATATCGACGAGTTCGTGGATCAGATCCGGATGATGAGCCTCTACTACGAGGATGCCAGAGTGTTGGTGGAATCCAACGCTGATGGCGGTTCGGTCAACAGATTACTGACTGAACGAGGCTGTCAGCATGTACTGCGAGAGAAGGATGTGGGGCTGAGCGGTTCGGAACGGTTGGGCTGGCGCAACACTTCCACCTCTCGTCGGATGGGCGTGGCCCTATTGCAGACTGCTTTCAATTCTGGTGAGTTGGAGCTATGGAACGAAGACGTATTAAGCGAATTTTCGACTTTCGTGACTATTAACGGTCGGCCTCAAGCCATCAATAAGCGCAAGAAACGGGTTCAGGGCCAGACCCGAACCGGATTCTTTGATGACGGTGTTTTCGCCTGTATCGGGGCTGTTTTAGCTCACGAAGGGTTGCCAGCACCTCGGCCTAACCGATGGCACCAACGGCGTAGAGATGTGATCGAACTCAAGCAGTGGCGAGAGTCACGCAACAAAAAGACAGTGTGGGATTATGTATAACGATAAAGACTTCCTGGACATCATGGACGAGGACGAACTGGTCGATTGCATCAAGCAGATGCGGCATGATGCCGAGGACGCTATCTCAGAACGGGTCAAGGTCTGTCGCAAGGCTTGGCTCTACCTGCTGGGCAACCAGTACCTGATCGATGAGGGTGAAGCCTATGTCGATGCCGAGGTGCCGTCCTGGAAGTTTCGGCTGACACGTAATATCGTGGCTCCAGTGATCGACACCCTATCGCCTATCCTGTCCCAGGCTCGGCCTAAGTATTTTGTCCGAGCAGATTTCCCGGACTTGAGCGGGGTAATTACCGATCCGGAGAGCGGGATGCAGATCCCGACCGGCTTAACAGATTCTGAATTGGCTCACCGGATGGAAGACATCCTGGAAGCCACCCACCAGAAGCGGAATGAAGGGCTAGAGGTCAGCAAACTGCTGATGGATGTCCTGATCAACGGTACGGGTTATCGCAAGATACATTATTGTAGCCACACCAATCAGGTCAAACTGCCCATCATCCCTTTTGAAGACGTACTGGTCGATCCGATGGGAACCCGACAGGATCTCAACGACTCCAAGTACGTGATCGTGCGTCACTATATGGACGCTACCGATATTAAGTACCTCTACGGCCTGGACGAACACGAATACGCTCAAGGCGAGGCCGATAGCGTCTATTCCAAGTCCGGTATCAAAGGCGAGGGCCGATCCTGGATGCGAAGGTTACGCAACTTCTTCCAGGACGGTGGTTCCGGTGATACTGGCAGTGAGTCACCGATGGAGCGACGAAGATATCCAGTGCTGGAGTGCTACTACGATGCCGATCACGGTATGACTGAGGCTTTCCATCAGGGTGATGGTCAGATGCAATACAGTGACCGCTCACGAACGGTAGTGGTGGTCAACGAGAAGTCGGTGGTCTACGACGAATCCAACGTCTACTGGCACGACGAGTTCCCAGTTGTCTGTTATGTGGCTAACCCTATACCGCATGTTGTGCATGGCCGGTCTGAGGCCGAGCCACTGCTGTCAGTCCAGGACGGGGTTAATATCCTCTACAACACAGTTATCGCCAACTCCTTGTTGATGTCCAACTCGCAATGGCTAGTGGAAGACGGTGCGGTTCAGTACGAAGACCTGACCAACCAGCCCGGCCTGATCATCCCGGTCGAACGGTTGGACAAGATCCAGCGCATACCGCCGTCACCAGTACCCGGCGATGTGCTGAACGTATTGAAAGAGTTGGAAGGCACTACTCGACAGAACACCTCTGGCATCAGCCCAGTCCTGCAAGGCCAGGAACCTTATTCCGGTGCCTCTGGCCGATTAGCCAGCCTGTTGACCAGCAACGCCTTCTCTCGTCAATCACCTAAGATCCAGGCTATGGATGACGGTTACAGGCGACAGGCCCGGTTGGAACTCAGCCTGATGCAACAGTTCAAACAGTTCGACGATCCCAGAGAGACTAACACCTACGACGAAGGCGAGAACCTGCTGTTCAGTGAAGCTATGCGGGAACTGCTATACAGCGTAGAGATCGATTCTAAAGCCGATGCGCCATTGAACCAGACCGATAAGATCAATTACGCTTTCGCTATGGTGCAGTCCGGCGTGTTCGATGTTAAGGAATTCATCCGATACACCAATATCGAGTTATCGGAAGAACGCAAAGCAGAGATCTTCCAGGCACTAGGCCAGGCAGAGGTTCTGCAAGGACAACTAGCCAGCACAACGCCGTCCGGCGACCTGGCTAACCAGGTGCCAGAGATGCTGTCCAACCCGCAAGCGGGTGGTGTGGCTACCGGCACATAATGACGAGTACACCCGGCAACGGGCCTCATAAGGAGCAAAAATGCAAGTAGAGAGTAACCTCGACTCAACTTCGGAAGAAGCACCTGATGTCGAGACTCCAGAACCCGAAGTTGATCCTGTAGATACTGAATTATCGCAATTAAGGGGTGAACTCGACCAGCAACGCAATAACGCTAGTCAGAAGATCACCGAGTTGGGAGAGGCCCGATCAGGTCTGGAACAACAAGTGCAACTGAAAGATCAACAGATTGCCCAATTGCAACAGCAGCTACAGCACAGTCAACAGCCATCTAATTACGAGTACTCCGAAGACGAAGGCCAAGCCCGAATAAATCAGGCCGTTCAAGAAATGGCTCCCCGTTTCATTGAAATGGAGCAGAGGCTCCAGGGATACCAACAACGGGAACAAGAGGATGCCAAAGTCACGGAGATGCAACAGCAGTTCGGCGTTAGTGTCGAAGACGCACGTTTAGCCAAGAAATTCTTTGATGATGGTGAGATACAGAAGGGATATAGACTCCTGGAGTTAAATTCGATCCGCAACAAACGGAAAGAGGCAGCACCCCAACGGGACACGGCTGCTCCTCCACCTTCAGCCACCAGTAACAGTACCAGACCAGCACCCGCAACGGACACGGCTGACCTGGTATCACAGATGGAATCCGGCCAAATGTCGTTCTCCGAGAAAAGCAGAATACTAGCCGCTAATCCCGACCTGCTCAACGAGATACAAAAACGACGAGGGTAAGATGATTTTAGTCTTTTGCTGTCGTCGTGGAGTGGAGAAATACGATGGCAGCAGTAGGCGGTTCTAGTGCAACCATACTAGACCAAATCGAAATGGCAACTGTCCCTAACCAACAGGGACTCAACTTAAACCTTTTATCTAAGACTAGTGCTTTGTTGCGGGTGCTGCAAGATGCAGCTAAACGTGAGACAGGTTCGCCTATCAGGGCGCATGTCCGATACAACCGTAACAATAGCCAGTGGTACTATGGCGGTGAAACGCTGAGTGCTTACCGTAATATCGCCAACTCAGACACAGCGGCTGAGTTTGGTGGCGACACTAATTTAGCTGATGGCAGGGGTGGTCAGTTTGCTCAGGCTGAGTACAACTGGAAAGACTTGTCGGTCAATGTGATGATCACCGAATCCATGTTAGTGGAAAACGCTGGTCTGAATATCAACGACCTGTTGAACATCAACGACATCAGTGGTATCCCGGAGCGGGATCGCAACACTATCTTTAACATCTTCGGCAAAGAGGTTGAGATGGCTGGCGATGACATGTCGGACGCTCTAGCTACTGCTATAACCAATAGTGGTGGTGCGCCGAGTGTTAATAACCACGATGATAGTACTTCTACCATCCATAGCGTTTTCACCTTGCTGGCTGGTGGGACGGTTGGTGGTCTTACCGCTACCGGCCTGGGCGACTTTAGCTTAGGCTTGCTGAGTACTTACCACAACACTCACAATGACCATACTATTGGCAGTGCGGCGGCAGACATCAGTGAAACCAATAAGTGGAGAGCCAAGTATATCGATGTTTCAGGGACTGGTTACAACAGTACTGCGGCACAATACAACCTGAGCAAAGAACTGCTGGGCTTGGCCTTACATGATACTGCCCAAGGTGGGACTGATAGCGTGGATTACATTTTCTGTAACCCACGAGTCTATGTCGGGCTAGAGATGTTGTTGGAAGACCAGGTGCGCCGTGACGAAACCATGTCTAACATCGGGTTCAATCAGAACATGATGTGGAACGCTTTCGGCACTACCATCATGGCTGATCCTTTTGTGCCAGCCCATAGTGTGATTGGTATCAATACCAAGCATACCTACATGGCTATCCATCCAGCTTTGGATCAACAGTTCAGCGGTTTTAAGACTCGACCTGACGCTGCTACCATTGAAGGTCAACTGAAGATTAAAACTCAGTTGGTGACTGATGATCGAGCCAAGAACTTCTGGATCTACTTGGGTGCTTCTCCTGAAGTCGGTGGTACAGCAGTCTAACCTTTTCAGTAAGAGTGGTGGCTGTAACGGCTGCCACTCTTGCACTTACCTAAAAAGATGGCATTAACACTATCCGATCTAAGAACTAGACTCAACGTGCGAACAGGTGACCCGGACGGGAACTTTCTGTCTTCCGCCGAAAGGGACATGATCCTGAACGATGCGGCTCGTAAGGTAGCCAGCGACTTATATCGGAATGGGACTGCCTTATTGACAGCGCATAAGAAATTACAATTGGAACCTGGCGTGACCAAGTACGCTTTACCCGACGATCTGATCGGGGTACAAGAGGTCTTTTGGGAAGACAGCAACACACGATACGAGGTCGAGCAACGACCGTTACAGAGCTTTCAAGATATTGACCGCACCGGCGACCGGCCAACCTATTTCGATGTTTTCGGGCAGACCGGCCAGTTTGTAGTCAGGGGTAATGTCTTTCACGGTTCGCTTTCGCTTGGTAGTGGAAGTGACCAGCAAGGGTTGTCACTTTACTTTCAGTACCAATCCTCTGGGGGCATAAATGTAAGTGCTTATAACAGTATTGAGATTGGTGATATTGTTTATAACCTGACTGATGACTCGCAGGGGACTGTTTTGGAGGCCCCGGTGATCGATTCGGCTGGGGCTGTAACCTTGGTTACTACCTTGACCGGTGGGCAGAGGAATATATCCCAGCGTGGCGATTCAGTGTTGGTGGAACGAGGAGAGAAAACTCTGCCGGTCTTGCATCTTTACCCTAAACCGTCTGCGAGTAGTACGGTTAATATCGTCAGGTCAGGCACGGTGGAGGGAACTCTTAGTCAAATCGGTATGAATAAGTCGGATGCTTTTGTAGTCAGTGCCGACCGTAATATCGGCAGGTCTGAAGGTGGTTCTAGGGTTGAGGCCGTATCTACTCTCAAGGTTGCCATTACCGATGCTGTTGCCACCTCAATTCAATTGGAAGATACTAGCGGGGTACTGGTGGGCGATCTGTTGCTGATAGGTTATGAGTTTATGGCCGTATCAGCAGTCAATTCGGACGGGAACACCTTGACCGTAGTTCGTGGGTTTGGCCCTAGTACGGCCTCTGCCAGCCATCTCATATCGGCTACAGTTAGTCGGTTTCCTCGTCTACAGCCTTTTGAACTCTATGGCCTTCGCTTTTCGGGCGGTGAAGTCGGAACGGCTCGTGAGTTTGAAAACCTGATTATCGAGACTTATACTGACCATACCGATACCGAATCCAGCAGGGTGTTGTGGTTAGATTACCGCCGGGATTCGACCGACAGCCAGATACATATTACGCCTCACCAGATACTGTTTCGGGAAGCAGCCGAGTCAGGTGATAACCGTCTGCCTAGTTATTATTTCCCTAGCTTTACCGTAGAAAGCGATTTGGACTTTAAGTTTGAACTGTTATCACTCCAGAGAACGGAAGGCTTGAATGTCTATTATGCTCGTTATCCACGGGTGATGACCCAGGTTACCGATCAGTTTGAACTGCCAGAGATCGCCCTGGAAGCGATGTTGCTTCATGCCGAATACGAAGTGCATTTGAAGGCCGAGGGTGGACGCAATAACATGTCGGCTCAAGCCTATGCGCTGTATGAGATGGAGTTGCAGAAGACGATGAAGTTCCTGCGTACTCGGAATATCCGAGGCTCCAAGACGGTACGCAACGTGATGCATGGGCGCAGTTTTCGATATGGCTAATGGATGAAATGGACAAATGTCGAGGTCGAAGGGAATCGTCGTCGAAATTATCCTCTGACCCATACCTTATCGGCACTTTCCTCCTCTATCGGACTGGGAGATCATACCAGCCTGAAGCGCAATTTGGGTCCGGTTACGATCACTCTACCGGCGGTAACCAGTCATATAACTCTTACCGACAGGTCAGGCGATCTAGGGGTTACTCTTCGTCGTCGGGGGACTATAGATCTTTATCAGATAATTTCCTCTGTCGGGCTGGGGGATCATGCTAGTGTTAAAGAGAATAGTGTTACGGAAACGCATACCCTATATCAACTGGTGTCTTCTGTTGGGTTGGGTGACCATAGCCGGCTGGACAAGTATGACCGGGCTAGTCCTCATACCTTGTACCAGTTGGTATCCGAAATCGGATTAGGGGATCATAGTAATTTACAAGAAAGCAATGTTACCGACACTCACACTTTATACCAGTTATTGTCAGAGATTGGGTTGGGCGATCATACGGATGTTAAAGACAGTGATGATACGGATACGCACACCCTATATCAGTTATTGTCAGAGGTTGGGTTGGGTGATCATGCTAAGGTTAAAGAGAATGATGCTACGGACTCTCACACTTTATACCAGTTGGTGTCATCAATTGGGTTGGGTGACTTTAGCCGGTTAGATGAAGACAATGTTACGGACTCTCACACTCTGTATCAGTTGGTATCTTCAGTTGGATTGGGTGACCATAGTAGGCTGGATGAAGCCAATGTTACGGGTATTCATACTCTATACCAGTTGGTGTCTGGGATCAATCTGGGTGATCGTACCCATTTGCGAGAAACGGATATCACGGATACTCACACTTTATACCAACTGGTGTCTGAGATCGGGCTGGGCGATCACAGTGATCTGAAGGAAAATGATGCCACCGATACGCACACTTTATATCAACTGGTATCTTCAGTTGGGCTAGGTGACCATAGTGATTTACGAGAGAGTGACGTTACAGACACACATACCTTGTACCAACTGGTATCTGGGGTTGGGTTGGGTGACCATAGCCTTTTGCGGGAAAGTGATGTCACCAATACGCATACTCTGTATCAATTGGTGTCCGAGATTGGGTTGGGCGACCATAGCCACTTACGAGAAAACGATATTACCGTTACGCATACTTTGTATCAACTGGTATCCGAGATTGGGTTGGGCGACAATGCGATCTTGGATATGGTTAATGTGGCTCAAGGCATCATAGTCTCTGGTGCTTATATTAGTCTTTATTTCAGTGATATTGCGAAGCCCGATAAGATTGATCGTGTCAGTGATATTGTGACCGATACCTGCTATATCGCTTTAACCTTCTATAACGAGGCCCAGGTGTATAAGTGGAATCCTCCTTACGATTATTAGAGGTGGTGAGATGGGTGGTTTAAGCCTTAGAGGACAGGCCGAAGTAATAGTTCGTGATGTTAATGGACAGGTCAAAGATCGCCATGTTTTCGACAACAATATAAATAGTAGTGTGCCAGCCTATTTGATGGGTGCGGTCGTTTCTGGCGAGCAATACCCGGAGGCACTGGTTCCTAGCGGAATCTATTGCAAACTGGATAATAACCTTCAGACTAACTTGGGTCAGATTGGTGACAACCATTCCACTTCTGGACTTCTTAACGGCACATCGATTGCGACTGAGTTTTCTGTTTATGGATTGCAAGCGGATTTCGGGTCGGATGTAACTGCTGCTGCTGTTAACGCAATCTACCTCATGGGGCAAGGTCAGGCAGGTGATCTGATCTTGGATAATGTTGAGATAGCCAGGGCTGATAAAGGTGCTAATATTGATCCCAACGTATTGGTTACTCAGAACGACACCATCGATGTGAACTATCAGATTATCATAGCCCGTCCTGCTGGCACAGAACCCTATGCTGAAAGCCAGGAGTTTATGAGGCGATTGAGCTATATCATTCGTGGGATCAAACGTGCTGATTTACAAGGTGTTATGGTTGACTACGATGTGCAAATAAGAAGGGCACGTCTGTATAACAGGGGTGAACCTGATGACTTTGATGACGATACTCTGTTGAAAGAGGTTCCTGTTTATTTGTCCCGCAATAGCGCAACTGGGGCTAGTGGCTGGATTAGATTTGATAGCATTAGGACACTTCCAAATGAGTTCAGGGTATATATTTATGACGAAATCGCTGACTCTAGTCCAGAGGTTAGCCGCTGGGTGATCAATGCCCCTGGCTGGGGTGATGGTGATAATGTTCTAGTGCCTCTGTCGGTAGATTTCTACTTGGTAGATTACCCTGTTTATTCACCCACGTCAGGTTCTATTTAATATTACAAGGAGTTTTTTATGTCAGGGTTATCAGGCCAAGCTGAAATTACTATTACTAAAGCCGATGGGCGACAGTTTAAGCAGGTGATTAAGAACGATATTGCTGTGGGTGTCTATACTCAGTTGACCGATCAGATGAGGAACAGTACCAATAATTATGCAGGTTACATCCCGGATAGGCTCAAAATCACGCTCAGTGGTGGCGGGACTCACGAAGAGCTATTTCCTGATGCGACACCTTCAGTGGCACATTCAAGTACATACGCTTACGTTGAATATTCTTTAGCTAATCCTGCCGTTGGTTCGGAATTTGTCGGCACTATTGGTGGGTACGTTTCTCAAGTGGAATTACTAGATGGCAGTACACAAGTAGCGGTAGCCACATCTACCGGCACTGGCACTGGGACTACATTTACCAGCGGTAGTAATGTTGAGTCGGCACATGGGATTGATAGTAGTGACACCGTATCTTGTACCTACCGGCTCCGGTTTCAGAATTTTGCTCCCGATATAAGCGAAGACTATGCAGTGGCTTTACTGGAGACCGTTGTTGGTGGTGGGGCTCTGACCAATATCACACCAGCCCAGTTTTGGTTAACTAATAGTGATGGTGGGATAATAAAATCCGGTTCATTGAATAATAATGGCTTAACAGTGTCAACAGGTGGGGCTGCTGGCTCTGAAACTTATACCGTTATCGGCACTGTTAATTTCTGGACAGTCCCAACAGAGCCAACCCATTTTAAGGTTTTCACCTCTGCTGGTGGGACTGATGGGCAGACCGGCCTTATCATTTTTAAGTCCTTAACAGGTGAACCTGCTCATGTCGGCGATCAGAATGATGTACGATTATCGTCATTCGACCCTAACGATGATATTGTTCTGCCTATTCATATCACCCTTAATAGGCTGACCGCTACGCCGATTGATTAAAAGATGAAAAAGATTTACAGTCTGGACAATTTTAGGTTGGGTATCAACGAGACTTTAAGCCAAGCGGCCAGCGATATGGCCAATTTCGATGTCCGTACCGATGGGGCTTTAGTTACTCGATCAGGTGTTGATTTCAGTGGTAACGGGATTGAGACTCTAAGCTATATAGCTAATGATACGACGACACCCGGAGTCTTGAGTGATGTGGTGCAGATTTTCTTCATCAAGGGTCGTCGTTTTGTGCAGACAAGAACTGGGTTGTGGTATGGCGGGGCTTCAACTTTCTGGCGAGTGGATAACAAAGTCACCATAAATGGGGAGGCTGTAGAAGATGATGACTTATGGACGACTGCTTATTGGACGGATCGGTATCATGTGGTGGTAGCTAACAAGGATCGGGCTTTCCTGGCTAATGGTAAAAATCAGTTCTGGTTGGATCTGCAATTTCCAGCCGGTGCCGAGTATCCGGTATTGTATAACTGGGGTATGGATGCACCGGATAGGTCGCAGTGGACGGCTCAAACCGTTGATTCTGGGGGAGAGTGGACTGGAGGTACGACTGATATTACACTCGATAACACTGGCGGTACTATAGAGGCTGGGTTCTATGCCTATGCGCTCTGTTACCAAAATCAGTATGGTGGTATGAGTCCGTTATCAGCCAGGGCTATAATTCAACAAGAGAGAGATGTAGAAGGAGACCCCCAACATAAAAACCGAGCCACTCTCACTTACCCTATACCCGCCGATAAACAGGTTAAGTATATCAACATTTATCGCACTGATAAACTGGAACCTATTCCCTCTACTGTCAATAGTGAGATTGAAGGCACTCTGGCTCAGAGCGCACCCTTAAAACTGATTCGGCAATATAATATTAGTGCGGCTATAGCTGCTAGCACTCCTACTTTACAAGATACCGATGCAACTAGAGCCTATGGTATCGCTCAACTAGCCAGCACCGAGTTCACCAGTAAACCACCATCCAGCCTGAACCATATCACCCATTATGCTGGTCGTATTTGGGGTAGTATGGTGCAGGATTCCGAGGCTAGAGGGCCGGACATCCTGTGTTTCTCGGCTATCGATGGATCGGCTGCGCCTCTGTACGACATTTGGCCTTTGGCTAAAAGTGAGGAGGGGGCGGGAACCAACCCGGCTACCGATGCCAATCTGTCACCGGCTATACCTCACCAGATCAAGACCCGTGATTTGATTCGGGCTATCGGTCATAGTCGTAACTATATCGCCATATTTGGTGATACTTCTATCCAGTTGGGTAAAGGCCAGGGTGTTATCGAAGGGCTTTACAATGTCAATTTACCTAATACCGATTTGGATTTCTCTGACTTTCTGGATGGTATCGGCGGCAAAGAGTTTTGTGTCAGCGAGAGGAATGGTAACTTATATTTCTTGTCACCGTCTGATGTTCGGGTCTATCGCTTGGATGTAAACGGGCAGGTGAGTTGGATTTCAGCCCCGATTCAGCAGATCCTTAATGGTTATGGTTCCTCTAGGGTCAAGCAGGTGTTGGCCCATGATGAGATGGTTCATGTCTTGGTCAATAACACGACAACCAAGAAATCGGATCTATACGCTTACGAAGAATCCAGAGGCATATGGACACATCAGGATTTGAGCAGCAGTAATTTATCAAACTTAACCTCTAATATACTGGGAGGTGATTATATTGATCGGGGTAACTCCAACTTTGGACTGACGGACTCAGCGGCCAATCTGAATGGGGCCATTGCTGATGGTCTTGCCACAGCCGTGACGGTTACTGATGGTAGTCTGTTTGAAGATGGTGATGTCCTCGATATTGAGGGTGATCAGATGCATGTCACCGATATAAGCACCCATGTTTTAACGGTGACACGGGGATCTAATGGGACTACACCTGTCGGGCATGATGATGCCACTGATGTTTTCTTAGTAGATCCAGATGTAACGGCTATTAGTCATACTGGCTTGTATGCTATGGGTGAAGCAACGGGTGGTAACACTGTATTGTTTCGACTGTTCGACGATGACTCTACCAATGATGATGGTGCTGTCATTCCAGTTAGCTACACTTCCGAAGAGTTTATATTTGCCAATCCGACCCGAATAAATCTGGTGCGAGTAGGCGTGGAGACTGACTCGTCGGTAACAGTAAACATAGATGTGGACGGTGAGGAGAGTCAAGTCACTATACCGAACCCGGCCACAACCGCTGACCCTTATATACTGTCTAAAGAAAATAACTATGGAGTCCGTGCTTTTGCCAGAGGGCATAAGTTCAAGGTTAGGTTCACCTTATCCGGCGCACAAACGGTGCGCTTCTTTGAGTTACAATTCAGGAGTCGATGAGATGCCAAGGACTAATTTCGGCAACACTAACACCGATTATATTAGGAACGTTAATAATGCTAGGAGGAAGGATGCCTGGGACATGAGAAGGCCGGGCCGTGCGCTGGAGGTGGCACCACCATCCAGGCGCAGGGACAGAGAGGTGAGAACCAGGTACTTGGCCGGTGATCCCATTCAGCAGTTGGCAGTCCAACCTCAGACGGGTACTGGTGACATCTTGGAACAGATCGCCCAGCAGTATTACGCCGATGCCATGCAGGGCGCATCAGCTATCGGTCAACAGATGGGGCAATCATTCAACCGACGAGGGTTAGGCAACTCACCTTTAGCAGCCGGGTTGCAGTCTCAGGCTATGAACCAGGCCTTGGGCCGAGCGCAGAGCGAAGTGGCTAAGATGCGGTTAGGTTATGCCCAGCATCAGGATGCTCTGCAACGTCAGGATCAGTCTGAAAGTGATAGTATACTGTTGCAATTATTATCATTAGCTGCTACAGGTGGATTTAAGGTCGCTGATAAGATGGGTTGGTTTGACAAGTTATTTGATGGCGTGAATCTAAGTTATGACTCGCCAGAAGGGTTTGTCAGTTTTGCTGACAAAGTGTTGGCCAGGGAGACTGGGCCAGAGTTGTCAGATCGTGCGATGGAATTATTGGGAGACTTGTACTAATGCCAGTAAATAAAGGATTGCTAATCTCAGCCGCCATAGCTAATGGCTTCAACGCTTTCCTTGACGCTCGTGAGAAAGGCGACCTGCAACGGCAGCGAAAGGCTCTGGCTGATGTAGAGGAGCAGATGAAGGCGGCCCAGCTGCAGAGGTACCAGGCGCAGACGGCCTTGCTCCCCCAGGAGCAGCAGTTAAAGGCAGATCAAGAGAAGCGACTGGTGGAAACTGAGGAGAATCGCCAAAGATGGCGAGATCAACAGGACGCTCTTGCTCGGTATAAGACTACTGCTGGGGCGGTGGAAAAATTGGCTTCTGGGGTTGGGGACTGGTTTGGGGATAAGTTTGACCCCGATAAAATCATCGACCGGAAAACGAACCGGATAAAACTTGAGAGCCTACAGGATGAGCAACAGGCTAGGGCAGGATTTGCAAAGAAACAGCAAGAGTTGGTGGGCAAATTAAGAGCGGATGGGCATGATGACATAGCTGACTTGCTTGGAATGACGAATGACATGGTCGCTAGTGGTTATGGTATTAGCACCCAAAATATGTTCGCAAAACAATTTCTGAACCGACAGCAACTGGATGTCCTCAATCGTTATATGGCGATGGAGAAGGGTGACGAAGGGCCGACTGAGGCCGAAGGGCTGCATGCGGCTAGCCGTCTGGGTGTTGACTTGCCGCAACCCAAACCGTTGACTTCTGACCAGCGTCTCGGATTATTGCAAATGTTTAAGGCGTTAGGCTCCAGAGGAATCCAACTAGCTCAAGATATTAAGACGGTAGACGATATGGATCAGATGTTCGACTTGCCACCAGCAGATTTGATGACTGTATTGGCTAAGGCCGAAAAGGGTGACGCTAGTTGGGCCACTGTTAAGGACGATTCGACTGGATCGATAATGCTGTGGGATCGGAATGATCCCGGTAGCTCTCTTCGGACTCTGATCCAGGGCAAGCCTGGTTATGAGTCGATGGAGATTAAAGATATAAGTATGTTGGATGGCGATAGACGAGCTATATCCAAGGATTGGGATAACAGGAACACCACTAAGGGTTTTCACGATCTTCGATTCACTTATACCCAGACGATGAACCTGGTTGACCGTTTCAATGCAGACGAAAATGATCCAAGGCGTATTGGTGCGGCTGAATTTGACGTGATGTTGATCAGTAACTATCGTCGATTGCTCGATCCAGGCTCAGTGGTAAGGGAATCTGAGTTCAATGTGGTTTTGTCGATGCAAGCCACCTATGAGAAGATGATGGCTACCATCTTGAGGCAGTTGGACGGTGGTGGCTTGACAGACGAGACACGTGCCAGCTTGCTTAACACTATCAACGGTTTGATGGAAGGTGCTAATACCGAATATGCCCAGTTGTATGATGAAGAGGTTAAGACCAAGGGTACTGGCATTATTAAGCGTTATGACTTCCTGGAGAAGAAATATGGCACAGATGTTTGGCAAAAGGTCAGGTTTGACAAGGAAGGGCTTTATGGGGCGCATCCTTTCAAAATCGATGATAAGTACTACGACGAGAGTGGTGCTGCGGTCGGCCAGAGAGGTCAGCCGACCTTTGCGGCACCGATTGCTATTTCCCAGTTAACTAACGCTCAATATTATCCTGGCGGTATTCCCCAATTCCGTGATCAGAATCTCAGCCCGACAGAGGTGCGGCAACGTGTCGATAAGTATTTGCAGGTTGACAAATTCATGCGAAGCAAACTGCCAGGAACAGGGGGAGGTTAGGTCATGGCTAGGACTAAACTGGATGCAAAGCAGGTTCAGTCTTGGGTAGACGAGGGGTTGCAGCAAGACCCGCCGATATCGGAGCAGGAGTCAAAGCAGTGGTTACGGAAGATGGGTTATACCTGGCCGGGCGAGTTCGGTGCGGGTGAGCTTGGTTGGGAACTGGCTAAAGGCCCAGCCACACTGCTTGACCCGTATAGTCCTGTTTCGCTAGACCCTGATAGTGGTAAATTGTTAGGTTTCGACCCCTCTGTCGATCAGATGGATCTGATACCAGGCATGTCGGCCCTGAAGGGGTTAGCATCTTTCCGTGTGCCGCCGGTGTTGGCTGGCATCCCCAATCTGGGTAAATTGGCACTTGGCTCATTAGGTCTAGCTGCAACAGGGTTGTTGCCTGGGCCGCTCAAAACCTTGCGTACACCTTTCCAGGAATATCCAAAGACGGCTGTAGGACAAGCCAAGGAGTTTGTTTTCGGACGGAAGCCGGACACACCAGGTGGGCCGGGCGGTAAAGATCCGTTGGAAGGCTTATACCGTGATCCAGTAGAGACAGGGGCGGCATTGGCTCCCGTTTTGGGCCAAGTCGCTACAGGTACCGGCCTGACTAAACTCGGCCAAGCCTTGCAGTGGGTTGATGCCCCAGGTGAGTTGCTGAGCAGGGGAGTAGTTTCGGGTTTAGGTGCAGTGGCTGAGTCTACCCCAGGGGTTGGGGGGAAGGCCAAACGTGCCAAACAGCAAGCCTTGGTCGAGCAGGTTGACCCAGATATGTTGAGGTTCCAACAGTGGGCGCAAGAGAAGGGGATTATAGATCCGCTCGATCCCAAGACGGGTGAGGGCGGCTTGCCAGCCCCGGTTTTGAGTCGAGATCCGGGTGCGGTAAAGGTGTCCAGGGCCATAGCTCAGAAAGGCGGTGATAACGCCTTCTTGCGTGATGTGAACCAGTTTGAAAAGGCGTTGGACTTTGAGGAGCAGACATTTCGTGACTCGATAGATCCGAGCGACCCGGTGGCGGCCATGTCAGCGGCCAGAGAAGGGTTAGCCAGGCTGGAAGGCAAGTATCCTGAGTTGTCCAAGATGCTGGACGAGCTAGGCTTGGACGAGATGGAAGCCGACATGCCTAACGTCAGGAAAGCTATTGCTGAGTTGGAAGGGCGTGGGCTAGGGCCAAGAGGTTCGGTGGATAAGGCGATAGCCACTGTGCTGAAAAACCCGAATGTTCAAGCCTTCAAGAAGAGGGCTGAAGCCTCGGCCAAGAGGACCGAGGTCATTGACAGCGGCCCGGCAATGGATAGCCAAGCCTATGGGCAACGTCTTGCGCCTGAGATAGAGTTGTCCCAGGTTTCGTCACAGGAGATTGTCTCGTTTTACGAGGCTGCTGTTAAGAACAGTAACACTGGTGCTATGCGAGCGGTAGAGAGCCGAGGTTTAGAGATCTTGCAGGATCGGATTCGTCACCACCGGAACACGATTCAGGACGACATCCGGCAACAGATGGCACTGCATCGCCAACAGCAGGATTTAGTAGATGATGCCTTGGCTAGTGAAGATAAGTTGATAGCCGGGTTGCAGCGGGACGAGCAGTTCTTGCGTGATTATGAGGCCAGGGTCTTCCCCTACTCTGACGAGCGGGGCAGTTATAGGCTGGTTGCTTTGGGCAGAACCGTACCTGGGTCAGGTGGGCAGGTTAGGCGCACTGTGGATAAGGTTGATTACGACCTGTTTGACGAGGCCGGCCTTATTGAGATCGGCCCGGACAATGTTCCTTACGCCAGACGTTATTTCGATGAGGTGCAACCCGGATTGGAAGCGGAGTACTTGAAGCCCGGACAAGATCGAGCTGCTGAGATGGATTTTTCACAGGCCGTAACCCAGCAGAGACCGGAGATCGATCGTCAGTTCAGTCAGTTATCGGCTAGAGCGGAAGATAGCTTGGATCAGATCGATACGGCTGAAGCGGCTCTGGAACGATTAACTGAGATGATAGGCAAGATGGAACAGACCGGGTTAAAGGAGCGTGTCAGCGGAACCAGACCTGGAGCCAAGCCTAAAGGTCGAGCGCAGTACCTGGCAGGGAAGCGTGAAGTAACAGAAACTGCTGATGACGTGGTCACAATCAGAGAACTGAAAAAGATGAAATCCAATCTGGGTAGCGATTTGGCTACTTGGAATGATTCGCAAGCAGTGGCCCAGAAGGGTGACCATAGCCAGAATATAACTAAGGCTTACAACAAGCTCTATCGGGCGATAGTGCTGGATGAGCTTGCTGGTTATGCCAAGGAGGTCAGTCTATTAGAAGCGGCTGATCCCAGCAACGCCAAGAAGTATGGTCAGTTAAGCCGTCTGCTAGGTGAGTGGCGAGAGACATCAGAGTGGTTGTCTACCGAACCGGCCAGGATCATCAAAACGGCGGTGGAGAAGAGGTATGTGGATCACCCTGACGGTGCGTTGGATGCCAATGGTGACCTGATCAAGGTTCCAGGCTATAGCGAACTGGATGTCTCGACCGCTCGACAGATCGTAGACGGCTTGTTTAACAAGGGCTGGAAGATAGACCCATCGTTGTTCAAAACGGGAACCTTGGCTACGGTTGACATGCCGATGATCAGAGAAGCCATCGGGCCAGAGGCTTGGCATAGATTGAAAGCTATCTGGGTACATGACACCTTTGAGAAGGCCAGAGGCCCGTCAGGTCGGATCTCTAGTCCTAATAGCCTACAAGCGGAACTGGATAAGCTAGGCAGTCATGCTGACGATATTAACAGGCGGTTAGTAGAGATCGGCGGTGGCGGTGAAGAGGGCCAAGCCTTTGCTAAGTTGATAACTGATATGAGTCGAAGGCGAGGGAAATCAGAACGGTTGGCTGGCATCTTTGACGACAGTACAGCCTTCAGTTTCGACAAAGTCAAACCGAAGCCGAAGCAGCCTAGCCGAGCCTGGGATATGGCTAAAGCGGTAGGAATGACTGAAGCGACAGGTGGTGTACTGCTGGGCAGGTTCTTGAGTCCGGCCCGAATGGGCCGAGCGATTGCAGCCAAAGCACTGGTGATGGGATTGGAGGGTTACGGTGATATGCTGAACAACCCTCGTAAGTACAAGATGACAGCGGCTGACCTGGCTGATGCGCCTAGCTTGGCCGAAATGACGGCCCAATTCAAAGCCTGGGGCTTACCTGTCAAGCATAGTCGTTTGGCTAGGCAGATCGATCAGGAAGAGATAAAGAGACAACGTCAGAGTCGTCGCCAGGCAAAGGTGGATATTACCCCACAAGCTAGTGAAGCCTTCAATCAGTTACTAAACGCTGAATTGGAACTGTGACTTTAGTGACTCAAATCCCATTTTACGTTTTTCGATTTCCGTGTCTAAGCTCAGAAACCGAAAATGTCCGATAACTTTGAGACTGAACGGGCTGAACTACCTGACGCAGCCAAGGAGAACGGTGATGCTGTTCGCAGCCATTTCATTAATCAAGAGATCATCTCGATCATCAAGTACCGCCAAGCACGGAAATGGCTAATCACGGCTGCACTAATCGCCTCACAGATGACGATAATAGGCTCGATGCTCTACTGCCTAGCTGCTTCGGTTGCCATCGATTCTGAGGCCAAAGAGGTACTTTTGCTAATTATAGGCGGGTTATCTGTAAGTATGGGAAAAGCGGTTGATTTCTGGTTCTCTGGCTCTGAGGATGATGAGAAATATCTACAATCAGCCCAGCAGGATGACTGGAGTGGATGATGTCTGACGCTTACGAAGCGCAGTTGAAAGATCTATCGATACGACTAACTAAAGTTGAGGAGAATCTGGTGGCAGTACAGGTGGCGATAGGCAGGTTAGAAACTAGCAATAAGATGCTGGCGGTAATCGGTGGCGTAGGCGCATCTAGTTTGGCAGGGATACTAGTTAAACTGTTGATGACCTGATGAATGAATCCTATCCTACTGCTGATTCGGCTGGTCTTATCGGTCAAATCGTTTCAGACTCAAGTCAACGAAGAGGCCGAAGACTTTGATCAGGAACACGATATTCGCAGTCCTGGAGCCAAACGGATGGCTTGGCTGTTAATGGCAGGGAAAGTGATACTGGTGATGTCGGTGATGGGCGAGTTCCCACTGGATCTACTGCCAGGCATAGTCACGCTGGCTGAGAAACTGGGCTGGCTGGGCGTACTGGGCGTGATGGCAACGGTGCTGGCAGGTCTGTTGATCTTGATCTCTGAGAGCGAGAAAGAGAGTCAGCGAGTCGAGATCCACTCTGACCAGGCGATAGAAAGACAGAAACAGGAGTCCCAAACCCGCCGACAGTATCGCCAGCGAAGAAAGAACTCACCGTTCCTGCACGATCATTAAATGATATAATAGTGACACTAATACTCTGACATCAGTATTAGATCCTTCGTGATAACCCCAGTTCTCCGGCTGGGGTTTTTTATTGCCTAAACTTTACGATGCAGACCTACCACTCGACCCACGATCCTGACGGTCTGACCGTTGATAAATATCGGCCTGTAATGCGGATTGTCAGGTAGCAGTGCAATCGCATCTTCGCTTTTGCTGATACGCTTACAACTGAACTCACCTTCCATCTCAGCGATAACCACATCGTCCGACTGAACGTCCAAGACATCCACCTCTTCCACCATCAGCAGGTCGCCCTCGATGATGTAGGGACTCATCGAGTCGCCTACCGCTCTGACGATAATCTTGGCTGAACCGACCAGCGATTTCGGCACTAGATGCCACTCCTTAACCTCTTCAGAAGTTATGTTGTCGAAACCGCCACAAGGTATGTGCGACACCTCTGGCAGTGTGACGAAAGTACTGCCCAACAACGCTGGCAATGTTACGCCTGTACTATAGCCAGATGTTTGCCTAGTTTCCGGTGCTGTACCCATCAGGGATTCGGCAGTATAGGTTGACTCTTCATCTATCTCAGACAAATAATCCGCTATCCGCTGATATATCTCTTCCGAGGCTTTCTGTTTACCCAGAACAACGTTACTCATATGGCCTTGGGTAACACCACATACTTTGCTTAGTTCTGTCTGAGTTACCTTCCTTCCTAGCCGATAACTCACGTCCCTTAAGACATTCAGTAAAACTTCCACTCTTGACTCCCTGCCCGTAATTTGGGCTAACTTTTTATTGACTTGGGCTATTTCATGGGCTATACTATGGACACGATGCAGATTATTCTGCAACAGGAGTATATCACATATGGCAGTAATGGACAAATGTTCTCGACGTATTCCCGGCTACATTCGACGTGTTCTGTGGGATCGTGGATTGCATATCAACTGGTTAGCTGACGAGATTGGGATGAAGCGGAAGACGCTGTATCCCAAATTGGATGGTAGTCGTGCCATTTTCTCAGATGAGCTAACTGAAATCAACAAGGTGCTTGGCACCTCATTTGAAGGAGAGAAAGATGCAAAAACTCGATGATCTTCTGGCTGAATCGAATGGCAAGAAGACTATTTGGCAGCAGTTTGATGGGATACGTGTCAGTATCAAGAACATCCTGCTGAGTATTCAGAACTTACATGTCAGGATGATCGCTGTTGAGGCAGCGGTGATGGAGAAGGAGAAGAGTAATGAGTCAAGCTAAGCTCAAGGAGTTGGCTAAGAGGTACGAGTTGGGTCAGGACGATTTCTGGCAGTTGCCTCAAAACAACAGGGTACACATCCTGACGCACGATGCCTGTGAGAAGATAGCCAGCATCGAAGGCGTTCGCTATGAGAAGCCGGAATGGTTGAGCAAAGGCGAAGGTGGCGTGTGGGCTGTACAGGCCAGTGGCTACAAGTCTGATGATCCTGAGAACATCCTCTGGACAACAGGTGAGGCATCCAAGCAGAACTGCACGGCCAAGTATTTGGTCAACATGGCTGAGAAGAGAGCCAAGGATCGTCTAGTGTTGAAACTGATCAAGGCTTACGAGTACGGCATCAAGAGCGAAGAAGAGGCTGACGAGTTCAAGAAGCCAGATACTGAAGTCACGACAGCAGACAAGCCTGTTGAAAAACCGTCAAGCAATGGCAAAAAAGAGCCTATATCATCTCTGGCTGAACGGAAGAGAGCCTGGAAAGAGTTAACGACTGAAGCGGTGAATCGGATCTCAGGCATGACAGAGACAGAGGATGGGAACCGAATCGATGCTTGGAAGGACACAGTGCAGAAGAAACTTATCGAACTCTATGGCGAAAGCCATCAGTACGACAGGAAGAGCGTACCGGTAGAGAAACTTGAAGTCTCCCAAATCGCTCACGCCTTCAAAGAACTGTTCCCCGACATGGTGGAGGCTGACTAATGAAAGTCACCATCTACCGAGTTGACAGCACCACCGGTGGCGATCCCTGCTACCTGCCTTTGAAGTCGATGGCAGAGGTTTGGGGTCGGATGAGGGGCTGGGAGTATGATCGAAAAACATCGAGAACGGTCATAGACGGTAAAGGGCCACTGTGCAAGATGCTGGCTAAGGATGCGCTGGCTGAGCGTCAGATCGGTGCTTTTTTGCAGAAATGGGGATATTGGGATGATGGAGAGAGATACGAATGACAGATCCAACAGTACACGATCAGTATAGATTCCTTCATGGCGTGTTGGTTCACAAGGAGAAGGATCATTGTGACGAGGGCAAGGCAATCCTGAAAAGGGTTCAATCCCACACGCATCAAGCCATGTTAGAACTGATGAGGCTAATAGCACTTAAGAAAAGGAGCCAGAAATGAAACTAAATTGGGTTTGGGGCTATCAAGCCCACAACGGGATCGGCGAGTACGTGCTTCAACTCGGCGCAATCGAGGCACGTGACCCTGACGCTCAGTCGGCTTGGCATCTGCTTCGTCGTCGGTGCGAAACAGCCGTCTTCAAAGGAGAGGTGCCGGAAGTCTATCTCTATGGCAAGGACGTTTCGGCCATGTGGTCATCGTTCAAGATGGTGATCAAGACCATCGAGGAGCAGAAACGGCAACGAGAAGAGGATCGTCAACGTCATCAGCGTGAGCGGGAGACTCAGATGTGGTCTGAGGAGAAGACTCGTGAGCTTCACGGAGATCTGATTCGGGACAGCTATCGGGTAGTCAGATGAGCGACGAACTGCTTCTGTTTGAAGTCAAACCATCAGCCAAGTCCGAGTTCAAGCCTCACCAGTGGGGACACTGGAAAGACGAATCCACCATTCCGGTCAGTGATGGCGTGGAGTGGCGCACTAACGGTTTCGGTGGTCACGATCTCATCGTCGATGATGATGTCACGCTGGGCTACGTCAAGCGAGTCACCACCTACAAAAAAGAACTCAACGACTTTGAGGTCTATTTCGTCGGGTTTGCCAGTGTAGGCGAGATTGAGGATTTGGGTCGGTGCCAAACGGCTGTTGAGGCTCGCCAGCGAGTCTTGCGCTGGCTGGATGAGAACCACCAATCGTGGGATTGTTGAACTGAGAAAATGGGCGGGTGCAAACCGCCCATTAACTAAACAAAGTCCAAGAGGAGATAAGGATTATACCATGTTGAAATTACTGCTGACGATTTTCACTAAGATACCGTATCAATTCACAGCCACGCCAATGCATCTGGTGGACAAGATCCCGACGACCGTGACGGCTGCTGGTCTGAGGATGCTGTTGGCGATAACTGATCGGTTCAAGTATCGAGAGATGTCAACCACTATCGTAGACAACTCGGATCTGATGTCGAGAACTGGACTGTCGGCCAAGGGAGTACAACGAGGCCGAAAGCAGTTAGTCGAGGCTGGGATTATCGAGGCCGAACAGGTCGGTTCCAACCAACGCTCACCTCGGTGGAGATACCGTTTCCCGGCAGAGGTTTTAGGCTTGGATCAACTGCCAGAACCGAAGCAGAAATCAGCCCCAAAACAGAAATCACTGCTGGACAAGGATGTCCAGTCAAAGGACAAGGATGTCCAACCATTGGACAAGGATGTCCACGAGGGGTTGAGTGGCAAAGAGCGGGCAGATGCTTACTGGGGCAAGGTTTCAGAGGCTTCAGCCAAGCCCGAAAAAACTGACATTAGAAATATAGAATATATTTCTCTTTATAACGGTTTTGAGGAGCAGAAGCCAAGTGAAACCGACAGCCCAAAACCTACCGCTAAGGCTTCGGTTTTGGCGGTCGGTGACAAGTCGGTTGAGTTGGCAAAAAAGATGATTGAGTTGGCTAAGACCAAGTTGGCAGACGGCGACCTGGATCTTAACGATTGGAAACCGCTGGCACTTGAAGCTATTTCGCCCAACACCGAAGGTGCCAAACTGCTCCTGGTTTCTTACAATCAGGAGTTGTTGAAGGACGAGTACTTCAAACGAGTAGTGAAGGAGCTAAGATGAAGTGGTTTCAGAGCGACGAAGACGAACGGCTAATGAAAAGTGAGAAAGATGTCCTTGAAGCCAAGCTAGAAGTAGCCACCGACATTCTGGTGGAGAATTTGGCTAATCGGATTCAGCGTAACGATGGCGAATTGGGATCTCGATACGACAGGTACGTCGAGATTTGTGCTGAGCTTGGCATCCAGCCCGGTACCAACCGTGACCAACCCCGGTTTCAAGGCCACTTCAGCCCACGTGAGCGTAAGCAGATCGACAGACTGAGACGGGGTTGGATCTCCATGACCGGCCAGATCGAGACTTATCAAGAGTTCTTCGACCGGATGCTGGTCAAAGCTGAAGTGATGGTCAAGGACAGAGAGTCCAAAGCAGTCGCCGACAAGGTGACGACAGAAGTTGAAACCAAATCCGATTCTAACCGTGCAGTTTCGGATTCTGGCCTGAATGACAGCGAAGCAATAATGTCCGATAATAACAAAACTAGGACGTTATAACGCACTGTTTACGAGTGATAACATAAAAAACAACGATTTCTCCAACATCAGATCGTTATCAGCAAAGGACTTCTCAGATTTACGTCCGATAATTTGAGAAGTCCTTTTTTAATATCGATGATTATTACAGATGTGAATTTGAGTTTTAAGACTGTCGTTTGAGGCTGGAGAAGGTCAGGTACTGGTGAGGCTTCAGAAATGGCGTAGGGAGCATCCTGAGCGTCTTAAATGGGATTGTGAGCGATGGGTAGGCAGTAAAAAGCCACCCAGGTGGTCCGGGTGGCTTGGTAGGTGGTTTTTGGTGGTGGTCAGGTGGTGGATTTGCTCTCCTTTTTTGCTGTTCGGTTCTTGCGAATCCCCTCTTCCCATTCCCGCCGAACCAATAATCTGGCTCTCTGGTTACCCGGCAACTGCGAGTTGCCGATTTCTTGCTCTCTGACCCGGCGGTGGACGTTTTGACGGGTGCAGCCTAACTGCTGAGCAGCCAGACCGTAGCTAATCAGTTCGACTCGTTCGCCTCGATAGGTCGCCATTACAGTGACCTCGGTGATCTCGCTCATTCCCTGCCCCCTACGTCTTTGATGCACTCGTTGATCAACTCCATGCTCAATAGATGTACCTGATCCGATTCTAGATCGTACTCATCAGCCATCAGATCCCACTCCGTGTCCACGTCAGCATCGTGGGCTAAGGCCCAAGCGATTTGATAATCGCCCCTGCTATGTGGCAATAGGCGTACCGATAGCCAAGATTTCACCTCTACACCATTTTGCCACTGATCGTAGTAGCGAAGACCTACGCCCTCTGCTGTACCCAAACTGTTCTCAGATCTGATCTCATTCACAATCTCGAGAGGCGTGATTTTGAGGCTGTCAGGCAACTGCCTCAACATCTTGACATTGTTGAAATCCAAGACTGAACTCGACTCTACAAACTCAACCTCGACCGGGTTAACTATGTAATCAGAGTGGCACCAATCGAAGAACTTCTGAAAGTCCTCGATCTCAACATCTTCACCCATGACGTTGATTCCATTGGCATCGTAGTAACCATCAGCAAACTCTTCCACTAACTGCTTGAGATACCTGCTGGTAATCTCGTTGATCGCTTCCATTATTCTGTCTCCTGTAGCCTGATGTAGCCCTGACGATACAGAATACCGCCAGACCCAGACGGGGGTATTCCTTCTGCTGTCCAGATAGACCCGTTATCCATCTGGATTTTAGCCTTGCCCTCGTAATGATAGACCGACTGGTGAGGAAAGTCATGAACGATTTCTCCCAGCCCTAACAGTAGGCACAGGTTCTTACTAGGAACAGAGTCTCTTTTCAGGAAAGAGATCTTATCCTCGTCAGACATCTGCCGAAAGGCACATGCCTCTTCTCGTGGAACCCTCTTAAATAGTTCTGACCATTTCGCTTCCATTATTCTGTCTCCTTGATGCCAAATGCTGACAACTATGTCAGATTTGGACTTTACCTTCTCGATTTTAAGCACCGAAAATGCAAATTGAAACTTACGATTTACGATGCTGATTTGGATTTTACCTCATGCATTTGGATATGTCAATGCTAAATTTACGATTTTCGATTTACGACCTCGATTTTAAGCTACCAATATCGGTATTCTGACATGCAATCATGGTATCATACCAGCATAGGATATATGCTAGAATCTACTGATATCAAGGAAAAATCAGGATATCCGAAAAAATCAGGATATCCGAAAAATCAGGACAGAGAAAAAACAGGACAGAGAAAATAAAATGACAGAAAAGGCAAAACGGCATTGACATATATATATAAGATGTTAAAATAGCCTCTGTTCGTTTTCGTTTTCGTTTTCGTTTTCGTTTTCGTTGCCTCTTTGGAGGGGGCTTATCATGGGAAATAGAACAGGTTACAAACTTTTTAGACTTCGTAAAGATGGTTCGCTTGGTTCTCTGTTTATTAACAGGCGTGCAAAATTGCCAGTAGGCGTGTGGATGGCATCGGAAGAGCATCCTACTAAAGGTTTTGCTTATCGTCCATCTTGGCACGTATTAGCAGAACCAAAAGCCCCCCATCTGTCTACCAAGGACAGAGTCTGGTACAAAGTAGAAATGCAAGGTACAGAGGAAATGAAGCGACCAGAATCACAAGGTGGTATCTGGTATTTAGCCGATAAGATCAAAATAGAGTCTAAGATAGAGGTATAGCATAATGACTTACACGGTAGAACAGATTAGAAAAGAGTATGAGGAAATACGAGAAAAGCATAGTCGGGCTATAACTGACGGTGATTGGGAATTAGCACGTCAGTTATTAGCCGACTACCGCATTCGCCTACATTGGCAAGTCTGTTTCATTGAAACAAAATTATCAGATGCTACAGAGTTTTGCAGGCAAGCTGGCAAGTCTGAACGATGCTAGCTTTATCAATGCCTCTTTAGCAGTTCTAACCAAATAACAAAAATGCCCACCTATTGGCGTAGGTGGGCAAAGTGACACATAAAACAAGGAGTCAACAATGCTCGATATGTCAGAAAGCAAGTATACATTATCTAAAAGGGATTTTTCCCTAGTAGATAATAAACCAAAGTCTAACCGCTTTAGTTATACAGGCGTGACCTTGCGGATCGGCCCTTCCGATTTAACAGGGGCTACTATTGCAACTATAGCAATATTCAATAGCAGTAATGATAAAACAGGGAATGTCATACAAGTCTATTTCTTACCCGTTGATGAACATCCAATCGATGCTATCAAGAGCGGTTTAGACTCCGCTGTTTGTGGTGATTGTATCTTGCGACCAGTCAATAGCCCAAACAAGGACGATGATAGTTGTTATGTTCGGAAATTTCACGGCCCCGCCAAGGTATACCGTACATTCAAAGCTGGCCGATATCCGTTAGTCAAAGATCTGCCAGCTAAGGACAAAACCAAAGTTTTGTCAATTCTGAAAAGCAAGACTGTTAGACTTGGAGCCTACGGTGATCCTTTATCGGATATCGAAACGTCGATATATTTAGCGGCCGTAAATCCGCAAGTATTGGGCTATTCCCATCAATGGGAAAATGCTGAAAATCACGAATGGCTGCAATCTTTCTTGATGGCAAGTGTAGACTCACCACAGGATTACGAACAGGCCAAAAAGCAAGGCTGGAGGACCTACAGGCACACTACAGACAACATGGCATTTGATAACGAGATCATTTGCCCACACAAGACGCATGGCACCCAGTGTGTTGATTGTGGGTTGTGTAGTGGTACAAACTCAGGCAGTGACAAAGACATTGTTACTAAAACTCTGAAACGGGGCTAAGATGCAAAATATCTTTGAACTAGTCATTGGCCTGGCACTGTTTCATTCCCTGCTGTCTGTTTACGAATCAATCCGAAACTTTCAACCCACAACCAAACAACAACGATTCTATCAAGGTAGATCTCTTGATAGAAAAGGGAAGGTAATTATCTAATGTATCAGATTTTAACCGCTGAACGTGTACAGGAGTCTATAGATCAAATCATAGATATGAAACTGTCAAACGCTGAACTGAAACAGCTCATATTGAAATGGGAATTTGAAATGTCTTGGGAAGCTGCTACAGGTCTTGATACTACTGCCAGGCCTGTTCTGGTCAAGGCTGCTAAACAAGTTATGAAAGATAGAGAGGTTTTATAATGTCTAATTATCACAATGATGATAAACGTTACTCCGTTGACTTGGAAGCAGCTTATGATAAAGGGCTGCCTGATTGGTATCAGGATACTGAACAAGATGATATTAAACTAGTCGCTTTGTATCGTGCTAAACTGATCGAGAAACTTGAACGGCAGCTAAAGTTTGCTTCCCAAAGGCTAACAGATACTCCTTCATGGGTATCAACTTATAAACCTTAACCGCTAACCTAAACCGACCGATAAAGGCCATGTTAACCGCATGGCCTTTTTTATTGCCTTGACTAGGATTGCGTACTATTTTCTGCTTTGAATTGGCCACAGTTAGAAATAGTCTAGTCATGATTGTGTAATTACATTGTAATTACATCCACGCTATGACTCACTTTTCTAGCAAAAACAGGATACCAGATTAGCCTGTGCCATAGCCTGAAAAACGCCTATAAATGCCTTGTATTGAATCGGATTGCCTGATACCACATCTGATACTAGCTCGCACGATACATCACGCTTAAATCTACCGCCTGATACCATGTGAAACGGTGGCAGAATGCTGTCTAGTTTGCCTTGTATGCAATCCGATCGGCATTGGCTAGCATCTGATACCTGATACCAGACGGTACAAGCTGGCACATCCTACCACAGGCAATAGCACATCCTAGCACAGGCAAGCATAGGCGTTGCATAGGCAGTATGCGTCAGGCCAAATGGGGCGCAAAGCCTCTGGTGGTAAGGGTTTCAGGCATGTTGACGGTATAACGTTACAACTGTATGACGTTATGACTGTATGGCGGTGTAACTGTATAGCGGTAGGGTAGTCCAAGATGGGGAGGCCGAAAAGAGTTAGGAGTCCCAGAAACCAACCCATCCAACCAATATTTTCAGTTTCAAGAAAAAAGGGATGCGACCGTGGTCAGTGGGCATCCATCGAATCAGTCATCCCTACTATAGTATCTCGGAAAAAAAGTCAAAAAACGAAACGATTTTGAAGAAAGTTGAAAAAAAGTTCTAGGAGTCCCAGTCGAAATGGTGGTGTGGTAAAGGTCAGGCCCACACCTATGTCAAGCCTAGGTCTAGTGGGCCTGATACGCATTTCCGGGTAAGGTTGCGTGTGCAATTATAGCATAAAAAAACCCCACTGCTATCAAGCGGGGCATTTATTAGCCCTGTCCCAGGGATCAAATCTGGGTCAGGACGGCGATTATAGCATATAGTAATTGTTATGGGGTTATAATATGTGCTATAATGTTTACCAACACAGGTAATGGTAATGGCAAATACTGTTGTGGAGTTGGATTGGGGTGAGATGGACAGCCCGATAGAGATTAAGGTTAATGGGCGGTTCTTCAGGTTGGTGGAGGTGACGGCCAAGGAGAGGCAGTCTGAGAGGCAGAAGGAGTGGTATCAGAAGATGAAGGCTGACCCGGATCGGTGGGCGGCCATGCAGGAGTATCGTCGTCAGCAGTACCGGAGCAGAAAGAATGGGTCTGATGAGGAAGTATAAGCCTCATATAGTTAGTTTGAGTGGTGGCATAGCCAGTGCGGTGGCGGCTGATCGGGTGATAGAGCGTTATGGTGACGAGGTGGAGTTATGGTTCGCTGACACCTCTTGGGAGGATGATGATCTGTATCGATTCCTCGATGATTTGGAAGTCAGGTGGGATCGAGAGATAACACGGTACAAGGATGGGCGAACGCCACCACAGGTATTTGAGGAGGAGCGGGTAATCGGTTCCAATCGGTTTCTGTCATGCACTCGCAAGTTGAAGATCAGGCCATTTGTTAAGCATCTCAAGCAGAGGTTACCGTGTGTGATTTATTTGGGTTTGGACTGGACGGAATCGCATCGTTTGGAGGGGCCGAAGCGGAGATACGAAGACATGGGTGCTGGGGTGGATTTCCCGTTATTGTGGGAGCCGAGGTTAATGAAGCGTGATTATATGGAGTTGGTGAAAGGTTGGGGGATTGAGATCCCGATGATGTATCGGCGTGGTTTTTCGCACAACAACTGTGGTGGTAGCTGTTTCCGTCAGGGTGCCTATGCTTGGAAGAAGTTACAGCAGTCCGACCCTGATCGGTTTCGCTGGATGATGGAGTGGGAGGAGGGGATGCAGAAGGTGGTGGGTAACCATACCATCCTCAATCGTGGCAGAAGTTTAAGGTCGTTAGAGGCTGATGGTAGGCAGTTGGTATTTGGCGGTATTGACGATGAGGGCTGTTTCTGTGACTGGTGACAAGATGAGGAAGTATAAGCGTGGTCGGTACGGTCGGGGCGAGAAGCGGATGAGTTTGTATCTGACGCAGGAGTTAGGAGATCGGATCAAGGCTGAGTCTGAGGCTCGGTTGGAGAGTCAGAACATGGTGGTCAACAAGATCCTGGAGAACTGGTTTCGGGCCAGTGATCGGGAGGTTGACAGGCTTCAGTTCACTAAGGAGGATTAGATATGAGTTTCAATAAGGTGATTTTGCTAGGTAACTTGACTAGAGATCCGGAGCAGAAAGAGTTGGCCTCTGGGATGAAGGTGGCTAGTTTCGGGCTGGCGGTCAATGATAAATGGACGGACAAGAATGGTGAAAAGCGGGAGGAGGTCTGTTTTTTGGATGTGGACGTTTGGGGTCGGCAGGGCGAGGTGATAATGCAGTATTTCACTAAGGGTAAGCCGATCCTGGCTGAAGGTAAGTTGAAGTTTCGATCATGGGAGGATGATCAGGGCAATAAGCGGAGCAAGCACTCGCTGATGATGGATCGGTTCTCGTTTGTGGGCGGTCGAGATCCTGCTCAGGAGATAGACACGGACGATGATATTCCCTTCTGATGACTAAAGAGTGGAGATGCACTGGTATCAAGGTGATTGGCTGTACAGCGGTGGTGGCTGAGATGAAGCTGTCGGTGCTGGAGAACGGTGTGATTATCGCTTGGAAGGTGTATAGCGATTTCTATCATCGCACTTCGGACTGGTCGGATGCTGATCCGATGGTGCAACGGGTCTGTCAGGCGGTGTTCTATGAGCAAGAGCAAGAAGACTAAACAGGACTGGACTCCTAAAGAGTCCCAGGTTCAGTCGGCTATCGAGGCTTATTTGAAGTTGTTGGAGAGTGGTGGACGCTGTGCCTACATCAAGAATAATAGCGGGGCTTACAAGACTGAGCGGGGTGGTTTCGTGCGTTTTGGTCGAGCCGGATCACCTGATTTTCTGTTGTTTCTGGATGGTGGACGGTGTTGGCACCTGGAGGTTAAGGCCAAAACTGGCCGGCAGAGTAAGTCGCAGAAGGAGTATCAGGTCATGGTGGAGGAGTTGGGGCATCGATATTTGATAGTCAGGAGTCTGGGTGAGGTGGTGGAGTTGTTTGAGGAGAGGTGATGGGAAGTAACGAGACAGGTATAGGCCGTTCTGAACATTCGGTCTTGAAACAGAAGCATTTTGCGGGAGTGGTGGAGTATTTGTCTAGGGTAGCGAAGAGAGC
>Ga0208011_1000108_pt1 | contig 37527 bp, 45 predicted proteins | sample 7_EtaG_FD_184080 | JGI IMG/M metagenome (GOLD analysis project Ga0208011, IMG submission 184080) | Marine viral communities from the Subarctic Pacific Ocean - 7_ETSP_OMZ_AT15161 metaG (SPAdes) (version 2) | ecosystem: Environmental > Aquatic > Marine > Oceanic | place: Pacific Ocean | collected...
GAGAGCATCATTTTAATCAAGTATCAAAGGAGGTTATTTCCCTAACGCATGGCATTTCTCAAAACAATACTCGGATTGAAGATTTCAGAACTCAATCAAAGGATCTGGAACATGAAATTCAAGTCATTACCAATACATTACAGAACCGAAATACTGAGCATGAGAAGTTAAATTCGTTTAAGAAACAATTATCTGGAGTATTTGAAAAGTTAACCGATTTAAAACAGAAGATCTCTGAATATGATTTCGTTTACAGTCTTTTAAAGGACGGAGGCGTAAAAACAAGTATCATTAAGAAGTACTTACCATTCATTAATCAACAGGTTAATAAGTACCTTCAAATGATGGATTTTTACATCAACTTCCAATTAGACGAAGAGTTCAACGAGACTATCCAATCCCCAATTCACGAAGACTTCTCCTATTCTTCTTTTTCGGAAGGAGAAAAAATGAGAATTGATTTGGCCCTTCTGTTCACTTGGAGAGAGGTTGCTAGGTATAAAAATTCAGCAAATACCAATCTGTTAATTATGGATGAGGTTTTTGATTCTTCTCTTGATGGGTTTGGAACAGATGAGTTTTTGAAGATTATAAGATTCGTTATTAAGAACGCAAATATATTTGTTATATCTCATAAGTCAGATTTACTTGATAAATTTCTTAACGTAATAAAGTTTGACAAAATCAAAGGATTTAGTAGAATAGTAGAATGACCAATATAAGAAGACCCGTCGATTACGCTGAATCATTCCACGAATCAGGAATGGTCTTAATAACAGACCCCAGAAGTGATCGTTATTTAAGTCAGATCCATGAACGTTCCAAATTGGCAACATCACAGCAAGAAGAGTCAGAAGAGGACTCTTAAACCACAGGCACTACGAAGTGCTAGAGAAAGACGTAGACACTTGTTAAACCGTCTATTGAACCCGCCCAAGAGGCGGGTTTCGTCGTATATTGAGAAAGTACTAAACCTCCGTACACATGTCTAACGTTGTTCGCAAGGTTCACAAAGCTGAACCAATGCACATGCCTGCTGATTTGGGTGATAATGCGACATATGAAGATTATATTTGTGAAGCAAAAATTGCTGCTTTATATGCAAAAGGTGAGACTGATGAAGATATAGTTAAAATGCTTGTGGATCCTCATCCAGATTATGGATGGGATCTTGATATTAATGAGGCTATTCGTATCGTTAAGGAACTGAGATCCAAATGAATCGTAATGAGGTTAAGGAAAATCTAGCACGTCTTCTAGCAACAGAAGATTTGGTTATAGAACACAGAGATGTTTCTACAGCTTCTTTTGATGTTGTGAATCGTGTACTGACCCTTCCTTCATGGAACCTTGCCTCAAACGTCGTATATGACCTTCTAGTGGGTCATGAAGTAGGTCATGCACTCTTTACTCCTGAAGCGGATTTAAAGGAGTGTATGGGTACTTTTCCATCTGTTATTAATGTAGTGGAAGATGTTCGTATTGAGAAATTGATGCGTCGCAAATATCCTGGACTCAAAAAAACATTTTATAATGGATACAAAGAATTAGCCGATCAAGATTTTTTCTGTATAGAAGACACTGATGTTAATAAGATGAGTCTTGCTGATAAAATTAATCTTAATACTAAAATCGGTCCTTTTATTGATATTCGTTTTTCTAAGAGAGAAATGGATATTGTAAATACTGTATTAGATGTAGAAACTTTTGAAGATGTAATTCATGCCTCCACAATCCTCCACAACTATTGTACCGAAGAAATCAAAAAAGAAGAAACCCCTCAAAAGGATCCGAAAGATTTGGAAGAAAAATTGGATTCTTCAAGCATTGGTTCTGATTCCTCTGACGATATTTCTAGTAACGACGTTTGCTCCAATACTGATAGTGATGGCCCTGTTACTCCTAAAAGGAGCAACAATACTGGCGGCGCTGATAGTGGGGTGGTTTCTCATACTCCTTCTAAACCTGTTGTAGAGACTCAAGAATCTTTTGATGAGGCATTAGAAACCCTTTCTAGTGATAGGTATTATAGAGAAAATGTTTATCTTGAAATTCCATCAGTTAATCTAGATACTATTATTATTGATAATATTGAATTTAGTGATCATGTTGAAAATAATTTTAAGGAACAAACTTATAGAGTAGGAACAAATAATTTTGTAAAAGTTGATGAAGATTTTAATCAGTTTAAAAAATCTGCCCAGCGTGAAGTTAATTATCTTATAAAAGAATTTGAATGTCGTAAGTCTGCCGATAGTTATAAGAGATCTTTAAATTCTAAGACTGGAGTTCTTGATATGAATTCCATTCATACCTATAAATGGAATGAAGATATTTTTAAAAAGATTACGGTAGTTCCAGATGGAAAGAGTCATGGATTGATCTTTCTGTTGGATTGGTCTGGATCTATGCATGAAGTTCTTCATGATACATGTAAACAACTTTTTAATTTGGTATGGTTCTGTAAGAAGGTTGGACTTCCCTTTGATGTATATGCTTTTACCAATGAATGGAATGGTAAAGTACAGGGGCCAGATCATTATGAACCTAAGAATCATGTAGTTCATATTCCGAATAATTTTTCATTGATGAATATTCTTACTAGTAAGTGTAAGGGTAAGGAATTGGATAATCAGATTAAAAACTTGTATAGAATTTCTTATGCTTATAATAATAGGTATAATTGTACTTATTGTGTACCAGATCGTGTAAATCTTTCTGGAACTCCTCTCAATGAGGCATTGATATCTCTTAATAAAATTATTCCACAATTTAAGAAAAGATATAGTCTACAAAAAGTTCACTGTATTATCTTAACTGATGGTGAAGCTACTTCTGTGAAACGTAGAGTTAATGTGCAAAGAAATTGGGAAGATGAACTTTATCTTGGTTTTGCCTCTATTAGAACGGGTAGTTGTTATCTAAGAGATCGTATGACTGGATATGTTTATTCTTTTGTAAATTCTCCATACCAAACAAAACCCTTTTTACGTCAACTAAAGAATAGATTTCCTTTTACTAATTTTGTTGGTATTAGATTGATTAATTCTACACGTGATTTTACAAGTTTTATGGATATGCTTCTTGTTAAAGATAAGGAGGAAATTCGTGAGAATTGGAAAAAGAATAGATCTGTTTCTGTAAGAAATAATCTTTACGATTCTTATATTGCTATCTCTTCAAAGGTCTTGAATAATGATACTTCTTTTGAAGTTAGAGAAGATGCAACTAAGGTTCAAATAGGAAGTGCTTTCAAAAAATCTCTTAAATCTAAAAAAATGAATAAAAGGGTTTTGGACGAATTTATTGAAATGGTGGTATAATAAATAAAACGATTCAATTTTTTGATATGACTGTAGAAGAATTACTCGCTGATTTCCAGAAACAAAAACAAACTGTCCTTGCCCAAATTAAAGAAGGAGAAGCCACTATATTGGTATTGAAAGAGAAATTCTATAAGTTGGATGGTGGTATTCAGGCTTTACAATTACTATCTGGATCTAATAGTTCTCCAGTGGCAATTCCACCGAATCGACCAAAAGGACCTATTCCAGTTACTGGACCAAGTACTGGTACAACCAAGAAAGTGTCTACTTAAGATAGTAAATTAAATTTAATTGGGTTATTATAATTATATTGATTCGTTACATGAATGATCGAACACAAACTTATAAAACGAACTCATTCAGAAAAATCTGCAATTGAAACGCCGTTACAAAATCTTATCCCTGAAAAAGATGATACCTTCGTCAAGTTTGGTCCGTTTAACGATATTAAAAACATTATTAAGTCCCGTTTATTCTACCCTATATTTCTTACGGGTCTTTCGGGTAATGGTAAAACGTTTAGTATCGAACAAGCGTGTGCTCAACTAAATAAAGAGTTAATCCGTGTCAACATAACAATTGAAACAGACGAAGATGACCTTATTGGTGGGTTTCGCCTTGTTGATGGTAACACTGTATGGCATAACGGTCCAGTTGTCGAGGCATTGGAAAGGGGAGCTACACTCCTTTTAGATGAGATTGATCTTGCTTCTAATAAGATTCTATGTCTCCAATCTATCCTTGAAGGTAAGGGAGTTTTTCTGAAGAAAATTGGTAGGTTTATTAAACCTTCTCCAGGTTTTAATGTTATCGCAACTGCTAATACAAAGGGTAAAGGATCTGATGATGGTAGGTTCATTGGTACTAATGTACTTAATGAAGCATTCCTTGAAAGATTCCCTGTAACTTTTGAACAAGAATATCCAACCCCTAACATAGAACAAAGAATTCTTTCAAAACATTTCGATGACGCTAAGTTTTGTAAGCGTCTTGTGGATTGGGGTGACATCATTAGAAAAACATTCTATGATGGCGGAGTAGATGAGATTATCTCTACTCGTCGTTTGGTTCATATTGTTAATGCTTATAAAATTTTTAAAGATAAGGAAAAGTCACTTCGATTCTGTTTGAATCGTTTTGATGATGAAACAAAAAAGTCGTTTTTGGAATTGTATGATAAAGTTGATATTGACTTCCAACTTACAGACTGATATAATTCTATGAGGTACTTATGGTTAATGCTTGGAGTTTATTATGGGAAGAAATTAATGGTACTATGGATGAAACTTACCCTATAAAGGAGAAGAAGATGACTGAGAAACCAGAAGAACCTGATGATTATGCTAAACTTGTTGATCACTTAATGAAGGCTGAAGAGAATTATAAAGAAGTTATAGGAAAAAAACCTGTAGCCGATTTTGAACAATCTGATTATAGGAAATACCAAGAAGATAAAAGTATGCGTGATCTTTCTGATTATATTTCTTCAACATATCAAGGACATTATACTAATGATGGTTCTAATGTACAAACTCTTGACCTTATTCATTCCGTAGGTGATGCGGAATCTTTCTGTCGATCTAATGCCATTAAGTATTTGAGTAGGTATGATAAGAAGGGACAAGCAAAGCGTGATATACTAAAAGCAATGCACTACTGCCTTCTGTTATACTATTTCAGCGGCAACACACAAAATGAAACTCCGACCCGTGGTTATGAAACTTTCTGACAAAACACTTTCGTTATTAAAAAACTTTTCAACTATTAATCAGTCAATTCTTTTTAAGGCTGGTTCAAAACTTCGTACTATTTCAGTCATGAAGAATATTCTTGCTGAGGTACATATAGAAGAAGAGATTCCAAAAGACTTTGGTATCTATGATCTTAATCAGTTTCTTAATGGACTTTCCTTGCATAAGAAACCGGAACTAGACTTTGCTAACGATTCCTATGTGGTAATAAAGGAAGGTAAGTCTAGATCAAAATATTTCTTTGCGGATGCTACTGTTATTGTAACGCCTCCAGATAAATCTTTACACCTCCCAAGTGAAGATATCAGTTTTGTTCTTGAGACTGAACAATTAGATAAGTTGTTGAAAGCATCTTATGTGTATCAACTTCCAGATCTTTCTGTTGTTGGTGAGAATGGCGTTGTTAAATTAGTTGTTAGGGATAAGAAGAGTGACACATCGAATGATTTTTCAATAATTGTAGGAGAGACTGATAATACTTTTGTTCTTAATTTTAAGGTAGAAAATATTAAGATTCTTCCTGGAACTTATGAAGTAGTAATTTCTAAGAAATTGCTTTCTAGGTTTGTTAGTAAGAATTATGATTTGACTTACTATATTGCTTTAGAACCTGATATCTCATGGGATGATGTATAAGGTATGTCAATTAAGTAATGAATATTCTCATGAACGTGTGGGAGAAAAGGAGTATGAAGACTGGACAGATGCTCAGGATGAGGCTGTGCGTCTGTTGAAATCTGGCGTAGAATATGTGGAGATATTAGAAAGGGCTGAAGATGATGGTCAATGGTATTTGTTACAGGAATTGAATTTAGAGAGGGGGATTATGCCGGATCCTAATTTCAGTACTCACTCTCTTGCACCTTATTATGTTAGATTGAGGAATTATGAAGAATAAACCTTATGACGATTCTAATTGGAGGTCTGAGTATCTTGATCTCGCAGGGCATAGACTCTCGCTTATGCAGTGTGAACTCTTAGAGAAAGGTCCCAAGTCTTTATCTCAATCATGGATGCTTGGTGCCATGCATGTTGATTGGAAAAAGATCAAAGGTTATAAGGATCCAGAACCACCAGATTGTCAATCATCACTACAAGAATGGGAGGCTAGCATAAAAAAACATGACCACGACTCGTAATGAATTTCTTTGGGTTGAAAAGTATAGACCCAAAACGATTGAAGATTGTATTCTTCCAGAGAATATAAAGAAAACCTTTAGAGATTTCCTAAATAAAGGAGAAATTCCAAACCTTCTTCTTTCTGGTCCACCTGGTATTGGTAAAACTACTGTTGCCAAGGCACTCTGCAATGAACTTGGCGTTGATTCTTATGTTATCAATGGATCTGATGAAGGGAGATTTTTGGATACGGTAAGAAATACTGCAAAGAATTTTGCTTCCACAGTTTCTCTTACTACATCGGATAAACATAAAGTCATCATTATAGATGAGGCTGACAATACAACCCATGACGTACAATTACTCTTACGGGCGAATATTGAATCGTTCTACAAAAACTGTAGATTCATCTTTACCTGTAATTATAAAAATAAAATCATCGAACCCCTCCACTCGCGGTGTTCTGTTATTGAATTCTCGGTTAGGGGAAAAGAGAAACAAGAGATTGCGGCTGCTTTCTTCACCAGACTTAACACTATCTTGGACCAGGAGAGGTGCGAAGCTGACAAGAAGGTTCTGGCAGAACTTATTAATAAACACTTCCCAGACTGGAGAAGGGTCTTAAATGAGTGCCAAAGGTATTCGGCTGGTGGTACAATAGACACTGGTATTTTAGCAACGTTTTCGGACGTATCCATTAATGAGCTTGTTAAAAAACTTAAGGAGAAGGACTTTACTGCCGTCAGGAAGTGGGTATCTGATAACATGGATAATGATCCTTCTGTTCTTATGCGGCGTTTATACGATGCTCTTCCTATGGCCGTGGACGGGCCTGGTTTGGCTTCTGCTGTCCTTATTCTTGCTCGTTACCAGTATCAAATTGCCTTCGTCGCGGATCAAGAGATAAATCTTCTCGCCGCTTTTACTGAAATTATGTGTGAGTGTAACTTCAAATGAACCTATTGCCAGACTCATTTCAACTATATAATTTACGACAGTTAAATCGTGATCGTAAATGGGAAAGACGATTGCAAAAGAATGATGAAGAAAATGAAGAGAGAAATCTTCGTATGAAATATGGTGAGAAAACTGTTGGTAGGGATTGGAAAAAATTTAAAAAAGAAAGGGGCCTAAAATGAAAAACGATTTGGGTGTAGATCCTGACGATTGGTTTGAGTCCACTTGGAAATATATGGATAAAATTGATCCGCTTACTCCAATAACTGATGAGTATGCACCTTCTTCATATGAACCTCCATATGAAAATCCTTCAGATGCAATGCCTATTGCTAGGGATTATAGTATGGAAAATCCTGATGAGAGTGATAATATTGAAGAAGAGAAAGGACTTACTGTACATGAAAAGATGTATAGATTTGCTACAAAGAATGGTGGATCATGGTTGGGTGGTTCGGAGAATATACAGTTTAATGGAGGATTGAGTGGATCCACATGATCAAAATTCCTATTGAAGAACTTAGATTTATTATCAGTGACTTTGTTGAATACTTCAATGGATTTGATCGTATTGATGATTATCTGAGAAAAGTTAAACAAGAAAAGATTGCTAATCTTGGTATTAATCCTCTATTTCCTTTAGAGGATGATTTTTTTAGTTCTTGGGATATGTCTCCTGAGGATATGAAGATTAGTTTTAATGTTGAGGAGAATAATGAGGTTTTTAATAATTACCTTGCCATTACAACTTCTCATGCCATTGAAGAATCCATTCCTGGCAAGACTATTCGTATTATTGTAAGAGAAACTACTACAAATAAAATCATTGGATTTATTCGTTTGGGATCTCCATTAATTAATTCTAGACCAAGAAACGATTGGCTTGGACATGTTCCCAATCTTTCTTTGTTAAATCGGCATACAATTATGGGATTTATTATTGTCCCTACACAACCTTTCGGTTATAATTGTTTAGGAGGAAAATTACTATCACTTATTTGTTGTTCTCATGAAATACGTGAAGTCATTGACAGGAAGTATGATAGTAATATATGTTGTTTTGAAACTACTTCTCTTTATGGTAGTACAAAATCATCTTCCCAGTATGATGGATTAAAACCATACATAAGATTCAAAGGATTAACTGATAGTAATTTTTTGCCACTTCTACCTGGACCATTATTCAAAAAGTTGGAGAGATTATTTAAATCTTATATGAGTAATGATCGTAGTGCTACTCTTGTTAAAAAGAATGCTTCAAGTAGGAAGTTGAAGACGCAGGCTAAGATGATTGCGATTATGAAATCCAATCTTCAGGAATATCCTGATGATCTTAGAATGCTTAGTGAGAGTCTTGATAAATTTAAGAACCTTACAGAGAGAAAGAGATTCTATATGTCGGATTATGGATTCTCTAATTCTAGGGAAGTTCTTAGTGGTGATCAAGATACTCTTGAAAAGAATCCTATTAACTTTGATAAATTCTATATGGATAACATAGTAGAATGGTGGAAGAGAAAGGCTTCTAAGAGATATCAAACTCTTAATGAGGATGATAAAGTTCGTAAAGAACTTGAGATTTGGACCAAAGACATGCACATTGACATTATACGATGACTGAATCTATCAAAGAAAAACTAAGGAAATTTAGGGGCCGAAATAATGGATATGAAAACATTGTTTTCTATTCATATAAAATGAGTCCCCATGCTCATATTAATCAGCATGAACTTAAACGCCTTGAACACAGCATTTCTTCATTGAGAACATATAATGATACAATCCCCGTTTACATTTTTTGCGACGATCCTGATTTCATTCCTCAGCATCTTATACTGGAATATGCAGTAAGAGTTGAACCTTTTATTGATGGGTTTGATGATACTATGTTGAATGCTTGGTCAATTCATCGATGGTATAATTTACAATATTTCAAAGAAGAATCTCATAACATATTGTATGTTGATTCAGATACTATCTTCTATCATGATGTTCAATACTTATTTGATACATATTGTCAATTTGATGTATATGGTAGAGAAGAATTTGGATTTAGATATGATCCAAATAATGGCGGAGGAAGGAATATAAGAGATCAATTGGATAGAGTTGATGCTTGCATCTATGATTTGGGAGGAAAACATCCTGTATACAAATTTTGTTTAGGAGTGGTCTTACTTAATGATAATATTCATAAGTCTATTATTGAACATTTGGATGAATTATCTGATTTGATGGAACAATTTAAGAGTAGTCAAGTTCTCTTGCCTATTCCAAATACAAGGATAGTTGATGAATATGCTGTATGGATTCTTTTAAGTAGATTGGAAGTTAATACTGGTTTATTTGGTATACAAGATGTAACTCAAGGGTATATTGAACAGAAACATCGAGAATGTTTTAATCCAGTTGTCTTGCATTATACTACAAAAAAAGAACAAGAATTTGCTTCATCTGAATTAAAGTATCATAATCTTATTAGGGATGTTGATGAACTGGCAGGAGATATAGATCCTTATTATAATAGAATGTCTGCTGTAAAATTATGAGTATGAAAGAGTATAATGAGTGGTTGGAGAAATCGTGATGGAATTGAAAGATTGGTTGAACTCTATTAATCAAACAAAGAAGAATGTTTTGGAGGAAGATCCCACAGCAAAGTATCCGGCATTTATTATTAATAAATGTTTAAGTGGTTCTGTTGATGCTATTTTGTTTGTAAATGAGATGAATATAAACCATCATTTAGATCATGATATGCAATATAATTTTTATCTAAATACATTGAGGAAACGTAAAAGATTTTCTCCTTGGCTTAAAAAGGACAAGGTAACGGACCTTGAGACGGTCAAAATTTACTATGGTTATAGTAATGATAAGGCGGCACAAGCTCTAAAAATCTTGACGACAGATCAAATTAACTTTATTAAGAATCGAATTGACATTGGAGGATCAAAATGAGTGTGGTTCAAGAAGCCGAAGTGAAGTGGGCACCTGATAGGATGATTGAGATTATTCTTAATGAACCTGATGATTTTCTTAAGGTAAGAGAAACTCTTACAAGGATTGGAGTTGCTTCAAGGAAAGAGAAGAAGCTCTACCAATCGTGTCATATCTTGCACAAGCAAGGGAAGTATTATATTGTTCATTTCAAGGAATTGTTTGCCTTGGATGGAAAACATGCTAATCTTACAACCAATGATGTTCAACGTAGAAATCGTATTGCTCAACTTCTAGGTGATTGGGGGTTGATAACAATCGTTAATCCTGGTATAATTACAGAAGTTGCTCCGTTGAATCAAATAAAGGTTCTCGCTTATAAGGAGAAGGGAGAATGGACTTTAGAAACCAAATATAACATTGGTAAGAAGAAGGTGACAGAGCAGAATGACAAAACAGGAAATTCGTGATAGAATAGAGGAACTTTCAAACCAGTAAAGAGCACACCGTATTATTACATATGATAATGAAATTCCTGAATTGGATTAATAATCCATTGGATAACGAAGATGGTGCTGGTATTTCTACCACATGCACGATAGATGAGAATCCAGTAGATTGTTTTACTTTCAAATTGGAAGAAAAAGGATTTACGTATAATGAAGAAAAGGATTGGTGGGAAAGAACTTGGACAGTTGAGACTAAGTATGGACAGGAAACTTCTTTAGAAGTTTATAAACAAGATGGTGATTCATGGAAGACTTTGATGTTTGGAAATGAAGGCGATCTTTTCTATGAACAAACTGTAGGATCAAGAACTGACGGATACTATACTATTTGATTATATTAACAAAAGTTTATTGGTATTGATTATGGCAACAAAAGTTTATTGGCATTATTGGGCTCCTTGGCCAGAGAATGATCATCCTTTGTTAAAGGATGGTGTTTTTATTGATCCTGTCAAATATATTGATACGGAAGATTTTACCAAATATAGATTCTATAAATGTCCTGCTTGGAAATCTTGGGCTAGTAATACTTGGGTCTTTTATTCTCAATTAGATTGGGATGTAACAATAAAAGATAATGGAAATGATACCTATGGTACTGTTGTCAATTCAAATCAAGATCAATTTAATGAATTCTGTCACCACACTGAGATAGAAATTATAGAAGGTCGGGAAGCTATTATACAAATTAATCCATCAGTTCTTATGTGGACAGATAATAAGAAAGTATGGTTAGAACAAATTCAACATCCAAGTCATGAAATTGTTAGTGCCCATTTTAGATTAGGCACTTGGAAAAGAAATCTATCATGTGCTTTTCGTACAGCACACCTCAAAATTAAAAGAGGTGATCCTATGTTTATGATACGATTTAGTGGAGTGGGAGAAAATTATCAATTAATAAAACGCAAACCGGAAAGAAAAGTTGTTTTAGAAGTTTTTCAAAATTTAAAATTAAAAGATTATTTGCCTGGTAAGGCTTGGGGAATTATGAATAGGGAAAGTACGGGTAAGTGTCCATTTAATTTCGGTTAACCACACTGACCTTTTTGTTGATATGTGATATAAATAAGTATGGATGCCTTCGGGGTCCACAAAACACAAACTCGCTTTAATAAGGAGCTACTAAGATGACTAATCTAGCGCGGTATCATGCTGCAAATCTTCCAGAACTGTTTGATAGGATTAATAAGAATGGCATAGGAATGGATGATTATTTGGATCGTTTTTTTAATCCGCATGAAAACCCACCAACAAATTATCCACCTTACAATCTCATCAATGTAAGTAATGTATTATCCAGACTAGAGATTGCTTTAGCCGGATTTAAAAAAGATGAGGTTAAAGTTTACACAGAGTATGGTAAACTTGTTGTAGAAGGTAAGAAAGAGGAGAACGACGATACTGATTATGCACATAGAGGACTTGCACAAAGATCCTTTACTAGACACTGGACTATCGCTGATGACACTGTTGTCAAAGAAGTCGTCTTTGAAGATGGACTACTTTCCGTTACACTTGGTAAGGTAGTGCCAGAACATCACCAGCGTAAGGACTGGATCTAATGTCCACTTCGGAAAGAGGGCCGCCTTGACGGTCCTCTTTTTTATTGGTACAATAACAGAAGGAAATTTTTTTAACAATGGCTATTAAACTTGCTTTACTCAAGTCTGGGGAAGAAGTTGTTGCGGATGTCAAGGAACTGGTATTTGAGTCGAAAGTAGTTGGTTATGTATTCAATAACCCTGTTACGATTAATTATTTGAATCCAGAAGTTCTTATGGAAGGAGGATCATCTTTGAACATGTCGTTTCAGATTTGGAATCCCCTTGCTAAGGATAGAAACATTCCCGTTGCTCCTGATTGGGTTGTGACGTTAGTTGATCCCATTGATCAAATTATAACTCTATATACAACACAATTAACAAAGGCGAAAGATGGCGGAACAAACAACGAAGAGTCAGACGATAGAAGTGACACCGGAGATAATTCAACTGTTGTTCTTAAAGAATGATAGTATTGTAATTTCCAAAATCGAAGATATTGGTTCTGAGTTGGGTGAGCCTGATTGTAAATTAACCAAACCATATGAAGTTGTTCTTGATGAAGATAATAAAACAGCTTTGATTCCTTGGTTAATTAAATATACAGATCAGCGTCAGTTCATGGTTCATTCTGATCAAATTTTGACCATGGCTGATCCCAATGAAAAACTATCTAAACTTTATAATGAAAAACTCCTCTGATGAGATTCTATACTAATGTTCAAATGGTTGGGGACCAAATTCTCGTTCGTGGATATGAGAATGGTCAACGATATAGCAATCGTGAACTTTTTCGCCCAACTTTGTATGTTGATTCAAAGAAGAAAAGTAAATACAGAACATTAAATGGCGACACTGTAGAACCCATAAAACCAGGTACTATTCGTGAAACTAGGGATTTTATAAAGAAGTATGATGGAGTGGATGGATTTAGACTCTATGGGTTTGAACGTTTCATCTATCAATATATTGCAGAACAATATCCAGAAGAAGAAATTAAGTTTGATATATCAAAGATTAATTTGGTAACAATTGATATTGAGGTTAAGGCTGAATATGGATTTCCAGATGTAGAGAATGTTGCTGAAGAAATACTTTTAATCTCAATCCAAGATTATAATACAAAACATATTATTACTTGGGGTGTAGGACAATTTAATAATAAACAAGAGAATGTTGAATATCGTTCTTATCCAGATGAGTTTGGATTGTTGAATGCTTTCATTCAATGGTGGATGGATAATACTCCAGACGTTGTTACTGGATGGAACTGTGAACTATACGATATCCCATATCTTACCGGCAGAATTAAAAGAGTTCTTGGTGAGAAACTTATGAAGAGACTCTCTCCTTGGGGATTGGTAACTCAGGATGAGATTTTTATTCGAGGTAGAAAACAATTTGTATCTGATATTGGAGGTATATCAGTTCTTGACTATATGAAACTTTATCAGTGGTCTCCTGGTACTCCTAATCAAGAATCTTTTCGGTTGGATTATATCGCCCAACAGGAATTAGGACAAAAGAAACTTGATCACTCCGAGTTTGATACTTTTAAGGATTTTTATACAAATGGTTGGCAAAAATTTGTAGAATATAATATAGTTGACGTTGAACTTGTTGATAGACTTGAGGATAAACTTAAGTTAATTGAACTTGCATTGACAATGGCATATAATGCCAAGGTTAATTATCAAGACATCTTCTATCAAGTTAGGTTGTGGGATTGTATTATTTTCAATGAATTGAAACGCAAGAACATTGCTATTCCATCAAAATCTAGAAGTAAAAAGGATGAAAAATACGCAGGTGCTTATGTCAAGGAACCAAAAGCGGGACGCTATGATTGGGTGGTTAATTTTGATCTTAACAGTCTATATCCTCACCTTATTATGCAATATAACATCTCACCAGAGACACTCAGTGAGACTAGACATCCCAGCGCGAGCGTTGAAAGGATTCTAAATCAAGAGTGTGAGATTGATAGTCAATATGCGACTTGTGCTAATGGAGCGCAGTATAGAAAAGATGTGAGGGGATTTCTTCCTGAACTTATGGAGAAGATGTACAACGAACGTGTCATCTTCAAAAAGAAAATGATTGAAGCAAAGAAAACTTATGAGAAGACCCCCACTAAATCATTGGAAAAGGAAATTGCAAGATGCAACAACATCCAAATGGCGAAAAAGATCTCTCTTAATTCTGCTTATGGTGCTATCGGCAATCAGTACTTCAGGTATTATAAGTTAGAGAATGCGGAGGCTATTACTCTTAGTGGACAAGTTTCTATTCGTTGGATAGAGAATAAGGTGAATACCTATTTGAATAAGGTTCTTAAAACAGATGATGTTGATTATGTTATTGCTTCTGACACCGATTCCATTTATCTTAACTTGGGCCCATTAGTTGAACGTGTGTATGAAGGAAGGGATAAGACTACAGAAAGTGTTGTTAAGTTTCTTGATAAAATTTGTGAAACGAATTTAGAACCATTTATTGATGATAGTTATCAGAAATTAGCTGATTATGTTTCTGCATATGATCAGAAGATGTTTATGAAACGTGAGAACATTGCTGATCGTGGTATATGGACTGCGAAGAAGCGATACATACTTAACGTATGGAATAGTGAAGGAGTTCAATACTCTGAACCCAAACTTAAGATCATGGGTATTGAGGCTGTCAAATCTTCTACTCCGGCTCCTTGTCGAAAGATGATTAAAGATGCTCTTAAACTTATGATGAATGGTACTGAAGATGATGTTATTGAGTTTATTGAAAATTTCAGGGAACAATTTAAACAATTAGATCCAGAAGATGTTTCCTTTCCAAGAACAGTAAGTGATGTTCAGAAATATCAATCTTCATCTACCATTTATTCTAAAGGAACCCCAATTCATGCAAGAGGGGCATTACTATTCAATCATTATATTAAGAAAAATGATTTGTCAAATAAGTATTCTTATATTAAGAATGGAGAGAAGATTAAATTTTGTTATTTAAAAAAGCCTAACATAATTAACGAAAATGTGATATCCTTTATACAGGACTTTCCTCATGAGATTGGTCTTGACAAGTATATCGATTACGATCTTCAATTTGAGAAGTCATTTCTTGAACCACTCAAGATCATTCTTGATGCTATTGGGTGGAATGTAGAAAAAACAAACACATTAGAATCATTTTTCGTATGAAGGATCAAAACACTATATCAGAGAATGAATCTCAGGCAGATAAGTGGAAAAGAGCTCAAAGTTTATTCATTGAGTCTCTTATGAAACCTGATCATGAGTTACGTTCTTGCGCCCACAATCAAAAGTGTTATAATGAGTTAATTGCAATACGTGACGATATTGTGGAACATGTACGAATGGGGGGTTATTAGTGACTCAAACTAAAGAAAAAATTGAAGCTGCGGAGAAACGTATTAAAGAACTTCAACTCTTGATTAAACATTGGAAGACACAAAATGGATTTTCTTAAAGATATTGTAAACGAAATAGGTGATGAATACACTCAACTTGCTGTTGATATTGACTCAACTGAACGGTATGTTGATACAGGTTCGTACATTTTCAATGGACTCGTTTCGGGTAGTATATTTGGTGGCGTATCTTCCAATAAAATTACTGCTATTGCTGGAGAATCTAGTACAGGAAAGACGTTCTTTTCTCTTGCGGTTGTTAAGAATTTCTTGGAAACTAATCCTGACGCCTATTGTCTTTACTTTGATACTGAAGCTAGTATTACGAGGTCACTCTTAGATAGTCGTGGACTGGATCTGACAAGGTTGGTAGTGGTTAATGTAGTCACTATAGAAGAGTTCAGAACGAAGGCACTTAAGGCCGTTGATAAATATATAAAAATGCCTGAAGACGTTCGCAAACCTTGCATGTTTGTGTTAGACTCTTTAGGTATGCTTTCCACAGAAAAAGAAATCACGGACGCTCTGAACGATAAACAAGTTCGGGACATGACTAAATCGCAGTTAGTCAAAGGTGCGTTTAGAATGTTGACTTTGAAGTTGGGTCAAGCAAACATTCCCCTTATAGTTACGAATCATACATACGATGTCATCGGTAGTTATGTCCCTACTAAAGAGATGGGAGGCGGCAGTGGCCTCAAGTATGCCGCGTCTACAATCATTTATCTCAGTAAAAAAAAGGAAAAGGATCAGAAAGAGGTTGTTGGAAACCTTATTAAAGCTAAAACGGCTAAATCGAGACTCTCTAAGGAAAATAAAACAGTAGAAGTACGTCTCTTTTATGATAGCCGTGGTCTTGATAAATATTACGGTCTTTTGGAGCTGGGTGAAATTGGCGGGCTCTGGAAAAACGTTGCCGGAAGATACGAATTCAACGGCAAAAAAATATATGCCAAACAGATTCTTGCGGATCCTGAAACATACTTCACTCCAGAAGTAATGCAAGCACTTGATGAAACTGCGAGAAAAGAATTTTGTTATGGAGAAAATTGAACACACTATCCTCAGAAATCTTGTTTATAACGAAGATTATCTAAGGAGAGTTTTGCCTTTTATTAAAAAAGAATACTTTGATCAAAGACTCGATGGCGTTGTCTTTGAAACTATTTCGTCGTTTGTTGTTCAATACGATACTCTTCCTACTAAGGAGATTTTATCTATTGAACTGGATAAAAGGTGTGATCTTACCCAGGATGAATATAACACTGTTATTGATTCGGTATCTAAATTTGATGATGCCGTATCGGAGAATGAATGGTTAGTTAATACTACAGAAAAATGGTGCCGTGACAGGGCCATTTATCTGGCATTAATGGAGTCGATTGCCCTCGCTGACGATAAACAAAATGACGAAAAAAAGGGCCGTGATGCTATTCCATCTATTCTTTCTGACGCATTAGCCGTATCGTTTGACAATCACATTGGACACAACTATCTTGAGGACTATGAACAAAGGTATGAATCCTACCACAGGAAGGAAGACAAGATTGCCTTTGATCTTGAATATTTTAACAAAGTTACCAAAGGTGGGCTCCCTAATAAAACTCTTAACATCGCTCTTGCTGGTACGGGTGTCGGCAAAAGTTTATTCATGTGCCACGTGGCTAGCTCCGTCTTGTTGCAAGGACGGAACGTTTTATACATTACATGCGAGATGGCAGAGGAGAAAATTGCTGAGCGAATTGACGCAAATCTTCTGAACATAAACATACAAGAAATTACAGATCTTCCTCATCAAATGTATGAGGGTAAAGTAACCAGTCTCGCTCAGAAGACGCAAGGGTCTCTTATTATAAAAGAATATCCTACTGCATCTGCTCATTCGGGACATTTTAAAGGACTTTTAAATGAATTAGCATTAAAGAAATCGTTCAGACCTGATATAATATTCATAGATTACTTAAATATATGTGCGTCTTCTAGATATAGGGCTAATAGTAATGTCAATTCGTACTCGTATATCAAAGCGATTGCAGAAGAACTCCGTGGTCTTGCGGTTGAAACGAATGTTCCAATCGTATCCGCTACTCAAACCACTCGTTCTGGTTTTGCTAGCAGTGATGTTGATCTCACTGATACATCTGAGTCCTTTGGTCTTCCTGCTACAGCTGATTTGATGTTTGCTTTGATTTCCACAGAGGAATTAGAAGGATTGAATCAGATAATGGTCAAGCAATTGAAGAATCGTTACAATGATCCTACAATTAATAAAAGATTTGTAGTTGGAATTGACCGGGCCAAGATGCGTTTATATGATTGTGAACAAAGTGCTCAGGAAGATATCGTTGACAGTGGGCAGGAAGAAGAGTATACTTTTAACGAAGGTAAAACCATCAAGCAAAAATTTGCGGAGTTGAAATTTTGAAAAAGAAAGTTGATTTCAATAAGTATACAACTTTTGTTGATGCAGTTACTAGTCATGCATCAAAAGATTATGCTTCTTTTGATGGAAGATTATTTGAGTTATCAAAGGATGTAAAGATTGAACGCTTGTTAACTGCTGCTGTTGGTATTAGTGCAGAAGGTGGAGAGTTCATGGAGATTGTTAAGAAGATAATCTTCCAAGGCAAACCCGCAGATGAGGATAATTTAGAACATCTTAAGATTGAACTAGGTGATGTCATGTGGTATGTTGCACAGGCATGTATGGCTTTAGATGTATCTTTTGATGATGTTATTAAAACTAATGTAAATAAGCTTAAGAAACGCTACCCTGGTGGCGAATTTGATGTTTATCAATCGGAGAACCGTAAGAAAGGAGATCGCTAATGGATGTTGAATTTATTCCTGATGATGAATTCTTTATTCCAGAAGATGATGGGTTTGAATTGGTATTCGAACCTGATCCTGAATTTTTGGCAAAGTTAGAAGCTGCTGAGAGAAAGAAGAAGGAAAAACAAAAAGAAGAATAATTAAGTACTGATCCTAAATAAAAAGAAAGAAGTTCTTAAGTGTGTGGCCCATTTAACTAAGGACACTCTCTCTAAAAGGGAAGGAGAAAAGTTTACTAAGAAGTTCCTTTCCATGGATGGATTGGTAAATGAGTGGAAGGTGGTAGATAATGGAATTTTTATTCCTACTGCTTTAGTTTTAGATATTGAGGGTGAGGATTATGCTTTTGAATCGCATGATTCCGATGACTTCCAATTAATTTTTAATAGGGTACAACAAACTGCTAATATCTCTGGAACGAAAGGTAAAATCCAGTTTACAGGTCATTATAAAAATACTGGCCAGATTAAAACGATCAAGTTAACTGACTTAGAAAAGACTCCAGAGTTTGGTGGAGCAGGATCTGGAGAGAAGAAAGAAAATTTAGGACTTGTTTTTGAAAGAGAATTTTTTCAATCGATAGAATATCTTCTTCAATTAAGAAAAGAGAAGGGTCAATATCATACTTTCGCAGAAAAGTTAATTGAACAATTATCACAAAATACAAAATATAAAGTTTTAACTAGAGCGATTCCTGAAGGAGAAAATAATACAAAAAGACCTTTAAGTGTTTATGCTATGAGGTTGGGTGGAGGTAAAGAGGATATTGGTGAAATTGTTACTGATATTACTTTGGAGTATGGTAAAGAAAAGGTATATCTTTCATTAAAATTTGAAGAGACTTTAGCGTTTGCTAACATTGGTGTAAGTACGATATTTACAGAAGCTTCATTAAGTAAGTATGATCCAAATGCTAAAGGCATGGCTCTTTTAAAAACATTTGGACTTGATTGGATTAGTTTTTGTGAAACATTTAATACGTATCCCCATTCAAAAAAGATTCAGAATCACAAAAAGGACATAACAGGTAAGATTAATAAGAAGAATGTAACAAGACTGTTACGCCAAATGATGGGCAAAGGTTATTGGATGGTACATGGTCGTAGTAGAAGTAATGTTGAGATCTACGAAGTTAACGATTCGTATCTAAATCGCGCAACAACCTTGACAGGCAATATAACTGCGTACTATGGTGGAACTACTGGTAAAGGTAAAAAGGTAGTTGTTGACTGCGAATCTAGCCTGTACAAATTTCAGTTTAACTTCCGAAATAAACAGGGTAAACTTTATCCATCACACGTTATGTGTGACTATAAGAAGAAATAAGATGTCTAAGAATACTCACCTAGAACATCTTGAAGATGATATTCTTAATGATGGATCAGTAGGAGCAACTAATGCAATAGGTTTTTTAGAAGAGTTGGGTAGGATGTTAAGTCAACCCACTTCTTCTATTAATATTACTACAAAATGGGACGGTGCTCCTGCGATTGTTTGTGGTATTGATCCAGAGAGAAAAAGATTTTTTGTTGGGACAAAATCTGTATTTGCAAAAACAAAACCAAAACTTTGTTTTTCTGATGATATGATTGATGCTTGGTATCAAGGTCAATTAAATCAAAAACTTAAGGATTGTCTTAAGTATCTTCCAGAACTTGGTATTACTGGAGTTCTTCAGGGAGATCTTTTGTTTACTGACGATAAGAAAAAGGAAATTATTAATGGCGAAAGCGTAATTAGCTTTACTCCGAATACTATTACATATGCTGTTCCTGTAGATTCTGATCTAGGAAAATTAATTAATGGAGCTAAGGTAGGTATAGTTTTTCATACTACCTATACTGGAACTTCTATGGAAGAGATGACTGCAAACTTTAATAAGATTTCTGTAAGTAGTACTGGTAATGTATATGCGGCAACTGCTTCATTTGAAGATGCGTCCGGTGCAGCAGAATTTACTGCTGACGAAATTCAGAAATTTAATGCATTGGTTAATCGTGCTCGTGGTAGTATTACAAAAGCATCTACTTTTTTAGATGTTCTTGGTGAAACTGGTTATGGTAGATATCTTCTTTCTGGATTATTTAAACAGTTCTTTAATTCTTATATTCGTCGTGGTGAAAAAATTATTAATGTAAGACAAAAGGTTATTGATTTTAATGGATACTATGAATCTATATTAGACAAACATATATCAACATTAAAGACAACAACATCTAAGGCAAAGTATCGTACCATGCAACAAAATGGTCTTGAATTTTTGAATAAGAATAGTCAATCTGTTTACTTTACTATTGCAACTTATATTAATTTGCAGGAGGCAAAGAGATTTGTTATTCGTAAATTGGAGAAGGTTAAGACGTTAGGAACATTTTTGAAAACTGAGAATGGTTATAAGGTTACTGCCCCTGAAGGATTTGTTGCTATTAAATCTGGAAAGGCTTTGAAGTTAGTTGATAGACTTGAATTTTCTCGTGCGAACTTTACTGCTGATAAGGAGTGGGAGACTGGTAATACTTTATATTTGGATAAACCTCTTATTGGTACAACTGGAACTAATCAACATCGATCAGTAGCTATTACTTTTGGTAGATTCAATCCACCTACTATTGGCCATCAGAAACTTTTAAATCAAGTTAAGAAAGTATCATCAAATTATAGGATTTATACGAGTCATACTCAGGATAAGAAAAAGAATCCTTTATCGTCTGCATCTAAGGTTTCATATATGAAGAAGATGTTTCCTGTACATGCAAGTAAGATAATGTATAATACTTCTCTCAAGACTATAATCCATGTATTAAAAGATCTTGAAAAAAATTATGAAGAAGTTGCTTTGATTGTAGGTAGTGACAGGGTTAGGGAGATGAGAACCCTTATTGAAAAATATAATAATAAGGAGTATTCGTTTAAGAGTTTAAAGGTAGTATCTGCTGGTCAAAGGGATCCTGATGCAGAAGGTGTAGGTGGAATGTCTGCTTCTAAAATGAGAACAGCAGCACAAAAGGAAGATTTTAAATCTTTTAGACAGGGGATTTCTAAGAGTTTGGATGATAAAGAAACAAGAAATCTTATGAATGAAGTCAGACACGGCATGGGACTTGCATAAATAAGATTGTATACAGATAATATGATGAAGAGTTTTAGCCAGTTTGTATCACAAGCCCAGTCTGTTGTTTTTGAAAAGAAACAACCGAAAGACACTAGAACTCTGCGTGAAAAGTATTTGGATGGGGATATTTTTAAAGTAGGTGAACAAGTTGAAGATATTAAATCCAATAAGATTGGAGAGATTATTCGTAGAGGTGCTAACTACCTCATTTGTTTAGATGAGTCTGAAAATGTTTTTAGATGTTGGCTTTCTGAAAACATAAAGACTAGGATAAATAAATAAAAAGTGCAGGGTAGCATTTAAAAAATGGAAAGTTCAACTTGGCAGAATCTCTTTGAACAGGCTAGGACTGTTCTAGCTCCTGTTGAAGAGGATTTGGAACCTGGTGAGAAGGAGCATCTCAAAAAGAGACGTGAAGAGCTTAAAAGGCAAAGAGTGATAAAGCATAGGACCCACCAAAGGTCTGCTGAACATGATAGGACTAGACTAAGAGACACGGAGGCTGTTATGCGTGCTGATGAATTTGATCCTTCATTGGACGAAGAAGAGAAGAAGTTTAAAGTAAGAGTTAGGAATCGACATACGAATAGGACTGACGTTCGTATGGCTACCCGATCAAAGATCAATAAACTTCGTGCTAGTAAAGAAATTTCATCAGTTGAAATGACTGGTCATGGAGTTGCGAAAGAACAAAAACCTGTTCAGAAAAAGAAACCTATTTCCACTGCTTCAAATGTTAAGAAGGAATCTACAGAAGTACCATCAGGAAATGTTAAGAAACTCGTTAGTAAAGCGGTTAAGAGAGTTGACACAGATGTCGATGGCGATGTCGATCATAATGACAAGCAGAAAGGCCCCTTAGGAGAATTTGTTCCAGATCCTTCTGGTAAGAAGAGAGTTTATAGTGGTGTAAAGAAAGAAGGATTCTCTAATTGGAGAGATGAACTTCGTGAAATTAAAGATGTTGATGATAATGATGTTAAGAAAATTGATACCAAGAAGAAAGTAAAGAATAAGATTATTATCAATCCAAAACTTGGTGAAGAAGTAGAACAGTTGGGTGGTAAACTTATATCACTTGCTGAGAAAAAGGGTGGTAAATGTGATGATTGTTCATGTGAAGGTTGTGGACAGGATCCATGTGTAGAATGTGGTGAAGATCATCATAATTTGGATGAAGCATCATATCCAGGTTACGATGAGAAAGGTAAGAAAAAGGATGATCGTCTTACGGTAACTCATGCTGATAAGAAAGCAAACACTCCTGCTTATCAAAAGTATAAGGCAGGTGATAAGAGGTATAAGGCTGCTGATCATTTAAAGAATGAAGAGGCTGGTGGTGCTGAAGATAAGGGTCTTAAAGCAAAACAACAGAAACAAAGTCAGATTAAGAAACAGATTCTTCTTAAGAAGATGCAAGCTGTTAGATCTGGTGGTGGAGAAGACATTCAAGCATCATATCAACCTGATGTGACTAAAGAAGAAATTAAAATGACCAAGAAGGCATATAATAAACTTCATAAAGATTTTAAGAGTGACGACCCTAAGAAACCTCGTACAACAAAGTATAATCCTAAGACAGGTGGTACAGAATCACATCCTGTTAAGTTTGTAGATGAAGCAAAAGTTGATACTGGTAAGTCTGCTGATGAAAAATCAACCGCACGGAATCAAAGGAATAATCCTAAGAAAGGTGATCCTGGTTTTGGAAAGTTTGCCACTTCAGTTTTCATAAAGAGAAAGGAAGGACAATCATTGGCGTGGGGTAAGGACTCTGCTGCTAGTGAAAAACGTAGAGAAGCACATGCTAAGAAGCGTGGTATTAAAGAAAAAGAAGGGGCTCTTCATGAAGATGAGTATCGTAGAATGCTTGCGAAAGAAAGACAAACCGAAAAGCAAAAAGAATTAAAGAGGGGTGGACCAAAGAGTGTTACTCCAGGTAAAAATACTAAGAATAGTGCTAAGTCCTATGCTGACCAACAAAAACAATCCATTGATTATCACGATAAGAAAAGTAAAAACAACAAAATTGTCGTTGGTATGGTTAAAGAACAGGGTGTTGATGAAGCAAAGGTAGATACTGGTTCTGCTGAGGAGAAAGCAACTGCTAGAAATAAGAGGAACACTCCTCCTGGTAAGGACTCTAAGTTTGATACTTCAGTCTTTATAACCAGAAAGCCTGGTGAGTCTCTTGATTCTGCTCGTACTAGAACTCGTCAAAAAGCACATGCTGCTAAGCGTGGTGTGAAAGAAGGGTTTAAAACACTAACACCGGATAAGAAACGGGCAATTAGGAATCAGGCAGAGCGTAGAAAGAAGTCAGCTGATAGAGCTCAGATGGCTAGTGATTACACGACATCTACGAAGCAGGATCAGCAAGTTCGTAAGATGAAAAAGGTTAGTGAAGACAAAGCATTTGATAATGTGGTGAGTATGTTGCGAAAAAAGCACGGTGAGTCCGGTGTCCTCACAAAAGATTCTCCAAAACCAAAACCACAACCTAAGGCAAAACCCAAACCTCAGAAACCTTTAAGTGCTAAAGAAAAGGCACAGAGAGAAGTTGATGCTCAGTATGGTGGAGCTGAAAATAGAAAGGCAGGTCGTGGGTTAGGAACCTGATGCCTATTAATGTAAAAAAATCGAGTATGGGAAAAGTCATAGATGATTTCTATGACTCTGATGCCCCTCAATTTAAAGGTAAGTCGAAGAAGAAACGTCGTCAAATGGCTATTGCTGCCAAGTTGAGTGCGGATGAATCCTATACTGAAAAGAGTATGGAAAGGACTCAAAGACTTCCTGGTAAACCAAATACTCTTTGTGGAACTGGTGGATATTTAAAGAATGCAATGAAGGCAACAGGTACTAAGAAAATAAAGAATTATAAAGAAGCGACTACTCAATTCCGTAGCGAAAAACAAAAAAGAAAAGATTCTGCACGTGAACAAGAGAATACCAATCGTAACCTTCGCATGAAGCATGGTAAAAAGTGGAAAGATTATACTAAAGATGCTATTGCTGCAAAAGAAAGAGAAAAGAATAGGTTGAAAGTTGGTGAAGTTAAGAGATATGATAAAAAGAAACAGAAGTGGGTTTCAAATAAAGACTAACGCCTATATAAGTGCAGTTGCAATAAGATAATGTCTTTATCAAAAGAGGTTGTCCTTGAAGCACTTAGGTGTTGTAGGGATGTATATCCTCATGATCAAGATTTCTTGGTTAGTAGAAAAGTTGCAGGACATACTATTCTTGCTGTAGAAGGAACAAACGAAACTACAGACTGGGTAACTAATCTGAAGTTTTTGATTCGAAGGGATGATTGTCATAGAGGTTTTAAAAATAATGCTAATAGAACCTTAGCACAATTAGTAGTTGCCTATGAAGGATTGAATCCAGAAAGGAAATTGGTAATTGCAGGACATTCTCTTGGTGGTGCGACTGCTACATTAATTGCTGATCTTCTTTGGGAGTCTGGTAATACAAATATTGCACTTGTAACTGCTGGATCACCTAGACCAGGTGGACGCAGACTACGCAGGAGGATCAAGGATCTTGAACATCTTCGGTTTGTTCATGGTAATGATATTGTGCCAGGGACTCCTCCTTGGTTAGCAGGTTATGTACATACTCATCCAGTTACTAGACTGGAAGATGAGAATGATACAAGATTTGATGGTGTAGCCGATCATAATATGGGAGACTACTATAAGGCTGCGGAGAAGTATTATTCATGAGTTTAATATTTTTATTGGTAAAACCACTTCTCCTTATGATGGTACGTAAGGTTTTCAAAAAACAAATGAAAACTTTTGCTGTTGAAATGATGGAGGAATATGCCAAGACAACAGATAATGATATTGATGATGAGATAGTAGCACGTATCAAAAAGGCTATGAGATTGGGTGCCGTGTGAGTATCCTAGTTTTATAAATATCTAAAGACAAAACATTTTGCGGGCATAACAAATGGCACTCTGGGGAAATAGTGACGCGGTGGGATCCGCTGATGGAACGATAACACTGAATTATAGTACTGGTGTCGTTACTGGTACTGCAACTACTTTCGGCGCGACTGGAAGTGTTCAAGCTGGGGATATAATTAGGATTGGAGTTAGAGCGGTAGGTGCTGCAGCTACTTATTACGGCGACGCGACAGTGGTAAGTGTTGCAAGTACAATATCCTTAACCATTGGATCAACAATGGGTCTTAGTGGTGTTGCAGTTGCTGCTACCACATATCAGGTAAGTCAATATCCACAATCAGCAATTTTGGATCAAACTTATGCTGAGACTAAGGAATCAGATTCAGCATATACTACGTATGCCACTCGTACATGTAGTACTCTTGCTGGTGTCGCTACGGATATTATTCCCATTAACGACCTTCCAGAAACAGTTGCTGCTAACGACTTCTTGATTACCCCCGTCAATGGTCGTATTAAAATTAGCAGTGTTACACAACTAGCAGATGGTACTGGCGCTACATCAGTATCTCTTGCTTCTACAGTTGGTACAGCCGTCGCGGTTGCTGGATTCTGCACATTCCAGAGATTTAACGCTGGTTATGATGCATACATATATGGCGTATCAGCTGCTGAGAAGACTCTCGTTTCCGGTACTCAATATGATACGGGTGTAGGTTGGGTTGGTGTTACTACATACCACGATAACCACGGTAACTTGAGGGTTAAGAAGGAAGTACTTGTCGCTGCGTCTGGTATTACAACTGGTAATACTCCATTGTATGATGCTGCTCCTCTTACTTAAAGACTGATTGAAAATTGCTATATGAGTTATGTTCTTTCATGAATTGACAGAGGATAATTTCCTCTTATTCGCAATTAAAAATTATGATAATCCACAAGCGGTAACACAGGAAGACTTCTTCGATGATATGAAGAAGTTCAAATACATAAAACGGTTATTAAAAAAGTTTAAGAAAAGTGGAGTACTTAGGACTCATCTTCTTGTAAATCATTTTATTACGGTTTACAATTTATTTGGTGAGGCTGCCACTCCACTTTTGTTTTATAAGATAGAACCAGATTTATGGCCTGTCATGAAAACTTTTATTGTAACTTTAGGTAAACTACCAGATTATCCTAAGTGTTTTATTCATGAAATTCCTATTGATAATGATTGTTATAGAGAACTTAAGAAGGTAATCTGAATGTCTAATTCATTAGATAAAATCATAATAATTACAAGAGGTTTTCGTACTAAGAAATTGTATCGTGAAGAAGCGCCTGTTAATAATGTTGGCGGTGGTCAAATTGCCGGAACATCTCAAGCGGGTGATGATCCCCCAGTAGATTTGAGAAAGAAGAAAACTAGAAAGTGGAATCCTTTCTTTAAAGATCTAGCAAGGGCGCAACGACGAAATGAGAGTTAACGATGCGGTTGTAGAAAGATTAGAAAGAGTAATAGAAACTCTGAGTGAGAACTCTATTAAGATGGGGCAGATGCTTGCTGTCCATGATGAGAAATTAGACAAGCAAGATAGAATGGATGCAGTGCTCTTTGAGAAAGTAGAGAGTGTTCATCGTGAGGTAAATAGACAGGCAAAATCAGGTTGTGAAAGAGACATCAGAAAAGTCGATGACCGTCTTAGAGTCATTGAAAAGAAAATGTGGACTATATTTGGCGCTCTTAGTATTATATCTTTCATCGTTAGTCCAGTCGGACAACGTGTTATAGGTTCCTTGACAGCAGGGTCTGAAACGAGTATGATACCTCAAGAAGTTCTTATTGTTAATGGATCTAGTTGATGAGAAGTATATTGGATTTCTCTCAAGTAGATTAGAGAAGTTTAAAAAAGTTAAACCTAACCTTTATAATTTTAGGTGCCCTCTTTGTGGAGATTCTAGAAAGAGTAAAAGTAAAACGAGAGGGTATCTTTATCAGGTAAAGGTTAATACGAATTTTAAGTGCCACAACTGTGGTGCTTCGATGTCGTTTAATAATTTTTTAAAAGAAATGGATGTTGTACTTCATAAGAAGTATAAATTAGAGAAGTTCAAGGATGGATTTACGGGGAAGAATTTTGTCGCTGAGGAGCCTAAAATTAATTTTGAGAAGCCTGTATTCCAGACCAAGATCCTTCTTCCTTTATGTTCTGGAGTACATAGTGCTAAGAGATATCTTGAAAGCCGTAGACTCGATCCCACCAAATTTTATTATGCGGAAAACTTTAAAGAATTTGTGCGAACTTATGTTAAAGATTACGCAAAAGATGACACTTCGTATGATGAATCCAGGATTATAATTCCGTTATATCAGGATAAAAGGTTAATTGGATTTCAGGGCAGATCTCTAGGTCCGAATAAGCTTAAATATATTACTATAATGCTCGATGAAGAGGCGCCGAAAATTTATGGACTTGACACTATCAGTAAAAAATCTCCAGTCTACGTGGTCGAAGGACCGTTTGACAGCTGTTTTCTTAGTAACAGCGTGGCTTTATGTGGCAGCGACGGTGACATGGCATATTTTCAAGGAATCAATATTGTATTTGTTTACGATAATGAGCCGCGTAATAGAGAAATCGTCTCCAGAATTGAAAGATGTATCAACAGAGGAGAAGGAGTTGTTATCTGGCCAGACGACATAAAAGAGAAGGATATAAATGACATGGTTTTATCTGGACTGAATGTTCAGTCTGTGGTAGAATCGAATGTATATTATGGATTAGAAGCAAATCTTAAATTTAACAACTGGAAACGAGCATGAGCAACGGTACTAAGGTTAAGAAGAGGGATGGGAGGATTGAATCTCTCAATCTTGAAAAGATGCATAAGATGGTTGATGAAGCTTGTAAAGGACTTGCTGGAGTATCCGCAAGTCAAGTGGAGATGACATCTGGAATTCAACTGTATGATGGAATTACAACAGAAGAAATCCAAGAGATTCTTATTAAGTCTGCCAGTGATCTTATAGATTTAGATCATCCCAACTACCAGTACGTTGCTGCACGACTTTTGCTCTTTGCAGTTCGAAAAAGTCTTTATGGAAGGATGAGAGAACATCCAACATTCGAAGATCATATTGTACATTTGTGTACAGTAAATCTTTATGATAACGAAATCTTTCAAAAATATAGTCAAGAAGAGATCCATAAAGCAGGTTCTTGGGTTGACCATGATAGGGACATGATGTTTACCTATGCAGGTCTTCGCCAGGTAGTTGACAAATATCTTGTACAAGATAGAAGTACTGGAAGGGTTTATGAGACGCCCCAGTTCATGTATATGATGATAGCATTGACTATATTTTCACAATACCCTAAAGAAAGGAGAATGAATTATGTCCGAAGATACTACGACGCAATCAGCAAGCACAGAATCAACATCCCAACCCCGATCATGGCAGGAGTACGGACCCCTCTTCGTCAATTTGCATCTTGTGTTTTGGTTGATGCTGATGACACCCTCGATTCTATTTTTAGCAGCGATATGGCTATTGGCAAATACGTCGCACAACGTGCTGGTATCGGCATTAATGCGGGACGAATCAGAGGGATCAACGCCAAAATCAGAGGAGGAGAAGTCCAGCATACGGGAGTCGTACCATTTCTCAAAAAATTTGAATCGACTGTCAGATGCTGCACTCAAAACGGGATCCGAGGCGGGTCAGCTACTGTCCACTTTCCTATCTGGCACCAGGAAATTTGTGATATCCTTGTCCTCAAAAACAACAAAGGAACAGAAGACAACCGAGTCAGAAAACTAGATTACAGCATCCAGTTAAGTAAGTTATTCTATGAACGTTTTATCCAAGATAAGGAAATCTCGTTATTTTCCCCTCATAGTGTTCCTAACCTTTATGAGAGTTTTGGGACCGATGATTTTGATAGCTTATACTGCCAGTACGAAGATGATGAGTCCATCCCCAGAACTACCATTGGAGCTCAAGAACTCATCCTTGACTTATTAAAGGAAAGAGCAGAGACTGGTAGAATCTATATCATGAATATAGATCACTGCAATTCTCATTCTTCCTTTAAAGATAAAGTGAATATGAGTAATCTATGTCAAGAAATTACATTACCAACTGTTCCTATTCAGCATATTGATGACCATTTAGGTGAAATTGCTTTATGTATTCTTTCCGCAGTTAATGTAGGTAAGGTTAATTCTGATAGTGAATTGGAAGATCTTTGTGATCTTGCTGTTCGTGGGTTGGAAGAATTGATAGACTATCAAGATTACCCCGTAGAGGCGGCCAGAATCGCTACTGAGGGTCGCCGATCTATTGGAGTAGGGTTTATTGGTCTCGCCCATTATTTGGCGAAACTGGGGTTTGATTACGGGTCACAAGAGGCATGGGATGCTGTCCATGGACTCTCGGAATCCTTCCAATATTATCTTCTAAAGACATCCAATGAGGTTGCTAAGGAGAAAGGATGGTGTGAGAACTTTGGAAGGACTAAGTATGCAGATGGTATTTTGCCAATAGATACATATAAGAAAGACGTAGATAACATTTGTTCGCAACCTTTACAACATGACTGGGAATCTCTTAGAGCATCTATCTTGGAACACGGATTACGGCACTCAACATTGTCCGCACAAATGCCTTCGGAGAGCAGTTCCGTTGTGTCAAATGCAACCAATGGAATCGAGCCACCTAGAGACTACTTGTCCATTAAAAAATCAAAGAAGGGACCTCTTAAGCAGATTGTTCCTTCCTATGCCACCTTAAAGAATAATTATACCCTTCTCTGGGAGATGCCAAATAACGAAGGATATATTAATATAGTTGCAGTTATGCAGAAGTTCTTCGATCAAGCAATTTCTGGTAACTGGTCCTATAATCCAGAACATTATCCTGATAATGAAGTACCAGTATCAGTAATGGCAAACGATCTTCTAACTACATATAAGTTAGGCTGGAAGACTTCTTACTATCAGAATACTCATGACATGAAGAGTGATGAGGAACCATCTCATTCAATAGGATGGCATGATAATGTTTCTGAGGTAGGGGTTCAAGGAAAGACTCAGTTACGACAATTGATTAATGAATTAAGTACCGCTGATGAAGGAGAGTGTGAGTCCTGTGCAGTCTAATATTAAAGGAATGACGGTATTTAATACCGATCCTGTCGATACCAAGAAGCAACCAATGTTTTTTGGGAAACCTCTTGGGGTTCAACGTTATGATTCGTATAAGTATCCTGCTTTTGAGAAGTTAACTACTCAACAGTTAGGATATTTTTGGAGACCAGAAGAGGTGTCTCTACAGAAAGATCGGGGTGATTATCAGATGTTGCGTCCAGAACAGAAGCATATCTACACTTCTAACTTGAAGTATCAGATTATGTTAGATTCTGTACAGGGTCGTGCTCCTGGTATGGCTTTTATGCCATTCTGTTCTCTTCCTGAACTAGAGTCTTGTATGGAAGTATGGCAATTTATGGAGATGATCCATAGTCGTTCTTATACTTATATTGTTAAGAATGTATATTCGAATCCTTCTGATGTGTTTGATACCATTCTTTATGATGAGAAAATTTTAGAACGTGCTAAGAGTGTAACAGAATCATATGATGATTTTATTAATGATGCCCATCAGTATGGTCAGAGTAATTTTTGGAAACAAGATTGGAAGGGATCTCCTTCAACGGAATATACTATTAAAGATTTAAAAAGAAAACTTTATCGGGCAATTGCGAATGTTAACATCCTGGAAGGAATACGGTTTTATGTTTCTTTTGCTTGCAGTTTTGCTTTTGGTGAACTTAAATGCATGGAAGGTTCAGCAAAGATTATTTCCCTCATCGCCAGAGACGAGAATCAACATTTGGCGATTACACAAAACATATTAAATAATTGGAGAAAGGGTGATGACCCTGAGATGAAAGAAATAATGAAGGAAGAGGAAGAGTGGACCTATAAAATGTATGATGTATGTGTGAATGAGGAAAAGGCATGGGCAGAATATTTGTTTAAGGACGGGAGTATGGTTGGTTTAAATGAAAAACTTTTACATCAGTATGTTGAGTGGATTGCTAATCGTAGAATAAAAGCAATAGGATTAAACCCCCAGTATGATATTCCCGCAAGTCATAATCCTTTACCATGGACTCAGCATTGGATTTCTTCTAAAGGTCTTCAAGTTGCTCCCCAAGAGACGGAAGTTGAGTCGTATGTAGTTGGTGGTATTAAGCAAGATGTTAAGAAAGATACCTTCTCAGGATTTAAACTTTAGAATTGAAGAGAATTTAAAGAAATAAATACATATAGGAGATAATGTAATTTGGGGTAGAGTAGGTGCCGTTAAAGAAACCTTCGGAATATTTTTCCAATAAAAAACTTGCTGGTTTATCTGGTTTGATAGATCAACAGAGGGAAGACATAGTACCTAAGGTAGCTGTAAAGGCATCTAGTACTATGCTTACAGATACTTTTGATAATTTCAGAAAGAATGTTGATAAGGTAGAGGAATTAAGTTCAACTGTACAGGATATTAGGGAGGATATTAAGGGTCTTCTTTCTCAGGATGATCTTGATTCTGCCATGATGGCACATTTACTTACTGTTGAAGAATCCGTAAAGGGTATTCAAAGTAGAGTAGAAGGGGTAAATGCTAAGACTTTATTGAAAATAAAAGGAGATTTTTCTGATCTTACTGAAACTGTTAATAATTTCGTAGAAGTTGAAGTACCCAAATATAGAAAATTAATTTTAGATTCTAGATCTAATGTTGATGATAAATTTAATTCGCATAAAGAATCTGTTCATCAATGGGAAGAGACTGTTGATGGTAAATTAGTTGAGTTTGATGGTAATATTGATAATAGATTTGTTGAAATGAAGAATACCCTTAAGGGTATTAATAATGGAGATCTATCTCAAGTAAGGCGCGATATTAAAGGCGCTCATATTTCTATAGAGAATGTTCTTAATGATCAATCAGATCATAAGAAATTTATTGGTAATGTTACTCAGTCATTAGAACAAAAAATTGTTGATAGTAATCAAGTAATAGATCAAAAATTTGAGAAAGTTGAAGAGGAGTTTGATAGAGTTGAAAAGGAGTTTGGGGCATACCTAACAGAACATGATAAAGTATATGATGAATGGAATACTAAGTGTACTGATTTTATTAAAGAGGAAGTATCAAAATTTGAAACTGATCTTAGTGAAAAGGTTGTTAAATTAGAATTAGATCTTCTTAAGAGTGATAAAAAATCACAAGAAACTTATTCTGAATTAAATGAACATTATAAAGTTGCTAAGAAAGATATATCAAATGCACTGAAAAATCTTAAAAAAGAATCTAAATCTTCATCAACTCTTCTTAGTACAACTCGTAATCAATTAAATGAAAAAATTGATACGATTCTCCCAACATTAGATAATAAGATTGAGAATCTAGAAAAAACTCTGAAAGAGTTGGTGCGCCAGCGTGTTGAAGAAGTTAAGTATGATTTAAATTATTTTAATAAGGAAAAGTCAAAATCAATTAAGGAGAGTACTAATAGGTTAGATAAAAAATTAAATAATAAGATTACTCATTTAGAGAATCTTTTAAAGAATTTTAAACCAGAAAAATTTGATGAAGTTTTATCAGAACAAGTAATTAAGGAAGGGGTTAATCTTGGCGGAGATCCAAATACAACTACTAAAGATCCCCTAACTCCATTAAGTAAGAATTTTGTAACTTTAGATCAACTTCAAAGTCATTATAAACTCTTTATTAATAGAATCCAACAACAACTATCAACATTAGGTGGCGGTGGTGAAACTAGATTAGAATTTTTGGATGATATTGATCGTGATACTGCTAAAACAGATGGGTATTTCTTAAAGTATAATTCTTCATCTGGTAAATGGGTAGGTCAGGCTGGGGATTCTGATTGGGATATTGATAGTGTTGGTATTAGTACTACTAAGAAGGTAGGTGTTGGAACAACAGCAAGATCTGATTACGCATTATATGTTGAAGGACATCAATACGTTGATGGAAACATCACTGTTGGCGGAACTATTACATATGAAGATGTTACTAATGTAGATTCAATTGGTATTGTTACTGCAAGAGCAGGTGTACATATACCAACGGATTCGACAAATCTTCAAATAGGTGCTGGTAATGATTTGAAGTTATATCACGATGGAACTGATAGTTATATTGTAAATACTACAGGTACATTAAGAATAGATCCTAAGAGTGGGGAACGAGGTATTATTCTTACTGGTGATGGTTCAGTAGATTTGTACTATGATAATAGTAAGGTTGCTGAAACGGTATCTGGAGGATTTACCGTAACAGGAACTGCTTCAGCAACAGATTTTAATACTACATCTGATGCTAAACTGAAGACTAATATTAAGATTATTGAAGATCCAATAACAAAAATTCTAAAGATTGAAGGTGTTTCCTTTAATTGGAAGTCGGATAATAAACCATCTCTTGGTGTTATTGCTGATCAATTACAGACTGTTCTACCAGAATTGGTAAGTGATGGTGATCCTAAGGCTGTTAATTATAATGGATTAATTGGTTTGTTGATAGAAGTAGTAAAGGATCAACAGAACCAAATTGATGAACTTAAGGAAGAGTTTAATAAATATAAAAAAGCCTAGTATAAACGAAAATGGCAATTAAAATTTCAGGTTCTACTATCATTGACGATAGTAGAAACATTGTTAATGCTGGTATTATAACTGCCTCTTCATTTAATTCCTCAGCTGGTGCAGGACTTACTATAGTCGATGGAGGAGTATTATTTTCAGGGGTTGTAACTTCTACCAGTTTTTCTGGTTCCTTAGCAGCAAGCAATTTAACAGGAACTATTACTGCATCAGCAATAACATTAGCAGACGAATCATCTGATACAACTTGCTTCCCAGTTTTTGCAACAGCAGCTACTGGAGACTTAGCACCTAAGACAGGTGATAATTTAACATTCAATTCATCTTCTGGAGCACTAACAGCAACTTCATTTGTTGGAGATGTAACTGGTGATGTAACTGGTACTGCTACCACTGCTACTAATCTTGCTAATGCCGCTAATATAACTACTGGCACTATTAATGTAGCACGTTTAGGTAGTGGTGCTTCTGGAACGAAGTTCTTACGTGGTGATAATACATGGCAAACTGTTTCTGGTGGTGGTGGTGATGTTATAGATGATACTACACCACAACTAGGTGGTAATTTAGATATTAATTCCAAGTATATAACTGGAACTGGTGGTGTTAATGTTACTGGTATTATAACTGCTACCACTTTTAGTGGAAATTTACCAACAACAGATTTAACCGGAACCATTACCAATGCTCAGTTAGCAGGTTCTATTGCTAATGCTAAGTTAGTAAATGATAGTGTCTCATTCGGTGGTGTGTCTGTTGACTTAGGTGCTTCTGATGCAACACCAGCATTTGACTTAACTGATGCAACCGCATATCCTTACACTAGTCTCACTGGAATTACTACAGAAATTGTAGGTGATACAACACCACAACTAGGTGGTAATTTAGATATTAATAGTAAGTATATAACCGGAACTGGTGGTGTTAATGTTACTGGTGTCGTAACTGCCACAAGTTTTACTGGTAATGGTTCTAATTTAACTGGAATTGTAACTTCTATTGTTGCTGGTAGTAATGTAACTATTTCTGGTTCAACCGGACAAGTAACCATCAATTCCTCTGGCGGTGGAGGATCATCAGGTCCAGATCCAGTAATCATGGGAATGATATTCTAAATATAATTAAGGAGATAAAAACATGACTGCACCAAATTTAAAAAGTCCAACAACAATTACTGGGAAGACTGCAAGATATGCTGTGACTGCATCTATTGCTGCAGCATTGAGCAATGCTTCTTCTAGTGGCAAGGTATTGAAAATTAATAGTATCCTTTGTGCAAATGTTGATGGTGTAAATGCTGCTGATATCAGTGTCAGTATTTACGATGGTTCAACAGATAGATATATCGCGAAGGAAATTAAGGTTCCTGCAAAAGCAACTCAAATTTTATGTGCAAAGGATACATATTTTTACTTAGAAGAAAACGATTCTATTCGTGCAGTAGCCTCAGTAGCAAGTGATCTTGAACTTGTTATTGGTTATGAGGATATATCATAATGTCAAGGGCAAGAGGTCTTATTACAGGAGGAGATTTTGAATCAAGATCTTCTGGAATGTATGATAGTGTAGATAATATAAGAATTGATGCTATATCCCAAGCAGGATTGAAGAAAGTGGGATTACATCAAAAAAACTTATATACCACTGGATTAAGTAGTCCATATGGATTTGCTTGGTCACCAGATGGACTTCATTTGTATCTCACATACAGTGGTGATTATATTAAACATATTGAGTGTACCTCTCCTTTTGAGGTTACAACAGGATCAAGTACGCAAGCAACCTTTAGCTGTTATACTTATGACACCACCACTTATTCTATAGAAGTATCTCCAGATGGAAGATATCTTTATTTTGGTGGAACTACTGAAGATACTATATTACAGTTCACAATGGGGGATCCGTGGCAGATATCAACTAATCCAACCAATAATCTTTTTAGTGCAGGATATGAGCAAATAAACAAAAGATTAAATAATATTTTCGGTATAGGTAGTGTGGATGCAAGTGTAAGAGGATTAGAATTTAATGATGATGGCACAAAATTATATTTAATTGGATTTGGTGATGACAATATCCAACAATTTTCATTATCAACTGCATATAATGTTGGAACTCTTGATACTTATGAAGGTGCGTATAGTCTTGGTGGAGATGGTCTTACAACTCCATATAGTTTAAGGTGGAATAATGATGGAACCAAATTTTTTGCAGTTAACTATGGGACAGATAAAGTTGTTGAGTATAGTGTATCAAATGCATATGATGTTACAAGTGGAACAATAACTGAGGGAACAAATTTCTCTACTACATCATATGAGAGCAATCCCTTTGATGTAGGATTTAATGCTGATGGAACACAAATGTTTGTTATTGGCAATGGTAGTGACAAAATTCATGAATGGACTTTAAGCACTGGATTTGATCTATCTTCAACAGTAACCTATGTTTCAGGAACATCATTAGGATTAACTAATCCAGCACACTTTGATTTTAATCCCACAGGAACAAAGTTGGTAGTTATTGATTATAATTCAGATGAAGCCAAAGCATATAACCTAAGTACAGGATTTGATTCATCAACAATTTCAAACTACGAAACACTTGATTTATCATCAGCACAGTGGCCATCAGCCCCCTCTACAACCGCTTATATAACAAATTATTTTGCTACTCCATCTGGTTGTAGATTTAATGGTGATGGAACTACAATTACATTTTTGGATAGATATTCTTCCTCATATGATAAAGCAGTATCAATTCCGTTAACAACTGCATACGAGTTATCAAGTTTTTCTGATGGTTGTATAGATTTGGCAACTCGTGGCAGCGACCATCCATCATCATTTAGGTTTAATCCTGATGGAACAAAGTGTTATGTTTTGGATGGAACTGATGATAAGATATATCAGTGGAGTCTTGCCGTACCATATGTTTTGGGTAGAGGTTCAACTGTGATGACTTATGATGGGGTATCATCGTCTCTTACTTCATCAGATCCAACATTAAGAGGTTTTGATTTTACTCCTGATGGAAAATGTATATTTACTTGTGGAACTTCTACTGATACAATTGGACACTTTACACTCTCAGTTCCCTTTGATGTTACTAGTACATTAACATTTGTATCAGCAATAGATACAACATCATTTGAATCAAATCCTACTGATATTCGTGTTGTTAATACAACCGATGGATACAAACTTCATTTCTTAGGAATCGGTGCTGATAGAATTTATGAAATGGATATTAATTTCTAAATTGTTGTTGTATAGATATCTAATAAATACATTTGTAGGACTATGAAACCTTTTAAAAAGTTTTTAAACGAAGCTGCACCTACCAATTATGAAGCAGAGCAATCTTTTCTAACCATTCCACTTAATATAGAAATTCCACAATCCCAAACTGATTTTAA
>Ga0208011_1000111_pt1 | contig 37171 bp, 51 predicted proteins | sample 7_EtaG_FD_184080 | JGI IMG/M metagenome (GOLD analysis project Ga0208011, IMG submission 184080) | Marine viral communities from the Subarctic Pacific Ocean - 7_ETSP_OMZ_AT15161 metaG (SPAdes) (version 2) | ecosystem: Environmental > Aquatic > Marine > Oceanic | place: Pacific Ocean | collected...
GCTGTGGTAACTGCAACTGTGGTGGTAGGTGAAATACTATTATGCTGTAGATGTAATCAAGATAGTTGATGGAGATACAGTAGATGTACGAATTGATCTGGGTTTTGATGTGTGGCATAAATGTCGTGTACGACTTATGGGTATCAATGCTCCTGAATCACGAACAAGAGATAAAGAGGAGAAGGTCAGAGGGTTGGCTGCAAAGGAATGGTTAACTAAAGAATTCTATGATGCAGTAGATCCAATAGAGTTACAATCACACGGCAAAGGAAAGTTTGGAAGAATACTTGGAGAGTTCTTTATCAATGGTGTAAACATAAATCAATCAATGATAGAGAATGGACACGCTGTGGAGTATTTCGGTGGCAAAAGGTAATGAGTTGTTATACATATAAACAAAAAGATACAGGTACTTATGTTACAATATGTAACTGCAAGTATGGACATAGATAGGAGATACAATGAAACTACAAGTAGTAAGAACACAGTTCGGTAAGGATGCAACTAATGGTTTGTTATTTATTGATGGTGTGTTTGAGTGTTATACATTAGAGGACCAGTACCAAGCAGTAAAAGTAATGCACGAAACCTGCATACCTGAAGGTACATACGATATAAAGTTTAGAAAGACTGGTGGATTCCACGCTAAGTATTCAGCTAGATATAAGAATGCACACTATGGTATGTTACATTTACAAGATGTACCTGGCTTTCAATACATACTTATACATACAGGTAATACAGATGAACATACATCAGGTTGCCTAATCTTAGGAGAAACACAACAAGACTTAGATATAAACTTTAATGGTATGGTCGGAAGTTCAGCTGTAGCGTACAAGAAAATGTATGCGAAGGTAGCAAATCAATTACTACAAGGTAAGGAAGTTACCATAGAATACAGCAAGATAGACTTAGGTGGTAAGGAATTAAGTAACACTGCTAGTCCAGATTTCATTAAACCTGATAGTGTTTATGAAAAACTCCAAGAGATAAGTGGGGAGATTCAAGTACTCTCTGCTAAACTTGATGGAAAGGACATTGTATAATGTTTGAGAAACTAAGAAGAGCAAGAAACCAAGATGGTACATTTAAGAAAGATGTTTGGTGGACACCTTGGTCTGATTCGTGGGAGTATACATTGAGCGAAGAGCTTAAAGATATGATTGAAAGAACTGCCTGGACCTTCATTGAAGCGTTCATTGGTGCATTAACAGTTGCACCTTTAGTAGGTATAGATGCTGGAGCACTCCAGTTAGCTGCACTTGCAGGTGGTGGTGCTGCATTAGCAGTCATCAAGACATACGCAAAGAAACAAATATCTAAGTAACAGATAACCTATATAAAACTGTTTATACTATTAGAACAGGGAGGTTAAACTATTACACAAAAGAAAAAGACTCCTGAAGAGTGGGGTAATAACTTCTACAAATCAGGATGGCAACCAGGACTAGAACTAAATGAATCAACTGGGTTAGGTGAGATTACCCACGTTGGAACAGACCCTAACTATCGTAATAAATTTGATGATATATTACGTGGATGGGGATTTAATCCAGAGTTATATGAGATAGTAGATACAGTACGTGCATCCTCCTGGAATACCCAGCTTAAAGGTGGAACTGTTGAAACCTTTTATGCCTTTAAAGGTGTAGTAAAGAAGAAGAGACCTGGGCAAGATAAATACTTTAAAGAATTATTCAAACAAGCTAAGAAGAAACCACCAGCTAAACCTAAATATAATGGTGGAGATACAGCATTCCTTTGGTTGTGTAGTGATTGGCAATTAGGTAAGCAAGACCTGGGAGTTGAGAACACAATCAAAAGATATGACATTGCTTTACAAGATGGAGTAAATAGAATACATGAACTACGTAAAGCTGGTGTATTAATAGATGAGATATATATATTAGGACTCGGTGATTTAACAGAGAATTGTTATGGCTTCTATGATAGCCAAGCATTTAATATTGAACTCACATTGAAAGAACAGTACGCACTAGCAAGAGCTATGCTAATGAAAACAATAGATACCTTCTTACCTTTAGCTGATAAGCTAATACTTGCAGGTGTACCTGGTAACCATGGAGAAATGTCCAGGTCAGGTAAGGGTCAGGTTACTACTAACCGCCTGGATAATTCAGATACAATGCACCTAGATATATGTGGTGAGATAATGGCAGCTAATCCTAAGAGATACAAGCAGGTAAAGGTAGATGTAGCTGATGGATTTCACCAGGTATTAAACATAAAAGGAATTAAGACTGGGCTGAGTCATGGACATATGTCATCAGGCAGTGGGAACGCAGAGAACAAGATTGAGAACTGGTGGAAGGGTCAGATGTATGGGTTCTTGCCCATGAATGATGTAAAACTTTTAATCACAGGTCATTACCATCACTTTAGAGCCAAGCAACAGGGAGATAGAACCTGGTTCCAATGTCCATCATTAGATAAGTCAATAGATTTTACTGCAAGGACTGGACTATGGTCCCATCCTGGAGTGCTTACTCTAACTGTAAATAAAAAAGGATGGGATAACTTAAAGGTTCTATAAAGAAACCCACCCTAGGGCAAAAGGGTGGGTTCTTTTTTGTTGTTATATTCTTGACATAACAACCTCCTAGCTTTGTGAGTAAAGTTATTACTCATTCATATTGCTAGGAACTTCTGCTCTCCTTCTGTCTAATGGTATTCTATGTCTTTTCGCATAGTCTTGGCAATCATAATGGTAATAATCATAGACTTCCCATTTAGTACCAAATCTTACTTCCCATGAACTATGAATATCTTTTTTGCACATCCTACATTTTCTCACGTATGCCATTACTTTTTCTGATATCCTAAATCAAATTCACCTATTGGAACTTTAAAATCTTTATCCCCATAAGCCTGGATTAAACTAATAACATATCCGAATATCTCATGTGCTGCGTTATCAGATATAGTATCTGAATTAGTAATCATAAGCATTAGATTACGTAGTATTCCATGGACCCTAGGGTTATTAACCTCCCACATCTTAGATGCCATTATGTTTTCTTCAATAAGCATGTCGTGTACCATACTGTATTACTCCTCTTCCTTTTCTCCTTCTTCTTTAGGCTTAGGTGTTAGTGTCATCTCAACGTTAGCCACGATTGCTAACAGCTGCACCTTACCTTCCTTGTTAGTTATAGATGATTCTTTAAATAAGTGATGACCATTCTCTGTTTTTCTAGTTAGTAACTCTTGTAATAAAGTTACTTCACTTGCTTCTGATACAGATAAACCACTCATTAAGAACCATCCATTAAGGACCAATCACCATCAGTATTAATCCAATCAAATATATTTTTCTTGGTAGCTTCACCGCTATTTAAAAATGTTTTAGCTTTAGCAGCTAACTCATCATTACCAGCATCAATAGCATCCTTTATCTTCTCTTCAAGTATGCCTATTTGTTTTTCTGAAGGTGCTTCACCTTCCCACTTACCGCTAGGTACATCAGTCATATCTTCTTCTCCTTCTTTTATTTCTTTTACTTCAACATCTCCATCAAAGACTTCAATCACTTCATTAATTACTTGTGAGTTAGCCTTCCTGTTCTTGAACTCTGCTCTGTGCTTGTCAATAAACTTAGATGCTTCTTCAATGAAAGTTTTTTCATTGTCATCATTATAATCAGAGAACTCTTTAGGAAATCCCTTCTTAAGATTTACTTTAGCTAGAGTAAAGTCCCAGGTTTTCCTGGCAAATGCTGCTTCTTGACCACATAAATCAAAGAGAATATCTTTTAACTCCAGCTCACTGTCTTTAGTTGGGGAGGCATCAGAAACCCTCGTTGGTTCTTTCGGTTCAGCTACCATCTCACTAGCTATATCTTCCATCTTCTTTAATTCTTCTTCAGATAATTTAGCTGCTGGTTTCTTTTCAACCTTAACCTCAGGCTTAGGTGTAGGCTTACTATCTACAGATACAGATGCACTATATTCTTCCTCGCTCATATCTTGCTCCCATAAATGGAGTCCGATACCTAATCTCATGCAACATCTTTTAATTGCATCTGACTCAGCATCTTTAATAAGCTCACCTTCAGATTTCTTACCATTCTTGAACATGTTAATAGCCGAAGGCTCTACATCTCCACATGAAGTAACTGTCTTCTCTCCTTCAGGAGAATCTACAACTAATGTACATCTTGCTGATATAACATGTCCTTCAGCTCCTCGTATCACTTCTACTGTATCAAAACTTTTTAATAGTCCACTATCAACAAGTCTTCTTGTGTATATGTGATGAGGTACAAAATCTCCAAAACCTTTAGGGCTTTTTTTAATTACACTCTTAGCAAAAGGTTTAGTTAATTCCTTCCACGCTTTTGTTTTGGTTGCCTTATCCATTACTTACCACCATTCCATTTTCTTTTTCTTTAAGAGATTCAATTAGTCTTTGACCTCCAGGCATTATTTTAAATCCTTCAACAGATTCCTTTATGTCAGCATTCATCTCATCTCTATTATCATTATGTATATAACTTGGGTCAAGCTTAGAATCCTGTGCATAAGGCTGATGCACACCTCTTTTTCTTTTTACTTTGTTATAAATCAGAGTAAGTGCATCTAAACTTCCTCCATGAAACATACCCTCCTCATATAATTTCCACATGATTTCTTTATATACTACTAAATCAGCTCTAGTCTTTATCTGCATTGTTTACCTTCCTTACTTGCTATTGTGTAGGCATGTTTGCGAGAGACTCCAGCTGCCTTAGCTATTGTCTCAACAGTCATGCCTGTATCTTCTCTACTATTAAATAAATGTCCAACCATATTGTTACGTAACTTAGTGTCATCTTTAATACGCTTGGATATTTCCTTTAATTCTTTATACATCATCTCTTCTAAACTTGGTAGATTCATAACTCATATACCTCTATTAAACATTCAGTACAGTACATACTCTTTTCATTCTTATTGAGTGTACTTCCACACTCAACACAAACTCTGGTCCTTTTATTCTGACTGACTTTAAATTCTTTTAATGTTGCTTTGACATCTAACTCTGGGCTACCCATATCAGACATCAAACTATTCAAGTGTTTATTTTTCCACTTAGATTTTCTCTTTGGCATTACCTTCCTTCCTATTCTATTGTTACTAAGAGACAGATTCTTCTAGCTTGACTTGCGGAACTCTGAATAGCTTACACATTTGATTCATACATAGTTGCTTCGCATTAACTATGTGTAGTATTCTTCCGCAGTACATGCACATCCAAGTCTGTTGCAATGTTACCTCCTGGTACACTTATTAGTAACCATTATATACAACTAATATATTATTTGTATAAGTTTCGTTGTTGTTTTTTTGCGTGTCTTAATTCTCTCCACTGTCCATACATTGCATATAGACCTATGAGTACAGTACCCATAAGGACAGAGAACCCTGTTAGTATAATGAATCCTTGTACACTACACATTTATAACTCTCCAATCTGTATTCTGTTATCTACTTCTGGGTCATACTCACCAGGAGTACGAACCAATTTATATTTAGCTGTCTTGCCATGAGATGCTATGTTATCTATTACCCATCCTTCCTGCCTTAGCTGGTGAATGTGTGAAGATATCCTTGGTATTCCAAACGTGTAAACAAATTCATTTGAACTAACTGTCGGCTCATCCATTGCCCTTGCTTGTTGCAATGCCCACTCAACTTTAGCTCTCTGACTTTTAAACATTGGTATAGGTACCTTGTCTTTAAAGTATGCTGCATCCATTACTTACCTTCCTTAATTATCTTCATAATACGTAAGCCATTTGTTTATTAAATAAAACCAATACTCATTCCATTCAATAACAAATACCCCACCTTGTATCGTGAATCTTCTTTCCTTCCTCCATTGTTTGTAGAAATATTTAGCTTGTATGTTGTTAAGTATTCCTACAATATGAAACATAAAATAACCGAACTTTGCTTTGGGTGATTCCTTACTGATTAATATATGCCAGGTACTGGACCACCCTTGAAATAATATTTCCTTTAGGCTAGACATAATCTTTACCTATTTCTTCTAACTGATTCTCAATACAATCAGAACATAACAACTTACTTCTTCTATCTGATTCAATAATCACATCCCCTGGCTTATCATAGTGTATGCTTTGAGAGACTATGTGTTTACATCTGTGTTTAATTTCTACCCACTTCCATTCTTTAAACACTTCATCTTCATCAGAATCCATTGGCACTGGTTCCTGTTCATGTATCATACGTAACTTATTTTCTTCCTTCTCTGTCGGAATAGGTTTATTGTTACGATACTTACCTATTAATCTAGCCATCTTTAATGTCCCCATCCTGAAGCTGTCTCATGCCTTGGCTTACCATCCCATAACCTAGCAGTACTGAAGCTATGCGTTCTTATATATCCATCTTGTGGCACCTTGGTTTTCTCTTCACCTATTACCGCATCTGGAACTGGAACTACTTTTTCTGAACCTATGCTTGTTGCTACTACCTTGCTACCAATCTTGACTATCTTGATTGATGCTTTTAATTTCTTAGTAACTAAATAGAAATCTATGTTGGTCTGGTCATAACCCCAGCTATCAACAAAGATGTCTCCAACTTTAATTGATTCAAAGAACTCTGCCTTTTCATTCTCTCTCTTTAATTTCTGTTCAGCTTTGTATTCGTTAGCCATCTCTACCTTGCAGAAGTAATCAGAAATATATTTATCCATTTGTTTTTTATCTCTGAATCTATAATTCCAATCTGGTTTATTTCTCTTACCACTCCAGGCAATAGCAACCAGTTTTGTTTTATTAACCAGGACCAGGACCCCATCCTCTGGTATCTTGGTTAATGTTTGCTCTACCTTTTCGTAGTCCTCTTGTCCTACCATATATTCTCTAGTGTTTATCATTCCTTACCTTCCATTGTGCTTACCATCTCTATCTTTTCACTAACAAATTCCTGGTCTAAATTTCCTGCCTTAATATCTTCTAAATATATAGATTGTGTATGCTCATCATTAACTAAGTCATAAACTTCATTGCGTTGCAAATTGTTTATAACATAAGTCTTTGTGATTGCTACTTCTACTGTTACCATACCCATTACTTACCTTCCTTACCTGCTTGTATTATTTCAACAGCATTATCTCCACAGTCCCAACAAAGAACTTTTGGAACACCTTTAATAAAAATTTTTAAAGCCTCCCACTTAACTTTTTTATCACAGTTATAGCAGTTGAATGATTTTTCACTTGACATTGACTGCTCCCTTCTTATCAACATAGAATTGACCAAAGAAATTTCTTGCTTCATAAGGACTTGGTCCAACAAAAGTTATATCCCCTTGCTCTTCTAGTATCTCTTTAGTAACTGGTCCAGCATACTGTTCAGGTCCAATCAGATTAACTGCTTCAACATAAATAGTATCTAACTTACCAGCTGCAATTAAATCTTTTAATTGCTTCTTACTCTTAGGTCTCTGTTCAAAACCTACTTCATCATCAATGATGAACACTCCTTGAGCACTCATTTATTTACCTTCCTTATCTAGTTGTTCAAGAATCTCTAACTTTTGTCTGACCATTCTTTTTGCAGAGTTCAACCTTATCTCTGCATCTTGCACTTTTTTAAATGCTTTTAACTCTGCCTCAAGTGCATGTTTCACTGCTATTTTTGCAGAATAAATATTGATTGGACTAACTTCTTCCATTACTTAAGCTCCTCTTTATATTTCATAGTGTCTGCACCTGCACCAGTTATTTGGTACACATCTCGCTTAACTTCATTGCCGAATATATCTACCCAAACAATTTCTTTTTCTTCCATTTCTTTACCTTCCTTTTTTACCATCACTTATTAGACTCAACCTTCTCCAATTTGGTTACATGTTTTTTATTTTTTTTATTGTGTTCATGTTGTCTCGGACAAAATGTTGGGATGAAATACTCTTGCATGTATTCTTTGTAGCTACTAAATCCAGGGAATCTCTTAGCAAACTCTTCATCTTTCATTGCCCACTGTTCCTTAGCTAAATCAAAAGGTGTATGTACCATTTGTTCAAAGGTTATCTTGTTTAATTCTTTCAGAGTGTATTCCTTCCAAACATATTTACCCTCGGTTAGCAAGAATGTTTTTTCTACGTACTCATCAAGCGGCATCCCATCAACAACACCATCAACAGAACCATCAATATATTTTGCACTGATTGAACTATCGTAAACAGTTTTGGTTTTCTTATTCAATAAGAATGCGTGTCCTCCATAGTGTTCACCACCTTCAAAGATATCTCTTAAAGCATGGACCACAATCCAGTCATGGTTTGGGTCATGGTCTTTAGTAAAAAACTTGCTGCTGTTTATAGCCTTGAACGCAGCAGGATAACAATCACCAGCTCCCATTACTCTCCTTCCATTACTATATCTGGCAATACTGGTTCTGATATTGCCACTAGCTTGTCTAACTGATTCTTTGCACCTGTAAAGTTATCTTCTTCAAGTGATTCTGTTATTTGTTTTTTTAATTTGTTTATTACTTGGTTCATTACTCACCTTCCTTTATTAATTTATATCCCTGGTTTTCTAGCTCATCCATAGCAGCTCTCATTATTAAGTTTTCATAAGTGCCGCTGTTGTATTCATCCCCTTCTTTAGGTGTATATGCTTTACTTGCTGCATCTCCCATAGCTGCATAGAGTGCTATGTCTTTTATTTTCCATGGTGTCCTAGCCATTTTATTATCTACCTTCCTTTTGCTTTCCATATTCATTAGACTACGCACCAGGTCAAAAGGTTACATAGTTTATGAAATTTTATTCTCTTATATCCCTGGACTATTTTTGTATCTATGGATTCTTGGGACTTCAAAAATTCTATTGTCGCATGGGTCCCTTTATAGGCTCGGACTACTTCACTAATCTTCATGCTTCTTTTGCTTTTACGATTCCTTATTCCAACATTCAAAACGCAATTAAGGATATCATTTTCAACAATTATGAATTTAACTTCAAGCCCTGCAGCTTCAGCCATTGAAATTCTTTTGAGTACCTTGGTTAAATCCTTGCCGCGGTTATCAAATATGACCGACTCACAATTATATCTCTGCTTAAATCCTTCAGCATCTGCAAAATAGGACCCCAACAAATTGGCTGCTAATTGAGATGCTTCAGGGTGCAGGTTTGCATTAGTCTCTTTATTTAATGGCATCTGCTTATTTAGTTGTAACTTAATTAAATCAGGGTCAATAATAAAAGCATTCATCTCTTTAGCCGCTTCATTACAGTGCCTAGATTTACCAGAACCAGAGGCTCCAATCATCATTGTTATAGTGTTTTTGTTTTCCATGTAGATTAGACCGCATCACGTGTAAAAAGGTTACAAGGTTTTTATTATTTTTTTATTAGGTTGTATCTATCAATCCTTTGTATTCAATGCCATGCCATCCGCATTCAAAAACAAAATAGGGTGATTTTTAGCAGGTATATTTTAAAGTAGTGAAACAAGGCTTTAAATCTATAAAGCCAGTAATTAAAGGGTCATCAATGCAACATAATATAGATTATACGACAAACAATGGAAATGCTAATTTGGGTGGGGGGTATTCGTATTCGTAACACTAGAGTTATTTAATGCCAATTTAATACTATATATAGTGGTACTACATATTGGGGTACTATATCTAGTGTATTGTTATAGTCTTTGTAGATAAAGTACACAAATTAAGACTACTATCACAGTAGTACTGGTTATCGTTTACTTGCTTTAAAGTGTTCTTACACTCTTTACATTTCTTCAATAAAGTAATTCTAGTAGAAAAGAAAATACAGGAGAATACTTCTCACCCTGTGTCATCCCTCCCAAACCGATAACAAATCTATTTATGACTTATTTTATATTATGAAGTAATAGGCTTTAACCCTAGTTAACATGGTCCAGCTAATCCACTTCCTCTTACTGTTTAATCAGATACCCTCTTCTTAAAGCTGGAAAGATATCTTAATTGTGTGTGATAACTTTATCATAGGGGAAAGACAAAAACAAGTTTATGACTTTACAGAAAAAAATTTTTTTTACTCCAGGTAAAACTACAAACTTTTCCCCTATATAGATAGTATGATGGAAAACTTTAGATTTGAAATAATAAAACCAAGAGAGCCAAGTGTAGAGTATCTTAGAGAAGTTATTAGAGAATGTGATGAAAAAGAAGAATGGTATTTTTCATTAGATATAACTGAAAGAGAAGATGTTAAAGAAGAACACGAAAGGTGGTTAAGAAGTAAATTAATTAAACTTGTCATTTGTAATAGGCTTTTAGATGAAAAAGAAAACCAATAATTACTCCAGGGGGGATTGCTTTGTAGAGTCAGGGTGCCTTCCTTTGATTCTAGGAAAGGTCTTTGGCTTATGATTATTACAATATTTGTATTTGTTATACTGAGATAGAATAGTAGTACAAGCAGAATTGATGCAGGTTCTATCTTTTTGAAACTGTTTATTCTTTTTTGAATTGGGGTATTTGGAACCCTGTATATATTCTGCCATACTGAATTATAGGAGGAGAAAATGCCAGGAAAGAAGTATTCATATAAAAAAGGTATGAAGAAAAATAAGCCTAGAAGAAGGAAGTAGTGGCTAATCTTAAAAATCTAACTTGTCCGCATTGCGGAGATAAGTTTAAACAAGCTCATGGTAGGCAGAAGTATTGTAATTTAAAATGTACTAAAGCTGCCAATGTTCGTTCCAGGAATAAAACAACCCAGGAAGAAAAGAAACTAACTATCACCTCAAGCAATAGAGCTAATCGTGGAGAGTACTTTGATACCTTTGTAGAAGAGTATGCTGAAGAAGTTTTAGATGGAATCTTAACACAGAAGTTTGTAGCTGAAGATATGGGTATAGATGCCAGTGTTGTTGCCAGGATGTTATTGGCATATAAAGAAGATAAAGCCCTGGGCAAAGCTAGAGAAGATTGGAGTGTTCCAGAAGAAGCTAAAGAATCTTTAAAATCATTTGAAAGTTTTAGAAATAGATACTTTGTAACAGAGACAGGGAAGCCTTACGAAACAGCTAAGTTCCACAAGGACTGGATTAAAAATATTTTGAAAGCTATTGATAAAGGAGAGCAGCTTATGATTCTCTCTCCACCACGACATGGCAAAACTGACCTACTTACTCACTTCGCTGTATGGCATATTTGTAAGAATCCAAACATAAGGGTTATGTGGGTAGGTGGTAATGAAGATATATCTAAGAATGCTGTAGGTGCGGTTCTTGACCATTTAGAAAATAATGAAAAACTAATAGAAGATTTTTGTGGACCAGGAGAAACTTTTAAACCAAAGAGTAGAACTGGTAAGACCTGGAGTTCAGGACAGTTTACAGTTAAGACCAGGACAGTTACTGGTATTAAATCTCCAACTATGGTAGCTGTAGGTAAAGGTGGAAAGATTCTTTCAAGAGACTGCGATTTGATTATTGCTGATGACATTGAGGACCACTCAACTACAATTCAACCAAGTTCCAGGGAGCAGACAAAGAGATGGTGGACAACAACTCTATCTTCCAGGAAAGAGGAACATACAGCTATTGTTGTTATTGGGTCCAGGCAACATCCTGATGATTTATATAATTCATTAATTGATAACCCAGAATGGAAGAAGATAATTAATTCAGCTCATAGTTTAGATATACCTATTGATTCTGGTAAACCTAAGGACCACAAGAAACACATGTTATGGTCAAGTAAGAGAAGTTATAACTGGTTAATGGCACAGAGAAGAAATGCAGAAACAACTGGTGGTCTAGCTATTTTTGAAATGGTGTATTTAAACCGACCATTCTCTGAAGGTTTACAAATGTTTAAAGTAGAAGCATTAGATGATGCCAGGGATTATGAAAGGTCTATTGGACACGTACCAGCTGGTACAAGATTAATTGCTGGACTTGACCCAGCTTCAACTGGTTATCAGGCTGCATTCTTATGGGCATATCATGTAGAAGAAGGTAAGTTGTACATGGTAGATATTGAAAACTCTAAAGGTGGTGGAATACCACAAGCATTTAAAACAATTAAAGAATGGTATGCAAAGTATGGATTAGCTCATTGGATTATTGAAGAGAATGGATTTCAACGTGCTATTAGACAAGATAGAGAATTAAAAGAATGGACATCTGCTAGAGGAATACATTTAGAAGGTCATCAGACTCAAACAAACAAATTTGACCCATACTTCGGTGTTGGTGCAATGAGTGAGTTGTTTGAGAAGGGATTGGTAAATTTGCCTTATGGTAGTGCAGATTCACAAAACAAGAGTAATATATATCGTAGGCAGCTTTTGTATTTTTCAAATGCTGCTAATAAAGCAAGTAGCAGAGGATATAAGTCGGATATAGTTATGGCAAGTTGGTTTCCAATAAAGATTGTAAGAAGATTACAAAAAGAGTTTATTGCTGAAATGGGTTATGAATATACTCCTGCTTTCAAAGGTTTTGATGTCTCTGATATGAATAAGGCACCATGGTAATAAAATGAATGCAAGTGAATTACAAGATAGGATAACGCAGTTACATTACGATAACCAAGATGCCTATGCAACAAGAGGTCGTATTCGTTCCATAATGAATGGTGGACCAAATGGAATACTTGCTTTACTCGGAGACCAGATAAAAGGATTTCAGGATTGGCAAGTTCCAATGCCTAACCTTATGTCATCAGGATTAGAACACCTGGCACAGAAAATAGGTCGTATTCCTAACCTCAAGATAGATGTTCCTAATGATAAAGATTCAGAAAGAGCCAGGAGACAAGCTGAAAAAATAGGGAGAATAATAACCGCTTATGATGAAGTACAAGGACTTGAAAAACAAATGCCACAAGTTGGTAGATGGTTACCTGGTTATGGATTTGCTGTATGGGTCATACGTGAAAGAAAAGATGCTAATGGGAACCCCTACCCAATAGCTGAACTACGAGACCCATACAACTGTTTCCCTGGATATTTTGGTGCAGACCAACAACCAAAAGATTTATCTATAGTTCGTAGAGTTCCTAAACATGCACTAGCTCAAGTTTATCCAGATTATAAAGAACAGATTTATGCAAAGGATATGGGTACTGGATTATCTATTGGTAGTGGTTCAGCTTCACCTTATACAGATTCTTATTCAGGTTCATGGGCTAATTCAAATGGTCAAGGGGATTTAATATCAGAATATTACTGTGAAGAAGGAACTTATATATTCCATATGTCATCAGGTACAGTATTTGATTTTATTCCTAATCCGCTGAAGAGTGGTCCTGCTTTCGTTGTAGCAAAGAAGTTTTCTTTTGACCAGCTACAAGGACAGTATGACCAAATAATCGGATTAATGGCAGCTATGGCAAAGATTAATGTTATGAGCATTATTGCTATGGAAGATGCAGTATTCACTGAAACAAACATAACTGGTGAATTAGAATCAGGTCAATACAAAAAAGGAAGATTTGCAGTTAACTACCTTGCTCCAGGAAGCACAGTATCAAAACCTGCATCAAACATTCCTTATCAATTATTTCAATCTATAGACAGAGTAGAGAGACAACTTAGAGTTGGAGCAGCTTATCCTGCTACAGATGATTCACAATCTCCTGTATCTTTTGCTACTGGTAGAGGTTTAGAAGAACTAGGTGCATCTATGTCATTGATGATTAGAGAATATCATACAATTATGGCTGATGCTATAGAACAGACAGATGCTAAAAGACTTGAGTGGGATGAGATGATGTACCCAGGTAAGAAAAAACATTTATCTGGATATAGAGATAATAAATTCTTTTCAGAAACTTATGAACCTCTTAAAGATATTTCAAGTAATTATAAGACTAGAAGAGTCTATGGTGCTATGGCTGGTTATGATGAGCCACAGAAGATAGTTACAGGTTTACAGTTGAAAGCTGCTGGTATTATTGATACCCAAACTCTACAAGAGAACCTTGATGGTTTAGATAACATTGTTAGAGTTAATGAACGAATAACAAAAGAAAAAGCAGATACAGTTTTATTTGATACTTTGATGGCACAAGCTAATCAGGGAGACCAGAAGGCTGTAATGGCATTAGTACAAATAAGAAAGAATCCTGCTGATATGCAGAACGTTTTAGATAAATTTTTTACAGCAGAGGAACCAGAAATACCTGAAGAAGAAGCAGCATTAATTGAGGGTATGGGTCCTGCCACCACAGGACCTACACCTTCTATTCAACAAGCGTTAGGTATGGTGCAATAATGCCTAATAATATAAATGAAAAATTTGCAGATATTGTTAATAACTCATTATGGGATGTAGATGAAAATGGTGATGATATATTGCTTGAAGCTAATTTATTTGAACCTAAGATATTTACAGACCAATTACCACCAATGGTATTCCCATTTGGTTATATGATTATTAGTTCAACATTTGCTTATTACGAAGATGAGGATGAAGATGGCAACGAGAATAACTAAAAGAAATGCAGCTGTTAAGCCGCCAACAAATAACTATATAGACCAATCAAGATTTGCCTATGGCGAACAACAGGAATTAAAAAATTTAAACAATGAAGTTAAAGATTTAGAACTGACTGGAGGACCAACGCCAGGAGCAGCAGCTCCACCTCCAGGACAACAAGGAGTAGATGTATTTAGAGGTACAGACCAACCACTTAGACCAGTAGAAGATGGATTAGCATTTGGTCCAGGAGTTGGACCGCAAGAATCTGCTATGGAATCAACAGAGCAGTTGATTAAACAGTTTTATGATTTAACTGGGGACCCATTACTAGCGAATATATTAAAAGGTTAGTATGTCATACAGTACCTTTGATGCTGCTGATTTTGTAGATGACTCTGCTACACAAAGAGCTATAGCTAAATCTAAAGCTCCTTCACAAGTTACACAAGATATGGCTAATAGAGCTTCAGCTATTGTTAAAAAATATCCAACAATAAGTAAAGGTTCTTTAGTTGGTGCAGTTAAATTAGGTATCAGTGATGAGGACCCAAGACTTAGACAGATAGTATTACAAGAATCTATAGCAAAAGAGAGAGAAGGATATGGTGCTTTAAAATCTGCTATCGGTGATAAAGCTAAAAGTATGAGTAGAGGATTATTCTTAGGATTCCAAAACTTATGGGAAGCTGGAGCTGCAAGAGGTGTACGTTATTTAGAAGGCAGACAACAAGGCATGTCTCATAAAGAAGCTAAAGGTAAATCTAAATCTTCTTTATTAGATATGAAAGCACAAGCAGAAGCTGAAGGAAGAGAAGTTGATTTAGGAACTGGATGGTTCTTAGGTAGTACTGACCCAACACAAACAGATGAATATAAAAACTTAGTTCAATCTGGAGTGGACCCAGTAGAAGCAAGAGAGTTTGTTTTAGATAATGTTTTAGGTGTACAGATTTATGAAGAACAAAGAAAGAAAGCAGAGACAGCAATACAGTTTACTGGTGAAAGAGCAGAGAGATTTGAAGAAGCTGGGTTAAACCCAACAGTTACTATTGGTCGTTGGTTATTTAAACCACTTGATGACATTATAGAACCAGGAACAACAGCATATAAAAATATAACTGGAACATTAGATATACTTGCACAAGTATTCTTAGACCCTGTTGGTATGGCAGCTTTAGGAGTAGGTAAAGCAAGAGCTGGTGCAAAAACATTTACTGAATTAGAAAATTTAAGTACAATGGGTAAATTATTTGAGAACACTGGATTACTCCAGGGAGCAAGAAAATCTATCTTTGGTCCAACAACTAAAGAGTTTTTATCTGGTAAAGCTGGTTTAAAGTTTAAAAAGTTTCTATGGGAGACTGATACAACAGATATAATTGCAGCATCTAAAAATAATATTGATGACTTAGATTTTTATGTAAGACTAGATGATTTTAAAGCTGCACATAAAGGTAAATCTTTTGATGCTATAGATAAGAAACTTACTGATGAATTAATTACTGACCACTTTCTAGTTCAAGCTACTAAAAATAATTTACCTACAGTAAATAGAAAAGGTAACAGATTGACTGGTATGTTAGAGAAATCTTATGGGACAAGAATTGTTACTAAAAATAAAAATGATAGCTTAGTTCAGTTAAATAGATACATTAGATTAGCTACAAGTTCTTTAGATGATACAAAGAAACTTACTGAAAGAAATAAATTTATGAAAGAAGCTATGAAAGCATTAAATTCTAAAGATGCACCTTCTGATGTAGCAAGATTGATTGGGAAACATTTAGGAGGAAAAAATGGATTTAGAAAACAAGTTATCAAAAAATTAGGAGGAGAAGATAATTTAACTAAGTGGCAAAAATCATTAGTAGATGAAGGTTTAAAAGTTCAGGCTGGATTTATTAGTGGTGCAAAAAAAATTAGATTAGATGTTAGAAGTTATGCAATAGAAACTGGTGGTACAGATATACCTATTACTGGTGTATTAAATAAATTACAAAAAGGTAAGTTAGATGGGGTAGAGAATCTTATGGACCCATTAGTTGTAACACAGTTAGCGGATGAAATATTTTTACCTAATCCAACTAAGTTATTACGTGCAGCAAAAGCATTAGATGATGACTTAGGAAGAATAGGAACAAAGCTATTAGCTTCTGATAATGTTGATTCAGTAAGAAGATTTATGGATTGGTATTATGGTTCTTTATTTAAACCATTAGTTTTGTTAAGACCAGCATGGACAGTAAGGGTTATAGCTGAAGAACAATTAAGAATGGTTACTTCAGGTGTAACTAATGTTATATCTCATCCAGGAGAACTTATAGCAAGAATGATTGGTAAACCAAAAGAATCAAGTAAAAATCTTATAGGTTCTTTTGAAGATAACGCACAGTTTATTGATGGTACTTTAAATGGAATGAATCCTGGTGCAATAAGAAGAGGTACATCAACAGGAGAATGGACAACAATTTCTAAACATGAGAATAGTAAAGCATGGGGTGAAAATGCTTTTAGAAACTTTATGCAACATAAGTTTGACCCTTTGTCCAGGAGACTTGCACAGATACAGTTAGAACCTTCTGCAGCTAAAAGAACTAGAGAATTAAATAAATTAATTAAAGAAGTACAGACAACTGGTAATTCTTTAAATAAACATATTAGAGATATAACAGGAGCAAAAGGTCATGCTTTTAATGGAGCTGGTTTAAGTAGCAAACCTGGTGCAGCAAAAGCAGAAGAGTTTGTATATTATGTCAATGCAGCAGTAGCACAAGTTACTGGAGGTATTGTAGAGACAGGTGCAGCTAAGGGTAGTCAATATGGAAAAATGAGAAAAGCTAAAAACTGGATAGATGAAAATGGTAAAGAAGATTTATTAAAAGCACTAGGTGATGAAACTATGTCTGCAGATGAACTTGTAGGTTTAGAAAAAATAGACATGAAAAAGTATTGGGGTGGAGACTTATCTCCGCAAGAATACGATTCTATATCTACACAGTTAATGAAGAACCAGGAAAACCTTAAAAAAAGTTTTATTAAAAAATATAAAAAGTTATTACCAGAAAATGTACGTGGTGAATTAAAGACTGGTGCAGCTAAAAGAACAGGATGGTTAGATGACTTTACTGATGATATGTTTAAGTTACTTATGACTGTCCCTACTAAAAATTTATCAAGAGCACCAACTTTTAAATATCATTACTGGGATAAAGTAGGAGACTTTGCACAACATGCTAACAAAACAACACTAAATAAAATGATTAAACAAGCTAAAGAAGCTGGTTTAGAGACAGGTACAAGGCATGAAAAAAAGATATTAAAAAAATTAGAAAGCTATAAAGGTGTAGATGGTGGTATTAATAAAGTAGAGATAGTAGATAAGATGGCTTCATCACATGCTTTAACTGAAACTAAAAAATTATTATATGATGTAACAACAAGAAGTAGGATAGGAAATGCTACAAGAGGAATATTCCCATTCGGAGAAGCATACGTAGAAATCTTTTCTACCTGGGCAAGATTAATAAGAACAGAACAATTAAGACCACTTAGAAGAGCACAACAAGTAGTACAAGCTGCAAGAAAACCTAATCCTGTGTTTGATGAAGAAGGACAACAAGGATTCTTTTATAAAGACCCAAACACTGGAGAAGAATTATTTGGTTATCCAGGAGAAGGGTTAGCAAACAAATGGATGTTTAAAGATTTAAACGAAGGTGGGGTAGGTGTTAATTTACCAGTCTTTGCTAGTTCTTTAAACATAGCAGGTAATCTAATACCTGGTTTCGGTCCAACTGTTACTGTTCCAATGGCATTAATAAATCAAAAGTTTAATTTACTAAGACCTGGTAAATGGGAAGAGACATTATTATTTGGAGACTTTGCACCACCAAGAACAGGTAGTGCAACAGAAATATTAGGTTCACTTGCACCAACTCCATCTTGGGCAAAGAAACTAGGTACCGCATTTGGTATAGGAGGAGATGAATCAAAACGTTTATTCTCTAACACAATGATTGATGTCTATAAAGCTATGTTGTATGCAGGTATTGCAGATGATAGTACACCAGAGGGAGCAAGTGCTGCAATGGAGTTAGCTGGAGATTATGCCAGAAATATATTCCTTATAAGAGCTGCATCACAATTTATAGGACCATCTGGTGCAGTAAGTCCTAAGTATGAAATATCAGATAAGACAGGGAATGTATTTTTATTTGAAACATTAGCTGAAGAATACAGATTAATAAAAAATTCTTCTCCTAATGATTATGAAGCAATGAAAACATTTACAGATAGATTTGGATTCAATCCAATAGCTCTGACTACAAGTAGAACAGATACTATAAAGAAGAGACCTGTTACTGAAGATGGAGCTAGATGGGCTAGGAATAATAAAGAACTTGTAGATAAGTATGATTTAACATACGCATATTTAATTGATGATACTGATTCAGAATTTAGATATGAATTATATTGGCAACAGCTTATAGATAAAGATAGAGTTCCTAGAACTCCTGAACAATGGCAACAAGCTAAAAATATTCTTCTAGGCAATATGGAGTATGAAGAGTTTATTCGTAAGAATGGTTTATTAACAAGAGGAGATAGAGTATCTAATCAAGCTAAGTTAAATAAGAAAGCAGAGTTAGTAGGTAAATATCCTGGATATGGAAGAAGTATAGATTACTCAATGCAGAAACCAGAGATGGATGATTTAATAGATGAACTCTATACCTGGTTTGACCCAGTTACATATCAATTAGAAAGAGATTTAGTTACTAACCCAGCTGCACAAGCATTAGTAGAATATGCTAAGACTAGAGATAGTATAATAGCTACTACTAAACGATTAGACCCAACCTATACTGATACTTCCTTTAGAAGAGCTAGTAAATTAGCTCCATTTAGAAACTTGTTAAGAGATAAATTAAAAGCTATATTGGTAAGATATCCAGAGTTTGCTCCTATGGCTAGAGAAATATTTGAAAGAGAGCTACGAGAAGCGGATGAAGATATAGAATTAGTACAGGGATTATATGACAGTTGATGAATTTTTACAGAGAATAGAAAGTATTATCTTATCTATTAATGAGGACCCAATGTTGGGTACCAATAAATTAGGCATAACAACAGAACAACGTATTGATATATTATCTGCTGTAAATATAGATGATGCTTCAAAGTATTTAGTATCTTATGGTATTCCAGAATACGTAATAGATTTTGCAATATCAGGTGAAGATATATCAGCATTAACAGGTGATGATGTAGCAATAGCTGCAGCTACTCAACAATGGGGTATGTTCGGACAACAGAATATGAACATTGGTGTACCAGGTGATTACACACCACCAAGAGAAGGTGCAACAGATTTTTATACAGAATCTGATTTAGTTAATTTATTTGGTGGATTAGCTCCAGAAGAGATAGCTTCAATACAGGCAGATTTAATTAATGGTGGATTACTTACTGTAGGTGATGGGTTTATTCCTGGAGAATGGGATGCAGTAACTCAAGGTAAGTTCACTCCAGTATTAGCAAGAGCTAATAGAGGTGGAGTAACAGAGTTAGAAAAGCAAAATGGTTCTGCATGGAGAACAGCTTTAAAAGAATATGTTGCTAATCCAGTACCAGATATACCAGAAGAAGATGTTTACCTTCCACAAGACCCAGCAACTATTGCACAAAAGGTTAAATACTTATATGCTTCAGAATTAAATAGAGACCCTACAGCTGCAGAGCTTAAGATGTTATCTAATACAATGTATAAAGAAGCAGAAGCAAGACATTCACAAGATGCTCAATTAGCTGAAGCTGCACAGCAAGACCCAACAATGACAGGGGAAGATATTATGGGTGGTGATTATGGTAACTATGCAGTGGATAATGTACAACAAACTATAGAAGAAGAAGGATTTACACAAATAGATGCAGAGAGTAGAATGAGAGAGAAGTTTGATGCTATCACAACAAGAGAACAAGATAGGTTAGGAGAAAACTACAGTGCAAGGAATACTAGGTCTGTTATTCTCAATAGTATCGCTAATAGACCCACATAGTTATATGAGTCAGCAAGAATTAATTTCGTTTATGGAAGCTATAAAACAGCAAGAGAATGCTGGTGGCAACTATACCCTTAAACATAAACCAACAACTATCTTAGATTTTTATGGTAATCCTTTAGAAGTCCAGGCATTAGGTGCTTATGGAATACTAGATGTTAATTGGGATAAATGGGCAAAACAAGCTGGGTATAAAGGTGCTGACTGGAAGATACCAGAGATGCAAGACATTGTTGCTGCATACAAGATGACAGAATATTTTAATAAGTATGGAACCTGGGACTTGGTAGCAGTTGCCTGGTATGGTGGTCCTGGTAAAGCAAACAAAGCTGCTGCAGAAGGTATAGATTCTGTAGGGGACATAGGTAACATAGAAGGATTTGGTCCAAATATAAGAGATTATGTTAATAGTGTTATGGAAACTTATGCAGAAAATTTAGAGAGAGAACCTGAAAATGAAGATGTATCTAGTTATCTACAACAACAAGAACAAGTAGTTGCATCTAAGCCAAGACTTGATGTTCAAGATGGTGGAATGGTTCCAACTGTGGACCCTATGCAGAAACAAGCAGCTTCTTTAATATCAGCTTTAGTTCCTAAAAGAAATATGCAATCAGATTTTGAATCACAAGTTCCATCACAAGCAGGTAGCTTTGAAGGAACACAGATTAAAACTGAAATTGTTAGAGATGAATCTGATGAGTTCACTATAGAAGATATCATGGGAGTAATAGAAGAATGAAAGACTTACGTGATATGAGTTATAAAGAACAAATGGAATTTTGGATGCAGACACGTAAGTTAGGATTACCGAAATACAAAAGTAAAACTCTTAAGAAATCGTAATGGCTGAAGATAACTTCGGTCAAGATGAGTTAGTTGAAACACTTGCAACTTCTACTGCAGTAGCAGCACCAGCAAGAAAATCTTTTAAAGATGTTCAATACATTAGAGACTTCGTTCCTGAACTAAGAGCAGATAGTCAATTACTACAACAAGATTATAAGAAATTAATGAAATCATTAGATAGTTGGATAAAAACATTTGACATTAATCCTAAAGATTTTGATAGATATTTATTAAATGAAATAATTTCAGATGTAGGAAACACTACTCATGCAGATGTTGCTGATAAAGTACAATGGGAATTTGTAAATAAACTAATGGACATGGACCCTTCTTTAAAAGAAAAAAAAGCAGGAGAGTTTTTACGTTCACTCATAGAGTTAGAAGAAGAAGTAACAGGTAAATCTTTAAAGTCATTTACATTTGGTGCTTATGGTAATGAACTAAGTTTGTTTGATTCTTTTAGTAGAGAAATAGCAACAGATATAGAACAATTACTAGGAAGATTACATACTTTCGTTGGTAAAGAAAGATTAAAGAATCCTTTAGATGTAGCAAAACAAATGGAACAAGGAAAGTTTAATAAGTTTGCAGGAGCTGATGAAACAATAGATGAGATAGCAAGAAGTTTATCTGATTACTTAATCAATGCAAAATTAGAAACAACAAGAACCTTTGTTCCAGAAACACAACAGTTAGGTAACGTTGCTTGGTTTTTACAAAATGAACCAGAGCTTATTAAAAATGCAGAAGCACTTTATCCTGATGATTTAGACTTACCAGGATTTAAAGAATTTATGAAAACAAGAACCAATACCTTTTTAACACGTAATAAAGAATTTTATAACAGGTTATCTGATTCTAAAATAATAGATGATGATATGACTAAATTCGGTAGATGGTCAGAGCAAATACAATCAGTTCCAATTTTTCTAAAAGGAGAAATTAACATGGACCACTTTGTTAGTTATAATAAAGGTTGGCACAAAGCTATAGATATAGCATCAGTAGATGCAACTGAAACATTTAACATTAAACCATATAAGGGTTCTTTTATTCCAATAGGTATTGAAGATGTTATGGTGGATAAAGGTACAGCATTTTTAAAAGACCCTGGTACTCCTGATTTAAAATTAAATGTTACAGGTCCTGGAAGAATCCACATGAGACCAATATCTGAATTTATGAAGATAGCTCAAGATACAGATATTTTATTAGAAACCTATGATAAAGTTGGGAACCGAACAAGACTTACTCCTTTGTCATTTGCTAGTAATCTAGGGAATATTCAAAATACAGGAACAATAGATTTATGGGCAGCTCCAGGTTATGAAGAAAAGTTACCAGCTTTTACTGAAAAGATAACAAAAACACCTTTAGATGAAGGTAGGGTAATTCTAACAATAGGTGAAGAAACTCCAGAATCTAAGCGTGTACGCTTAGAAAATATACGAAGTACCTTCGTAGATAATCATGGAGAAGATGCACTTAAAAAAGCAGAAGATATAGTTAAGAATAAACCTAAGTTTGCATCAAGAGTTTTAAAAGGATTAAGCAAGTTAGATGTTGGACAAGAAGTTATAGAGAAAGCATTAACAAAAGTTGGAACCAAATATGGTATGGCTAGTGTTACAGGACCAGCTGCAGGATTGTTAGCATTCTATGAAACAATGGTGTTAGCTGCAGATGTAACTAATGCTGCAACTAAAGCAGCCTTTGATAAGGATGTAGATTTCTGGGATAACTTTGGAAAGATAGATGATAAATATTCTATCACGTATAAATTAACTAAACCTTTTTATGAAACCTTATTTAAAGGAATAGGTAGTATAACTAAGCCCAATACAGAGAATAATCAAGTACAATCATATTATGGAAAGTAGTAAGTAATGACAAAGTATTTAGTAGTTGGCTCACCAGGTAGATATAGATTACAAGCTGTAAGACCTGGTGGTAAAGATTATGAATCTGGTATGTCTCAAGAAGTAGCAGAAAATACTAGAGTAGCTTTGAATGAGAAATATTTTAAAGATAAAAAGAAAGAACCACCTAAATCAAATGATACTAATAACTCTGGTGGGAGCAATGAGGACTTTGTTGAAACTATTACAGCTACTGCATCAGGAAAAATTAGAACTCTTACTGCCGAAGAATATGAAGAATTTAAAAAAATACCAATAGAAGAAAAACTAGATAAAATAGCTGAACTTGCTGCTTCTAATATACGCTTTAGAGATAGCCAAAAAGAAGATTTAGAAAGAACTTTTCGTATTAAAGGAAAAGATTTTGATGAAGCTATGGCTAGAGGTCTAGCAGGAGAAGTAGAAGTTATTGAATCTGGACCTCTTAACTCTGGAGTAAATACTTGGTGGCAGCTCATTGGTTATGAAAGTTTAGATGAAGCCAATAGAGATTTAGCATCTGGAGCTTTGACTATTGCTGAAATCACAAGAGCTAAAGATAATGCTGAAGAAAAAAGAACTGGTGGTGCTATAGATAATACAACTCAATCAACTTATGGTCCACAAGAATTTGGGGATATTATTACAACAGTAACTGTTTATAAAGATGGTAAAACATTAGAAGTTCTTGAATCTGATTTACATTTATACGAAGCAAGTAACTGGACAAGAGATATAGATAAAGATACTCCTAGTACAAGTACTCCTAGTACAAGTACTCCTAGTACAAGTACTCCTTCAGAAGAAGAAGAAGAAACAATAGGTAGTACTCAAGTAGTTGTTTATGGACCTAATGGTGCTAGAACTACAGCTAATACTTTTAAAAGACCTGGCGAAGAAATGTCAGAGTATGACAGACTTATTGCAGGTTTAATACCAGGTAGGGAAGGTTACGCAGGTGCAACAGAATCTGAATCATTGACAGCAGATTATCCAGGTGATTATGGTGGGGAAGATGCTTCTACCCCTATGGACCAAAGAGAAAGTGTAGTCGGAATAGGTAACACAGATTATGATAATAAAGATTATTCATCAGTAGGACAAGTAGTTGGTCAAAGTAGTGCTAATGTAGTTCCGCAAGAACAAACTTTAAATCCTAATAAGAATCAATTTAATAATATACCAGAAGGTGCAGACCTTGTAGATGTAGAAGGACAATTATTTTTAAGATACGCAGTACCAGGAGCAGGTGAGTTATACCAGGGCAGTACATTATTTATGTTCTATGAAGTAAAAGATAATGACCCAGTGGAAGCTGGATTTGTAACTCCAGGACAAGATTGGTTTGTTAATGCTAAGTTTTCTTTTGATGATTTAGATTTAATGGGAGTGATTGCTGGTAACAGTGCAGACCTTCCAGGTAATGACCCAATTACTGATAAGGCACCACATCCATTTACATCTTTTGCAGAGAATCTAGCAACAGAAGCACAGATAGCACCTTGGATATTAGACCCAGATTCAGTTGCATTAATAGCTGAAGCTGCATTAGAAGGTAGAGAAGTAACAGAAGCCGAATGGTTTTCTACTAACTGGTATAAAACTCGTAATGAATCAGAACGTTCTTGGCTTAGAGAATATACTAAGGACCCATTAACAGCTAAACAAAAAGCTAATGATTATAAACTACAAGTTGCTGCAGCCTTAAAAGCCTCTGGTGTATCAGGGGGATATGATAGTGAAACTAACCAGGAGTTAGGAGCTCCAGATGCTTTATCTTCATACATAGCTAACCAGTGGGTAAGTGGTCAATGGTCAGAGTCTTACACAACTGAACAGTTAGCTTTATTTGCTGACCCATTTAGAACTGGTGTAAGAGACCAAGATTTTACAGATTGGATAGATACAGCTGGTGTTGGTGGTTTAAATAGAAGTGCTGAACAAGAAGATAGAATTAGAAGTTTATATACACAATGGCTTGGTCCAGTGTTCGGACAATTAACAGATTCAGAAGTATCAGAGAAAGCTGGAAGATTAAGAAACAATCCAGACTATGAAGCAGCTTTAGTAGAGAATTTAAAGACAAGTAGATTAGCTTTGTTTCCTAAACATACTAATACTGAATTAACTTATGATGATATAGTCAGTCCTTATAGAGGAATTACTAGACAGATATGGGGTAAAGAAGCTGATGAGACAGAAGGTTGGTGGCAAGATATGGTAGCTACTAATGACTACGAAGCATCACAAACATTACTTAGAGAAAAAGGTTTAGAACAAAACATAGGACAAGTTACTGTAGCAGCAACAGAAGCATTGCAACAAGCATTAGGTGCATCTGCTGGTTCAGTAGAAGAGAACTTAGGAGTTAATCAATAATGGCAACATACTTAGAAGAAGCAGAATTATTATATCCAGATTTAACTGGAACATTACTACAGTTGTTTGCAGCTGCATGGGCTAAGTCTGGTAATCCACAGACTGCCATAAGAGAAGTAAGACAAACAGATGAATATAAAGCGGAGTTTCCTGGTAACTACAATACAGAGACTGGACAAGTTAGATACAATGAAACTACGTATAAAGCATTAGAACAATCTTATATAGGAACTCTTGCTGAATATGGTATTCCAGCACAAACATCTAAAGTATTATTATCAGATAAATTTGTTGGCTTACTAGAAGGAGAAGTCTCCGCTAGAGAATTTCAACAAAGAGTATCTTCTGCTTATGAAGGTATAGTAGATAATATTCAAGGAGTTCAGAACTTCTTTTCAACTAATTACAATGTGGACCTAACTCCTGAAGCTATATTCATGGGAGCATTGGACCCATCAGTTGGTGAAGAGATTATATCTGGAAGGATTACAGCTTCACAAATAGGTGGAGAAGCAGCAAAAGCAGGATTCACATTAACAAGAACTGAAGCAGAGAATCTTAGAAAAGCTGGTCTTACTCAACAACAAGCAAGACAACTTTATACAGCTGCACAAAGAGAACTACCAAGACTTAGAGATATACAATCAAGACAAGACAGTGGTGAACAACAATTAACAATAGAAGAGTTTACACAAGCTGTTGTATTCCAGGACCCAGACCAATTAGAAAACATTAGAAGATTAGAAGCAGAAGAAGAATCAATGTTCTCACCTGTTGGTGGTGCCGCAAGAGAAGGTGGCAGAGTTACTGGATTAGTTGAGGGATAACAAAAACCCCAACCAGGAAAACACAAATGGTTGAGGTCTTTGTTTTACTTTATTCTTAATTTATACAATGAACAATCCTTTGCTAGTTTAACTCTACCAAGATATTTTCTAGCAACTTTTAGATTATTCTCATAATATTTTTCTTTACGCATTTCAGGTGGTAAGTTCTCCAACCACTTTAACTCATTCTCTTCTCTCTCTACACGTTTTGCATTCACGAGTCTATCAAAGTATTTTTTTGTTATACCACAATTAGAACATTTAAAATCTTCCTGTATCTCATGTCTTAGCTTTCCACTAAAACCCATAACCATAACTTTTTCCTTATAGCTCTCGTTGAATAAATGTTCTTTTGTTTTAGCCATTATTTTTGTTCTCCTTTTTTTGCCTTACATTACTTAGACTCAAATAATAAAAAAAGGTTACATAGTTTTTTTTTGTGTATAATTAATAATGAGGAAATACCCTAGCAATAGAGTATATAACCTTCCTTTCGTGTACGTATAAAAATAGTGGGGTTTTATCCCCACTATTTTATTTTTATAAGATATAATTAAAGTATCGGATTGCGGCTTTCTCCGATTATAAATGGATGCTGCACCTCCAGCTTATTTCAAGCGTGTAAGTTGAGTATTAAAATCGCTGGTATCTGAATAGCCGAGAGTGGCTGACAATTTTTGTTATTCTAAATTATTTTATTTGTCGCCTATCGCATTATATTCCCCAGGGTAATGCAGTTAGTAGAAATCTGGGAGAGGAGAGACTATGGAAAACGTAGAAGAAAATACAGTAGAAGAAACGCAGGAAGATAACAACGCTATCAAGAATATGCGAGAACGCATTAAAGAACTTGAAGGTGTTGAGAAGGAATATAAATCTGTGCAACAGGATAAAGTTATCCAAGATGCAGGATTTGACCCATCTTCTGGACAGGGTAAAGCACTTAAAGACCTTTACAAAGGCGACTTGGAAGTGGATGCGATAAAGGCATTTGCTGCTGAACAATATGGTTGGGGTGAAGAAGCTCCAGCAGTTCAGGAACAAGAAGCTCAAAAGGCTAGGGTAGTTACAAGTCAAGAAAGTTTAGATGCTGTAGCACAAGCTAGTGTTCCAGTTGAACCAGCTGATGTAAATGACCAGATTGCACAAGCACAGCAAGATGGTGATTGGCAAGCAAGTTCAGCTCTCAAAGCAGAAAAATTAAAAGCCCTAATGGAGAAAAAATTATAAAAATTATTCTCTATTAATTAAATAAAAAAGGAGAATTAAAATGGGTGCAGTATCAGGAATGGGTGATTCGTATGATTTACCCAATTACGTAGGTGAGTTATTTAATATAACTCCAAATGATACACCATTTCTTTCTGCTATTGGTGGAATGACTGGAGGTAAATCAGTTACCTCTAAGCAATTCACCTGGCAAACAGTTGATAACGCAGCTGCAGCTCAAACAGCAGCTGTAGAAGGTGCAGACCCAACATATGCAGAGAGAAGCAGAAGTGAAGTAATTAACGTTACTCAAATTATGCAATATGGTGTAAACGTATCATATACAAAACAGGCAGCAACAGGAAACCTTTCTGGACAAGCTATTATAGGAAACCAACCAGTTCAAGATGAATTGGCTTTCCAATTAGATATGGCTTTAAAGAGAGCAGCTAGAGATATAGAGTTCTCTTTCTTGCAAGGTACTTATGTTGCAGATACAAACGTATCAACAGCAAGAAAAACAAAAGGTATGTTAGCAGCTATCTCAACTAACGAGAGAGGAGCTGCTGGAGGAGCATTAGCACAAGGAGATGTTAATACTATTCTAAAATCTATGGCAGATTCAGGAGCTCCATTTGAGCAACCTGTAATGTTTGCTAATGCCTTTCAAAAGCAAAAACTATCATCTATCTATTCAAGTGCATTATCACTTGCACCAAGAGATAGAAACTATGGTGGTGTTAATATCAACACTATAGAAACTGACTTTGGTGAGATTGGTATTGTCTACAGCAGACACGTACCAGCAGATGATATTGTAATTGCTGACCTTGCATTTTGTAAGCCAGTTTTCTTGGATATTCCAGGAAAAGGACACTTCTTTGTTGAGCCACTAGCTCAATCAGGAGCAGCTTACAAGTATCAAGTCTATGGAGAAATCGGATTAGAATATGGTCCAGAGGAATTCCATGGCAAAATTACAAACCTAGCTACTTCCTAATAAGAAGTAAGATAGTATATTTATTAGAGGGAGATAAATACATCTCCCTCTAGTATTATGGAGTTATATGGCAGCAGTAAGCACACTTGTAGATAGAATATATAGAGATTTTTTAAACAAACCAGATGATTTGTCTGCGTTCTCTAGGTTAGATGGTGCATTATCTGATACAACAGGAACAACAGTTGTATATGAAACTGGTTTATTTTCATCAGAGGAAGAAAACCTTTTAGGTAATGGTGCATTAATAGAAATTGACCAAGAGTTAATGTTAGTAACTTCATCCAATACTTCTACTAGAACATTAACTGTAGCAAGAGGGTATGCAGGTACAACAGCAGCAACACATTTAGATGAAGCTAACTTATATCTCAATCCAACATTCCCAAGGAAGTCTGTATTTGATGCAGTAGCAGATAATATATCAAGACTCTATCCAAGTTTATATAATGTAACTACAACTAATGTAACTTCTAATTCAACGTATCAAGAAGTACCAGTAACTACAGTTGAAGTAGTTAATTCATGGGTACAGAATGCTTCAGGAGACCAATACACAAGTGCAGGAATAGAGTTACTTACTAACTTTCCACCATCAAGTACTAATACTGCTGTTCAGTTTTCAAATACTTCTAATGGTAAGACAGTTTATTTAGTTGTTAAAAGAAAGTTTGGCAGACCTACTGCTGAAACAGATGATTTATCTACTGCTTGTTTCTTAGAAGATTCATACCACCAAATAATTATGATTGGTGCAGTAGCTGACATTATGGGTGCAACAGATGTAGATGCTTCAACACAGGAATTTATTACAGAGAAACTATCAGCAGAGAACTATCCTATTGGTTCTGGAGAGAGATTAAGAAATGCTTTACTTAGACTAAGGTCTTTGTTAATTGATGAAGCAAGAGGTGATTTAAGGTCTTTATATCCACAAGCAGTTGCAATAGGTAACATTAATTACAGTGCATAATGGCTGTATTACCTTCACCATCTAATACATCTGAACCACAGGCACAAGGATTTGAAGCTAACTTAGATGACTTATTCCTAAGATTTGCTGTTGGTCCTGGCAGACAAATGAATATTAATACTGCTCCATTACAGGCACAAGCTATACAAACATCAGAAACTCCAGAAGATTTCCAACAAGAGTTTGGTCAGATTTATTCAAGGACTGATTTCTCTGGTGGTTCTGGATTAGATAAAGCACATAAAAGAAATGCTAGTGAAATGGATTTCTCTAGGTTCTGGGATAGTAGTGGTATTGATGTTTTTAGTGGTAAAGCTGTAGGACAGGAATACAAAGTATCTTTACTTAACTCAACAGAGGAAGTTACTACTTCTTCTGAAACAAATCTTTATGCACAACAGCTAGATGGAACAATATTTTATGCTGATGGTGCTGTTCTTAAAAAGATAACTACTCCATTAACAGGAAGTTCTAGTACAGATGGTACACCAAGTGGAGGTAATGATATTACTGGATTAGCTATTATGGGTAATCAATTATTCATTGTTGCTAATGGTGTTGTCTATCAGAGAACAGGTGCAGGTACTTATGGAAGTTATAACTCTGATAATACTTATAGTAGACTATGGGCTGCTAAAGGAAGATTAATTGCATCAGATACATCTGGAGTTCTTTATGAAATAGAACCATCTTCTTCATCAGCAGGAGCTGATAATACTATTCACTCACTTAGGAATGGTAGAAGTTGGACAGATGTCTGTGATGCAGGTGCAGTTGTACTAGCTACAGCAGATGATGGGTATATATATTCTTTAGTTGATGAGAGTTCTAACTTAACTCTTAAAGGTCAAACCTTTATTGAAGGTGAAGTACCTAATGCAATAGATGCAGCACAAGGTTTAATATTTTATGGTACTTATGAGAACACTGCTAGTGGAAAGATTGGAAGATTATATAGAGCAGAGATTACTAATGCCAACAGTTTGTATGTGTTAGTTAATGCACAGTTAATTAAACAATGGGGTGATGGTACAACTACTTTGGACCAAGCACCTTACAGTATTATTTCAACAAGAGATAGTATCTATACAGGTATAAAAGATACAGCATCTAAGACTAACTTATGGAGATACTACTTACCTACTGGTGGGATAGCTAGAGATTTAGAATTTGCAGAAGGTGGAATAGTAAAAGGTCTTACAGTATTTTCTGATAAGTTATTTGCAACTGTAAGTGGTGGTGGAATATACAGAGAAACTTCTAACTATGTTTCTACTGGTTACATCATTACAGCATTAGGAGATTTCTTTACATCAGAAAAGAAACAGTGGGTTGGAGCTAAATTAAATACACAAGATGTAAGTTCAGGTACAGTTCAGCTATCTACTTCAACGATTGCAACAGATATAAATGATAGTTCATCTTCTACTTGGCAATCACAAGTAACACTAAACTCTGGTACTGGTGGAGAAGAAGAAGTTATGACTTTAGTTAGTGGTAGATGGATTGCAGGAAAGATAGATATAACAACAGATGACCAAGCACAATCTCCTGGACTACTTTCATTTGCTATAAGAGGTTTCCAGTTGGTTAATGACTTGGTTGTAGATATACCAGTTAATATATCAGACCAAATAGAAAGACCATACAGAAAAAGAATTAAGGTTAATGGACAAGGTGAGTTGGTGTATCAAGCACTTAGAAATAAAGAAGGAAAGAATGTTCAATTAGAGATATACAGACCAGATACATTATTAAGAGGTATAATAGAAAATGTTAGCAGTCCTATTGAAGAAATATCTCCAAGAGGTTCTGTAACAACTTATTGTCTAGTAAGATTTAGAGGTAGTAAGGTAATACAAATATCTACTGCTGGAGAAGGGTTAGGTATAGCATTACTAGGAAGTGGAAGATTAGGATAGAATGACAGCACAAGAAACTAAGCTATTTAATGCTTTTGAAAGTACACTAACATCAACAGTTGGTGCATCAGGTTTAGATTTTGTTGTTAATTCTGTAACTGCACCTACTGCAGTTACTTTAGCTGCACCATTTTATATAGTTTTAAATCCAGATAGCTCAACTAACAGAGAAGTTATACTTGTTACTTCAGTTAATACAGGAACTAAAACTTTAACTTGCGATAATATAAACAAAAGATTTTTAGATGGTTCAGCAGCTAGTTCAGGATTATCACACGCATCTGGTTCTGTTGTCAGAATGTCGCCAGTAGAACAACACATAGAAGATTTAAATGACAGAGTAGATACCATAATCAATGAAGCAGGTACAGCAGTTAATACTTCCTTATTCTTAGATGAAGATGATATGTCATCTGACTCTGCTACTAAAGGTGTAACACAGCAATCAGTTAAGAAATATGTTGATGATAATGTTACTGCTCAAGACTTAGATACAGCAGGTAACTCTGGTACAGGTGCAGTTGATTTAGATTCACAATCATTAACAGTATCTGGTGATGGAACAATACTTACTTCTACAGCTAGTGGTCAAGCAATAACATTTGCTATTGCAGATGCAACTACTTCAGCAAAAGGTGCTGCGAGTTTTTCTTCGGATAACTTTGCAGTTTCTTCTGGTGCAGTAACTATTAAAGCTGGTGGTGTAGATTTAACAGCAGAAGTAACAGGAACATTACCTGTAGCTAATGGTGGTACAGGTGCTACTGCTTTTGATGACAAAGCTGTAATAATAACACAAGATACAGGAACAGATACTTTAGCTGCTGCAGTAATGGATGCAAATGGTGAACTACTTATTGGTGGTACATCTGGTCCAGCAGTAGGAACATTAACAGGTGGTACAAATGTAACAGTAACAAACTCTGATGGTGGTATTAGTATCGCAGCTACCGATACCAATACAACTTACACAGCAGGTGATGGTCTTGATTTATCTGGTACAGAATTTAGTACAGACTTAAAATCTAATGGTGGTCTTGTAATAGAATCTACAGAACTAGCAGTAGATTTAGGTGCTTCATCTATTACAGGTACATTAGCAGTTGATGATGGTGGTACAGGACAAATATCATATACAAATGGTCAATTACTTATAGGTAATACAACAGGTAATACATTAGCTAAAGGTACTTTAACTGCTGGTTCTAATGTTTCTATTACTAATGGTTCTGGTTCTATAACTATTGCTGCAACAGATACAAATACTACTTATACTGCTGGAACATTATTAGATTTAGCTACTACAACATTTAATGTAGATTTATCTGAAGCAGCAGAAGCAGCTATTGCTGATGGTGATTATGTAATGTTCTTAGATGGTGGTGCTTCAGGTACTGCTGCTAAAGAAGCAATAGGTGATATAGCTACTTTATTTGCAGGAACAGGACTTACAGCTTCTAGTTCTGTAATAGGAGTTGATACATCACAAAATATTACAGCTTTAACTGGTGGCGATTTAACAATCTATGAAGATGCAAACAATGCAGATGTTTCTATAAAGATGGGAACAAGTGCTACCGAATCATTAACTATAGAAGTATTAAATGGTGGTTCAAACAAAACTGCTGAACAAATTAACTTCACAACAGCTACTGCTTCAGGAACTGCTGACCACGGCAAGATGGTATTTAATGTAGATGAAACATTAATAGCAACTATTGATGATGGTGGTATTGACTTAGCAACAGGAAAAGAATTTAGTGTTAATGGAACTGCTATAGGTGGTTCAGCAACTGCTCTTATAGATGGAGATTCAGACTTTACACTTTCAGATGGTATTGCTAGTGGAATACACTACGAGTTAGATGATACAGATATGGCTAACTGGAACGCAGGTGGTGTTGCATTAACAGCAGCAGGTGGTATTTTTAGACACAATCAGACACAATCTGCTACTTATACAATAGCTGCAACAGAGGGTACAGTTCTTGCAGGACCTATTACAATAACAGGTACAGTAACAAATGCTGGTACAATGGTAATATTATGAGTTCGTTAAATGTAAATACAATAGATGAATATACAGGTGCTGCTGGTGTAACAATAGATGGTGCATTAATTAAAGATGGCAAATTAGCTAGTGGTACAGGTAATGTACTTCAAGTAGTTACAGGAACTTTAGATAGTGCTGCTAATACTACATCTTCTAGTTATGTTGATACAGGACTTACAGCAAGTATAACTTGCTCTTCTACTTCATCTAAAGTTTTAGTTTTAGTAGCCCAACAAACAGCAGCTACAGCTACTAGCATACCTGCTCTGTATTTAAAGTTACTAAGGGATAGCACTTCTTTAGGAGAAGCAACTATGGTTCAAAATGGTGGTTCAAGTCTTTACACTACAACAAGTTTTGTTAAATTAGATAGTCCTAGTTCAACATCAGCTTTAACATATAAAACACAATTTAAAGAAGGTTCAGATGGTACAGCTTATGTTGCAACAGATAACTTCCAAGATAATATAGTTCTTATTGAAATTGGTGGATAATGGCAATTAGTAAAATAGAAGCAATTATAAGTTTAGATTCAACAGCAGTGGTAACTGTACGAGGAGAAACAGTTGAATGGATAAGTGGAGCTATTAAAGAACCTACTGATGCAGAGATAAAAGCAGAACAAGAAAGATTACAAACAGAGTATGATAATAACAAATACCAAAGAGATAGAGCTGCTGAATATCCATCAGTAAAAGATTTTATGGAAGCCTATACAGAAAAAGAAATAGGTAGTGATTCAACTAAGTGGGATGCTTATGTTGTAAACTATAATAAAGTAAGAACGGATAACCCTAAAGGATAGATATGCCAGGTAGTATAAAAATAGATGATGGAAGTGGTAACTATACCATATTAACTAATGGTGGTTCGTTAAGCTCAGACAAGACAATTACTATTCCTAATACAACTGGAACTATGGCTTTAACTTCAGATATTACAAGTGGTTTATCTTCAGCACAAACATTTAGATTAACAGCAGGAATAGGTGGTGCAGTAGATGCTGCTATTACTTCTAACTGGGAAGTACCAGATACAGAGAATCAAGGAAATATGGGAAGCCTTGTATCAGAGAGTTCTGGGATATTTACATTTTCAGAAACAGGATATTATTTAATTATTGCACAAGGTTCTACTATAACTAATACAGCAGGAAATGTAACCATTGAAATTCATATAACTGATGACAATTCAACTTATACTGTAGTGGGAGAAGCTAGAACTTATAATTCTAATTCAAATGATAGTACATTTACTCATACAATTATTGATGTAACTAATGTAAGTAATGATAAAGTTAAATTTTTTGCTGATGTAGACCAATCAAACTGTGAATTAAGAGGAAGTTCAACACAAAACCTTACTTGTGTATCTTTTCTAAAACTAGGAGCAACATAATGGCAATACAATTAGCAGATGTTATGAAATATTTTAACCAAGGCAAGATGCAGTGGTGGGGTTGGAAAGATACTGCTAATGGAGAAGTTTATTCTAACTTAAAATTATTAGATAACACAGCAACTATGCCAACTGAAGATGAAATCAACGCAAAAATAGCAGAGATACAAGTAATGCAAGATAGAAGATTAGCTTATGGTTCTATTGGCGACCAGCTTGATGTGCTCTATAAAGATTTAGTAGCAGGAAAAGTAGATGCTACAGGCGAGTGGGCAAAAGCAATCAAAAAAGTAAAGGATGATAACCCTAAAGGATAATTATGGCAAGTGAGATAAAGGTAGATACTATATCAGAAAAGACTTCAGCTAATGGTGTAACCATTGACAGTGTTTTAATTAAAGATGGAAATGTAGATGGAGTAGATGTATCTGCTATTACACAAGGTATTACAGAACTTGACCAATGGCAATTAACTGCAAACTTAACTGCTAGTGCTGACCCTATAACAACATTCGTAAGACCAAGTGGTACTTTACAAGCTAAAATGGGAACAGGAATGTCAAATTCTTCAGGTATTTGGACATTCCCAAGTACAGGTTATTGGAAAATTACAGTTCACGCTTTATTTTCAAATACCTCTGACAATCAAGATGGAGATATGATTGTTTATAGTACAGCAAATAATGGAACAGCTTGGGATGAAATAGCTTACACAGCTTATAGTGGAGAACAAAATGATTTCTCTGGTTCTACAACTGGCTGTCTTTTAGATATAACAGATTTATCAAACGACAAAGTAAAGTTTAAATTCAATGATAATCAAGGTGGATGTAACTTACTAGGAGAATCTACTAAGAACAGAACAATGTTTGAATTTATGAGGGTAGGAGATACATAATAAATCCTTAATCGTATGATACAATCGTGTCTATGGATTATTTTATAGGATTTTTAATAGGTTATTATATTCGTGATTTCTTTAGATACCTAAAAAAGTTAGCTGATTACAGGGTTATTGATGACTTTGAATCCGAATGGTTAATAGAAGATGATGTTGAATAATTTAATTTGTTTTAAAATAGATATATGAATGGAAATATCAAGATAAATCCAAGCCAGATATTACAAGGTGGATTAGCAGCCTTAGTTGCTTGGTTGTTTAGAACTGTACAAACATTAACCAATGAAGTAGCAGTATTAAAAGCAGAAATTACAAATGCTAATGAAAGATTAGCCGAAGTGCTAACTGTTATCAGTGGAATATCAGGAGAAATCACAGAAATAATATGGAAGATAGGTGGCTAATGGAATGTTGTGGAAACTGTAACTGCGGTGGCTAATGAATAGTGTTAAAGATAATTTAACTTTTGTAATTGCGATTGTTACTTTACTTGGATTTTTAGTAGGTGGAGCAAAAAATACTTTTGATTTAATTGATAAAGTAAATGGTTTAGACAAGTCATTAGCAGAACAAACAAGCTGGGTCCAATCCCATGTATTAAGTTTTGCTGGGCAATTAGATAAATACCAAATGCAAAATGAGGAAAATTTTGATGAGGTATATTTGTTACTTGAAGAACAACAAATGCAGATTGATGAATTGAGAGAACTTGCAGAAGGAACTAACTACTGGGTTTACATGCTAGAAGAAAGATTATGTAGTAGCAATACTATTGCAAATAAAATAGGTGGTTGTGAGGATTAGATGAAATACTATTATGCTGTAGATATAATCAAGATAGTTGATGGAGATACAGTAGATGTCAGAATTGATTTGGGTTTTGATGTGTGGCATAAATGTCGTGTACGACTTATGGGCATCAATGCTCCTGAATCACGAACAAGAGATAAAGAAGAGAAGGTCAGAGGGTTGGCTGCAAAGGAATGGTTAACTAAAGAGTTCTATGATGCAGTGGACCCAATAGAGTTACAATCACATGGCAAAGGAAAGTTTGGAAGAATACTTGGAGAGTTCTTTATCAATGGTGTAAACATAAATCAGTTAATGGTTAACAATGGTCATGCGGTGGAGTATTTCGGTGGCAAAAGGTAATGAGTTGTTATACATATAAACAAAAAGATACAGGTACTTATGTTACAATATGTAACTGCAAGTATGGACATAGATAGGAGAT
>Ga0208011_1000113_pt1 | contig 37069 bp, 16 predicted proteins | sample 7_EtaG_FD_184080 | JGI IMG/M metagenome (GOLD analysis project Ga0208011, IMG submission 184080) | Marine viral communities from the Subarctic Pacific Ocean - 7_ETSP_OMZ_AT15161 metaG (SPAdes) (version 2) | ecosystem: Environmental > Aquatic > Marine > Oceanic | place: Pacific Ocean | collected...
TGTTAGAACAATAATCATATGTACTTTGACATATATCATCCCAAGCGTTATTACAGCAATAATCATCTACTGATATTACCCAAGCGTAACAAGGATCATTTAACCAATAAGGATTGCCAGCACCAGTAACACAACCAGCGTCATAATTGCAAGAAGCGGAATCATTAACATTGGCTCCTGGATCGTAGTTGTAAGCGTTTTGGTCCATACAACCTTCAACAATTGTAATACACGAACCGTTATTCGTGTTAGCCATTGAATCATAATTAAGGGCAGTGCTATCAGTACAACCATATATGAAAGGAATACAACTAAAATCTTCGGTGTTCGCAGTAGGGTTATAATTGAGCATCGAAGGATCAGTACAACCATAAATAAAAGGGATACAGCTATTATTGTCAACATTTGCTAAAGGATTATAATTAAACATTGTGCTGTCTGTACAACCGTAAATAGGTAGTATACAGCTAAAGTCATCAGTATTACAGCTATCACAATAGTTGAGAGCCATTGGATCTGTGCACCCGTAAATATAAGGAACACACGTATTGTTGTTTGTATTTGCTAGTGGATCATAATTCCACATCGTTGAATCTGTACAACCATATAAATAAGGTATACAAGAACCATTATCTGTGTTAGCTAAAGGATCGTAGTTAAACATCATAGCATCTATACATCCATATATAACAGGAACACAAGAACTATCTAATGTATTAGCTACAGGATTATAATTAAACGCAGTAACATCTGTACAACCTAATATAATTGGTACACAAGAACCGTTATTAGTATTTGCTAAACTATCATAGTTAAAAGCTGAAGCATCTGTACATCCAAATATAACTGGTATACAAGAGCTATCACTAGTATTTGCAGCTGGACTATAATTAAACATAGTATCGTCCATACAACCATATATAAATGGTATACAAGATGAAGAATCATTTATATTAGCAGATGAATTAAAATTAAATGCAGTAGAATCCATACATCCAACAACTATAACTACACAACTTCCATCATCTACGTTTGCTAATGAATCATAATTAAACGCTAAAGAATTTGTACAACCTAAAACTATTGGGGTACAGGGTGTCGATGTGTTTGCTAATGGGTTATAATTTAATGCTGTAGAGTCCATACAACCATAAACTGCTGGTATACACATATTACCACAATAAGGCATTGCAGAATATGTTGGCCATAACGGAGCTTTAAAAGGTTGAAGTGCTCCTTGTCCATTATTATAAAATGGATTGGTTCCCTCTGATAATAGAGTATCTCCTAACGAACTCGTTAATAAAAACGAATTGTGCAATGTTTGAAATGCTATTTGTTGAGGTGGTTGTTGTGGTCCTCCAACTTGGAAATAGTAAACTATTATTGGTTTATCTGTTTCTAAAAGAAGTGGGAATGATTGCGTGTAATAACCAGGTCCCATTGTGAATGTCCAACTATTAGAACCTTGAGATACACCTAAATATGAATTACCCCAACCATCACCACCATCATCTTCTATTTGTAATGTATAATTACATATTGGAACGATATCCATTGCTGTTGCATAAGGATCATAATTAAATGCGGTTGAATCTACGCATCCTAGTACATGTAAGTTAACACATGAATTATCATTTACATTTGCTAACGGATTATATTCTTGGTATGCTGGATCCATACAACCAAGTACACTAACTGGCCCTGCGCACGCTGGTGGCCATTGTCCTCCTGAATAAGCTGTTGATCCAAATCCTGGGTTAGGTAAACTCCAAATTGTGTCTCCGTTACAATCAAATATAGTACAAGAACCATCAATAGTTCCACCTGATGTTGAGCCCGCTAAACCATCTCCATAAGAATCGTATAATATAAATTCAAATCCTATTACACAATAAGTATATGTAAATGTTTTACCTACATCCCCAAAATCATATTCTCCTGCTTGAACCTCATCAATTGGTTGTCCATTAGTTAAATCAATTAGTGTCCAACTCGTCTCACCTGGATAACCATCTAATGTTAAACTAATTGTTATTTCTGTTTCTAAAGAATCACACGCTATTATATCACAAGAACCATCATCTACAGTTGCCCATGGATTATAATTAGACGCTGTTGAATCCATACATCCTTGAATACAAGAGTACGGTGTATAAAACAATGTGTCTGATAATGTACTATCTGCAAACATAGCTTGGAAATATCTTTCCTCATCCCAATTAGGTGGTTGTTGTCCACTACCCATATATATACCCCAAATACCATTATTAATATTTACATCATATACTTGGTTAAAGTTTGCTGTTCCATAAAATATTTTAATTACATTACAATTAGGGTTCGGAGATGTTGTCCACTCATAATAAGTTAATACCTGAGAACCTACACATTGTTGGGTTGCCCAAGCACTATCAAAACCACCACAAGAAGGGAAGATACAAGACCCATCGTTTATTGTAGCGGTTGAATCATAATTTAACGCTATAGGATTCATACATCCACTAGACGGAGGGGCACACGGTAATACGTTTACTGTTGTATCTCTTAAATAAAATGATACTCCTTGTAATTGCCAGTCTATAATTAACCCTTGGCATATGTTCTTCATTTCAAACCACGCGGGTTGAGACGATGTCCACCCATCACCAAAACTATCATTTAATATGACACGATAATTACCTGAATTTATATCTATTGTAGTATCTAAAAGTTGATAAGGAGTTGTTGGTTCGTGAAATATAACCGTATCTCCAGTTATAGTATCTTCTACCATAAACCAACTAGATTCTTGCCAACCATAATAATCATATTGAACTTTAAAGTTTACCCAGCTATCCGGTGTTTGCGAGAATAGTATTGTAGGTAATAATAATAATAGTAATAGTTTTTTCATTTAATAAATTTCTTTCCATTTTTAATATACATTGCCCCAGGAGACAGTATACTAAGATCGTTAATAGTTCTTCCTAATATATCATATGTTCCATAATAGATAACATCTGTTGCACTAACTTCTTTTAATCCTGTTGTAATAGTGAACAAATGTGTAATAGGATCAGATACACAACCGTTTACATCTTCAACAACAACAGAATAACTACCACCAATAATGGGTGCTATAGTTTGCGTAGTCTGACCATCACTCCAAAGATAAGTATATGGAGGATTTCCATTTACAGCATTAGCTGTAAGAGAATTACCGCTTTGTGAAATTGAAGCGGTTAATTGTCCTATACCTGCTTGTCCAGGAGGGTAAGCTGTAAAACCAAGTACGTTGTTACCTAAATCACCATCTACTCCACCATTTGGATTACTTATTCTAACCATAATAAATTCATATCCTTGTAAACCTGTAATTGTCGGTAATATAAAATTTGTTGATTGGTAAGTACTAAGATTACCAGTCCACGGAACGGTAGTATTAAATGTTGTAGCTCCAGAAACATCTACTTCAACATCTAATGATACTAGATTATTAATCCCATTATTCATAATAGCTATTTCAGGAGCAAGAGTTCCATCACATTGAACAGAAGCGCCTGAATAAGGCATTACTCTAGGATCATTTATAAGATTTGCCGCAGGATTACAATTTAATAAACTATATGGATTGTTACTTTGACCTGCTTCTATTAATATTCTATCTGGACAAATCATATATATAGTTGGCCAATAAGAAATAGCATATGCCGATGTAACGTTATCATTGTTCACGGTGCCATCGGTACAAAATATTGGGTAAGGTGTTCCTGCAACCCAATCTCCTTGTGTATTACATCCTACACCATATAAACAAGCAAGAGCATTTGCATCTCCCTCAATCATAAATACCATTACGTCATCTGTTGTGTTAGCGCTTACGCTAGGGAAACCACTAGGACCGTGATTTGTATATAAATCTTCAAGTGTACCACCGGTATGATAACTCCAACAAGGGCCACACCATACAGCTGAGAAATCTAAAAATACTGTATAGTTATTATCTAAGTAATCATATAAACTATGTGTAGTACCATTAACATCCGTTAGTGTCCAATCAGGAGCAATACTCAAATTTGGTAGTTGCGCACTTATTATTGTTGATAAACACAAGGATAGTATTAATAGTAATTTTTTCATAGTTATCGTTTTCCGCCGTGGTATTCCACAGCATGTCCTTCTTTGATTAATAATTCATTTACATTCGTCATGGTAACACCTTCTTTACCGTCGACAATATCAATATTTAACTCACCTAAACATCTTCCATATTTTCCTACACCATGAGATTTTAATTGTATTGTTTTTGTTCCTTCTAATAGATTCTTTAATCTATCTTTAGCCGCTAAACCCCTAGCTTTTTCTTCTAAATCCCTTGTTCTTGATTCTGGAGTGTTAATCCCCATAAACCTGATTCTTTTTTTAACTGAGACATCAAATCCTAAATCAATATAAGCATCGATGGTATCACCATCAATAACTCGATCTAATTTTATTTCGTATGTATACATTAGAAATCACTCATTAATTGGTTGTCTATTTCTTCTTGTACCTCTTCTCTAGTTGCTAACATTTTAAAACTTAAATCTGCTTGAAATCTAGCAACCTCAACATTATCTTTAAATATTATGATAGTAGGTATAACCGCTATCTTATGTTTTTTTTGTAATTCTTTTTGAGTATTTATATCTACAAATGAAATAGTTTGACAATCTGTAAGCTTTTCAAGCCAAGGTACTTCATTTGTTTTATTCCATTCTGCATTAAATTGAGTAACTTGTACTTGCCCGAAAGTTACGCTAGCTAAAAATACAAAGAAGATTATAAACATGTACGTTATAAATATCTTCCATGTTTCATCTATATTTATCATTTGAATTTAATTTATTATTCGTAAAGTTTATCCTCTATTTTTTCAATAGATTTTTTAATTTCTTTCACGTCTTCCTGTGTTGTTAAAATGGTTTGTCTAATCATTTGATCTTTCATATCAAATTCCATTCTAGTAACCTCTGGTTCTACCTTTGGTAATTCTTTTGCTTCTGCAATATCTGCTTGTAGCATGAACCACATACCTATTACCGTCGCCATCGCAGCACCAATTGCTATTAGTGTTTTTATACTTACTTTAAAACCACTATCTTCGTTTAATTCTTTTGTCATTTTTATATTTTGTTATACTTTAAAAGATTACATAATTTACTCCACACTTAAAGTCATACCATTCTCTATTCCAATACTTATTGTATTTTCCCTCTACAAATGTACCTAAATGCTTGTTTATTTTATATCCAAATATCATTCCACCTGAATAATCATACCATTGTTTTCCATCGTTGTAATTATGATAAGAGAAACTTCCGCCATCATCGTAGTGCCAAGGCATTAAATTTAACCACGTGTGTAACCAAAAATCTTTCTTATAATAATAATAATCTAAACCTACCACTAATGATTGTTGCATTTTGTTATCTAATTCATTTCTTTTTTTCTCAGTATAATCAGCTAGTACTCCTGGTATTACTACTTCTTCCCAAACCTCTGGGCTTGTTGCAACAACTTCTCCAGATGGATCTGTGTAAATAGAATTATATACATCTATATCATATCCTTCTTGTATTGCTAAATAAGTGTAATGTAAACTACCATTATCTAACAACCATTCTTCTAGTGGATCATATCCATACGGTTCTGACATTCTTTGGACTGCACCTATGTTAAGTGATAATTTACCTACATTATATCTATATCTTTGTGATGTTTCAAAGTATTCAATATCTGCAAATCCATCTTGTAGATATTCACCTTTTAGTATATACCAATTACCCACATACCTTATAAAGTGATTTTGATTTACATAATCTACACCTTCTTGTCTTTTAATATCTGTTTCAAATAAAAATTCTAAACCCTTTACTTTACCTATACTAGCACCGTCAGACCATGAAGTTTCTGTACCATCATAAAACGTATTTGCTCTATTTTCATAACCAAACCTAGCAATCTTCCTAACTCCAAAAGCGAGATTATAATCGAATGGTGTTTGAATAGTCGATGTTTCTAATCCATTTGTAACAGAGAATACATCTACGTCTGATAAAGACGTACCTCCACTAGCCGCCGCATAAAATGTAGAGAATTTAAATAGTTTTTTAATACCCTGAGCCGCAGCTAAATTTGATATTAATAAAAATAATATTATTAGTTTTTTCATTTTCTTGTTTTAACTTTTCTTTTTTTGACTTTTCTACTAGTAGATCTACCTTTTTCTTTCTTAGTTTTTGCTTTAATCTTTTCCATCTTTTCATTCTCAACATCAAGATTATATTGACTCCAACCCATAAACATAAGCGCTCTTTGATAAGCTTCGTTTTGGTTATTTAAAGCTTGTCTCGTATTCTGTGTTTTGTTATATATTCTATTAGTCGGGGCGTTTGTAGTAGCTTCTATATAATTAGTAGTAGCTGACCATATTGGATTATCAATATCAAAAGTTTCCATTTCATCCATAACCTTTCTATTATAATTAAGAGTTCTTTCAGCGTTAACTATTTTCCTTGCTTTAATACCAAGTGGTGGTGATATATTTAACGCTTCAACAAGAACTGAAGCTTCATCACCATTCCAATCTTTTCCTCTTTCTTTATGGAATGCAATTGCCATGTTTTTAATTGTAGCAATTGCTGCGCCCCAAACGCCAGTACCTCTTAAAACACTATCAATACTACCATTAATCACTCTTTCTTTTTTCTTTAACCATTTTTCGTCATCTTCGTCATCTTCAAATAACGCTAAGAATAAAGCAGATTGTAAAGAGTAAAATACTAAGTTTTGTATTACAAAATAGTAAGCTATTCTAGACATGTTAGATATGTCACTTTGGAATTGGGTTGTATTACCAGGTGTTATTCTTCTATTTTTGATATCTAAAAATGCTTTCTTACCTAATCTATTAAACTGAGATGTCACGTTTTGGAAAGCAAGTATAACTTTTCCAAGCACAGATGCTTGCTGTTGTGAAACCATATCAGGTCTTGCTGATTGCTGGGTAGCTTCTGCTAATACTTGAAAATCTATCCAAGCTTTTGATTCAGCCTCTTTTTGGCTTAACCCTTGTTTTTTATAAGTATTAATTCTATTCCTATAAAAAGTAGCACCACCAGTAGCAATTGCCACATTATCTCCAATTTGGGTTGGTTTAAAACCAAACTCTAATAGTTTTCCTAACAATGCCATTGGTGTATTCTTCGCACCACGAAGTGACGCCGCTAATTCAGCACCATTAACGTCTGTTTTAATTCCACCACGTCTTTGTTTCATAAAATCAGAGTTGAATATAAAAGCCCAATCTGCCCAATATTGTTTTTGATTAGCAAAAGCTTTAGCAGCAGCAAATATATTGTTATCTGCAAAGTTAATAAAATTAACCATAGACATTTGCTGTAACACTGCGGAACGAATATTAAAGAACATAGTAGCTGCGACAGATCCGTTTAAATAATTTAAAAACATATTTGCAAGTTTATTTTGTCCTCGCGGTCTGTTTCTACCAGTTTTAGTTCTATAAAGTATATCTTTAATAGCGCTTACTACACCTTCTCCATAGGTAGCTTCTATTTTATTTAAATTCTCTTCAGAAAATATTATATCTGCGTTTTCATTAAATTCTTCAAAAAACTGTGCTCTACCAACTCTACCGGTAGCATCATCTAAATCTGTTCTTATATCACCAGCTGTCCAACCTTCAACGGGATTTACATAAGTATCTTGTTTAGATATTATATTTAAGGTTTCAGCATAAACTTGCAACTCTTGATCTGCGGCAACTAAATCAACTAACATTTGCTGATCAGTTTCACTTAGTCCAGGAATTTTATGACCATGCTTATCCCATAAATATACTCTTATCGCGTCTTGATATGTAAAGTCACCATCTGGAGTTTTCTTTGTGAGTTTCTTTTTAACATTTTTAAACTCTTTATTTAATGATTTGTAATCATTAGCTATAGCTTGCTTAGCCGCGTTTAACTCTCTATAAGCTCTATTTAACGGTCTTATTAAAGCTTTCTCAAAGAAATCTCTATGTTGATTTCCTTTTTTGCCCTTACCTAGAAAATTGTAAATTATACCTACAAAATCTTCATGAGATGGTGGAATAAAGAATCTAAACTTACCTTTACTTTCCCCACGCTTTCTAGCTTTAACAGCAGAAAATCTCTTTTTAGAATCTATACCTGTTATTTCTTCTAGTATATTATTAAATTCAGTATTCATTGATTTACTAAATTTAACACCGGTTGCAGGTATACCTTTTGCTTCAGGATCTATTTTTAAGACTTTATTAAGATCTATTCTTACCTTGCCATCAACTGTTTTTATAACATTTTTTAAGTCAGAATTCTTTTCCGCTACTTTCCACCCTATCTCTGTTAATTTGTCGTTTAATTTAATTTTTCCATACATATAAGCAATATCGCCTTTAGTGTGTTGGTGGTTTAATACATCTCCTTTTTTCATAACCACGTCATTAGTACTCATGTCTCCAAAAGGTTGACCCCAATTATTAACAGCACTCATTTTACCATCTGGAAAGAAATTGTATGAAGCTGTAGCTTTTCCGTCTTTACTAAACTCTTTTATTTCGACTATAGCTCCGTCAGCATTATATCTTGTAGATTTAACTGTTTTACCTTTAACTCTATTTTCTACAATTTTAGTGCCTTCAGCATAACCATCTTGTGATTCTTCAAAAATTTCTGTTGTAACAGTATTACCATCTTTACTAACTGTTCTAGTTTCCCTAATGGCCTCTTCAATTTTACCATTTACATTTACGAGTTCTACTTTTTTAGTTACTCTACCCTCTTTAACATTTATAACAGGCCCATCTGTAGCATTATCCATTCTACTCCAATATTGCCCGTTTGCATAAAAAGATAACAATTTACCATCTTGAAAAATTATTCTTTTTGGGCCTTTACTATAATGTATCCAATCCTGCCAAGCATCCTCCATATATAGTTTAGGATGTTTTGATTTAGCAATAAGACACCATGGATTAGAGTTTGGACCAAAATGAGTATCTACTACCTTCCTAACAGCCATCATTCCTTCTTTTGTATTGTCAACGCTATAAACAGTAATACCTTTTTCTTTGTGCTCTCCTGAAAACGTAAATTCTTCTACGTTATTTGGATTAATAGGCTTCTTTTTAACTTTACCCGCATACGTCTCTATAATTTCATTAGGATTATTATAAGAGAACAAATCTAGTTTAAATCTTTCTGCTAAGTTAATAGCGTCTGTTATTTTAAATTTATCTTCTAATAGTTTTATATTACTTGTTGCTAACCATTTAGTTGTTATTCTTTCGTATTTTCTCTTTTTATTGTTAGGAATATCTAAACCATCTATAAAGACAAACATATTATCTACAGTTTTAGATACTAATTTATCTTTAACTAAATCAGGGCGATATTTTGCTATAGTTTTCTCGTATTCAGCTCTGTGACTTTTAGAAAACTTAATATTATCATAAGTGCCAGGGTTAGCTAATCCACCAACATCTTTAACGTCGTTTTTAGAAGCTTCTTCTATAGATTTAACTACCTGTGGATCACCGTGAACAAAATCAGCCTTAGCTTGTTGAACTTTTGATTTAACATCAAATTGATCTAACATGTTTTTAACAGCTTGTACGTTTTGTAACGCATCATCTGCAAAATAGAAATCATTATATCCTTCACCAACTTTTTCAGCCACCCATAACGCTTTAGCTTCCGCTGTAGAGTTACCTAAAGTGGATATATTTTTCATAGGTATATTTAATCCATTAGCTTTTAGAAAATCACGTATAGCTTTTTGTGCAGCTGGTGGTCTTGCTGTTAATATAAACATACTCTCAGGACCAAACTTCTTTTGCAACTTTAAAGCTTTATTAAACAATGGTGCTAGTTTAGCTTTTACAACTTTATCAAATTCTGCAAAATCAAATTTATATCCTTGCGCTAATAAATCTTGATACTGCGAAGCATATTGTTCTGCATTTAAAGTACCTTTTGTTCCGTCTGGAGCTGTAAATTTAACTAAAGATTTAGTTGTAGCTAATGTATCATCAAAATCTAAAACTGTAATACCTTTAGACTCGTTATTAGTAGATCTAGAAAAGCTAATAGCATTGTCTAAAGTTTTAATTGATTGTATAGTTTCTTCACTTTTAATTTTATCAAAAAACTTTGAGTTATCTATTCTTACTGCTAACTCTCCAACTTCTTGTGTAACATCTTCTTGAATTATAGATTTTTGTAATATAGAATTAAATATACCTCTATTTTTATTATTTGTAAATATTTTATTAGAATTAACAGGATTAAATACTGTTTTTTTAGATTTACTAAACGAAATATTTGAATTTATTTTTTTAGCAACACCATCTAAATAATCTACCGCAGCGTTTCTATTTATTTTATTATATATAAGTTTATCATACATTAACCCACTAGGTATATGTAAAGTTCTTTCTGCATTTCCAAGAGCTATCATAAACATAGCTTCACTATCCATACCAACTATAAAACCATCTGCTCCTGCTGTTTTACCCTGTTCTTTTGGCGGCGTATAGTTTGGATATTTTTTCTCAAACTCCTCTGATGTAACACCATCTTTACTATCTAAAACTAATTGAGCGTCAGCATCTAATAACGTGGCGCTATACTTAGATGATATTAATGGATATACTTTATTAAATTTATTATCAATAATACTTTTTAAAATATTCATGTTAAAATTTAATACTTGTAAGTTATGCTCGAATTGATATCTTTTAATACCTTCTCCTCTAACTTTTTTTCTAGTAGTACTATAATCTAATGTTACAGAATTTAAAACAGCACCTTGTCTTGATATACCACTAGTAGCGCTTGTTTGTATTTGAACTAGTTTCATTACAAAAGCGATTGCCTCATAATACTCTATACTACCCTCTTCAAATTGATTAACATATTCGTTTAACTTATTATAAAAATAATCTCTTACCGAATGTATTGCATCTATATCTTCTTGAGTTATTAACTTTCTTATTTTACTTGCTAATTCTTTTTGATTTGCCTCTGTTTGTGGTTTACCAGCATACTCTTCAACTAAATCAGCTACTTTATCTAATTTAGCGGGAGATACAGCTGTAGCATTTAGATTTCCTTTAAAATCTTTTTTACCTTTTGTATTATATTTACTAGGAATCTCATCTTTGTTAATTGATTTTGGAACAGTTTTACCTTCACTATTAACCCTAGTTCCAGAACTACGCGTATACAAAGAATTACCAGCTAAAAATGTATTTGTTATTAATGATAGTTTTAAAATCCTAGGATCCATTAAACTAGTTAAACCTTTTAAACCAGTCATAAACTTAGTTTCACCGAATTTTGTCATAAGGTCAAGTTCCTTAACATTTCCTTCTGGAAATGCTTTTGATAAAAACTTTTTAACATTATCATAAAACGTGAAATTAATACGTTTACCTCTAGTTATAACAGCTTCTCCCGCTGCTTCTCTAAACTCTTTTACAGTTATTTTAGGACCTAATCTACTGAATATCTTTTCAATCTCATCAAGTATACTCTTGTCAACTGTTTCAGCATATTCTTCCGCGTGTAATGCTTTAACTTTCTCAAAAGTAGGATTTTCAATATTTTTAATAGCATTTGCGAATTTTTTTACACTTTTAGAAAACTTAATTTGATCATTATAATTACCCCTAAGTTCTTTCTTTTGTTTATTTAATTCATTTGCAAAATCTCGAAGTTTAGCTTGTATAACAGCGTCTATATCATTAGAGTTTTCTATAATCTCATTATTGATAACATCTTCTGTTATTCCTTTAGCTATTTGATTAGCTAATCCTTTTTGTCTAGCTAATAAAGTTGTATATCCTCCTTCCGTAAAGAACTTTGTAAACTTAGCCTTATTAGTTTCAATTTTATATATACTTTTTCTATAATAACTATCTTTTTTAAGACCAGGTTTATCTGCTTTTCTAGTTATTCTATCTTCTTTACCTATTTCAGTAAGTTCAAATAATGTTTTATAATTATTTTTAATAGTATTAACGTCTAAACTTTGAACGATGTTTGCGTAGTTCAATGCCATGAACGCTTTGTATTTTTCGCTTATAACAACTTCCCCTTTTATATTGGAAATTTTACCCATTTGAGTCTTAACAGCTTTGGTAATTTCTTTATTTATAATCTTAGTTATTTGCTCTTCTAAGTTTTTAGGGTTTTGTTCTATTAAAGTGTCTATCTCAGCTCTTACTGTAGCAGATATTACTTCTCTATTATCAAGTTTTATATCAGCTAAACTCTTTAACACCCTAGCTTTAGGTTCTATTTTAGGTGCTTTTTTAGTTTTTGTAGGCTTATCTTCTATTTGCATAGCCTCCTCAGTGTCTATACGTATTGTTCTTTTTGTTTCTTGACCTTTTTTGTATAACTCTGTTGCAGCATCTAACTTAGCAAAACCAATATCAGCCATTATTCGTTCACCAATAGTTATTTCTTCTTTACTGCCTGTTTTTCTTTTTGCTTGAGGATCGTAATTCATTAATCTATTACGAGCTGAAATTATAGTCTCTTTAGTTTTAGCTGGACTCATGCCAAGACTTTTAATATAATTATTTATAGCACCGTCGTCAAGATTTATAGATTCAAAAAGATCGTTAAACTCTGGACTTCTTTGAAATTGTTCTTTTGTATATTCTTTACCTTGTTCTTCTAATCTATTTTTTAAACCTTGTTCTATTTTATTTACAGCTTCAACAGCTTCTGATCGATCTTCAACTTTAGCTGCTTTTGATCTTGATTTAGAAAACTTAGAAGTTTCTTCTGTCTCACCTTCTTTTGATACACGTTTACCACCAGTAAATTCATCTTCAGCTGCTCCAGCAAACTCAAGCATTCTTTCACTAAGTTTACCTTCTTTAACGTTTTGACTATATTCTTTCATAAAGTTAAAAGCGTCTTCACCAGTTTCTATACTTAAATTTTTATAGGGTGTACTTTCATTAAAGAACCCAGCTACTTTATTTTTTATACCATCAAAAAACCCTTTACTATTTTTGTATGTTATATTATTTTTTTTATTCTCTATAATATCAGATAATGCAGTAAACCACTCGTCAGTGGTTGACATTTGTTCTTCTGACATTCCATAGCTTTTTCTAAGTCTATTTTCAATAGCATCAACAACATTTTTTCCAAGATTTTTTTCTACATTTAATTTAAAATCAGAGATCAAGTTTTTAACTCTACTTCCACCGTCTTCAGCATCTAACGCTTTTAAGTTAGCTAAAGCACCTTTCATAACACCGTGTAATACCTCGTGCGAACCAGCGTCTAGTGCTTTGTATTTAAAAGCCGCCTCCTCATTAATCATTATAGCTTGATTACCATCAGCAGTAGGAATATTAACAGCATCGGACTGATTTGCGCTATCTGCTATTCTGTTAGCCTCTGCTGCAATCTGTTCTTCAGTCATAGTAGATAAATCAACAAACTTGCCATCGAAGTTATATTTTCCAAGAGACATTACTCTTTCAACTAAAGCGCTTACAAACTTACTATTTTCTTTAAAACTTTCAAAAGGATTAAAACCCATTTGCTCACTAGCAATTTTAGCAAAAGCTTTTGTTTTTTCTAACCAAACGCTTCTAACGTCTTGTGCTACTTTCTTTCTAGCCTTGACATCCGTTGTTCTACGATCAACGCTTTTATATTTATCTATAACCCCAGCAATCTCAGCTTCTATATTCTCTAGAGTAACATCCGCATCGGCAACAGCAAAAATACCTTTCTTTTCAGTATCAGCTTCAGCTTTAGCTCTTTTCTTTTCTAATTTAACTAATTTTTCTCTATCAACTTCAGCTACTCTTTCATCTATCTGTGTTTTAAAAATAGCTTCTTGTTGTTTTTGATTTACAAAATCATTAAGATTTCTATCACCTTTTATGTCAAATTGAACTTTAGCTAGGTTTTCAGGTTTCATGCTATTAACCTTATTCATAACTTCTTTTCTAGTTCTTATCTCACCGTTTATTTTATATTCTTTTTTAGCGAGAATATCAGCAACGTTTACAACACCTTTTGCTTCAGCAACACCTTCCATTAAAACCTCAGCTATATCAAACTCTTGTCCAGCGACAACCTGTCCTAAAGCTTCACCACCAGCTCCACCACCCATTTCAATACCTGTTACCCGTCTAGCTATTTTACCTTTACCAGCTCCAGCTTCATATAATTTAGAACCAACACCTCTTGATAAACCAACAGTTATACCTTCTATAGCGCCAATTGTAGCACCTCTAGCTAAAGCCCTATCTTTTATATCTTCAAAAAGTTCCTCGTCTTCTAATATAGCTCTAATATTTTCTTCATTAAAATCTTTATCACCAAGTTCTGTTTTTAGTAGCTCTGTTAACGTTAAAGCTGTTTCCATAGAACCTACTAATCCAGCAACAGCACCACCAATAGCTCCAGTTGCGGTACCAATTATAGGCACAAAGCTACCAGCGGCAGCAGCGGTAGCACTTGTAGCTCCAGTAATCAAAGCAGCTTCTTCAGAATCGAAAAATGTTCTAGCCATTGCAGCGGCAGAACTAACTATAACTTGTGGTATAACTTGACCTCTAGTTTGAACCATTCCTTTCATAAAACCCCAAACACCACCACCAGCTTCATTCTTTATTTCTTCGTATTTACGCATTTCATCTGAAGCACCAGTTTTATCTAAAGCATTACTTATTTCGATGTATCTTCTTAATTCTGCGCCAGATATATTTTTACCTTTTTTATAGACATCAAAAGCTTCATCAACCGTGGCTCCTTGAGCCATACCTTGTTCACCGGCTCTCCATAAATCACCAAGCCAATCAGTTGCAAAGTTTTTACCTAAAGTTCTTTCAATCCAAGTATCGTCTTCTTTAGAACCTTCTATATCAACTTGTGGTAATTCTATTGGACCTATACCCATCATGTCATCTTTCTCTTCTAAAATATCTAAACCAGAAATAGCTTTAACATAAGCATCTAGACTTAACCCATTACTAGCAGCTTCCCTAGCAATCTCTTCCTGCGTAAAAGTTTGATTATTATAAGTATAATTTGGCATTATATAATTTTATTTTGAAGGTGGTTTTGGTCCTGCTACATATTCTGATAGAAATTTATTTATGACATCAATTTGCTTTTGGTCAGCGTCTCCTCTCGTAGTGATCCTCCAAGGCCCCTTACCATCCCAGGTAAATTTACCGCTCGCCTCCAATTCCTTCTTTCCAACAGGCATTTTTGTTTTCATATCTATTAACATTAAATCATTTGTGTTAACACGGTCTAACATTTTACCCTTACCCATACCGCTTGGCAAATTTAACATCTGGGTAGGATATGTCCCATCTTGATTCCTTTGCGTGGTATAAGGAACGAATTGATAAAACTTATTAAAATCTTTAAAACCCCGTTTGAACCAATTATTTAAATTATCAGCGGAAACATCATCGTTTTGATCTTTAACATTAATCATATCAATTGTAGCTTTGCCTTCAAGTTTTTGTTTTTGAATTTTTGCTTCTTCTGCAGAAGTGGTTGCTTCTTCTTGTGCATAACCTACATTAAACGTGGCTTCTGCTTCACCAGATTTTATTAATCCTTCACCGTAAGCTAAATCATAATGTGATTTTGTTTTACCGGTACTTTCTGCTACCCACATATTCGGATTGTCCTCATCGGTATTCCAATCCCATTTCTCATTATCACTTCCAATAAACGATTTAAACGCATCTAACGAAGTTCTTCTAAGAGTAGCCGTTTTAGGAACTACCCATTGACCTGTATCAGGAGCTCTCCAACCAGATGAACCCCAACCCTCAAAACCTCCACCTCCACCTCCATTACCACCTTTGTTTTTTCTATTCATCGCATCTATTTGCGCCTGTTTATATTGTCGTGTTTGTAAAATGTCAGAACCAACATCTGCTTCATCATAAATCCCTTGTGAAACGTTTCCAACAAATTTACCCATTAAATCAAGGCCTCTTTGTTTATCATTTAATAAATCCTTTACGTCATCTTCAGTAATAATATACTTTCCTGCTGTTTCATCTTTTGTAAACTCCGCGTAGAACTCGTCACCCATTGTTCCACTTGCCCATTGATCCATAAAAGACAAGTCAGAATCATCACCAGTTAAATCTGTTTGTAATAAAGCAGATAAATCATTTTTTGAAATACCTTTATGCCCGTTTACAAAGTTAGTAGCAAATCTATCTTTACTCATGTCTTTACCACCCTCTTTTAAAGTTGCTGCCAAGCCAAATAGAGCATCTATATTTTTTTCACCATCGTAATTCCTTAAGGTATGTTCACCAAAATCTTCTAATTTTCTAGTTTCTCCATTAACAGTGAATGACATTGCTCCATCTCCATCAATAGTAAATTGAGCATTTGGATTACCATAAACAGACGTGTAAAACGCATTATCCTTAGCAAAACTTCCACCCTTCATTAAATTACCCTCTTCGTAGTCAAGCATGTATTCTCCTTTATTAGTAGCGAATGTGCTTAGTTGGGTGTTTAAATTTTCAAACTTATATTTTATAGCATCCATTTTATCTTTTATAGCTGGATCTTTTGATTTTGCATATTGCTTTGCTAATTCAGCATACTCATCTCTATTTGCTCTTAAAAATTCTGTTACAGGTCCTCTTTGTTGTTCGGATATCTTACCAATATTTTCAATACCACCCAGATTCTCCATATGTTTCTCCATTTCAGCTTCAGCTTTTTCTTGCTCAGCTATATTGACAGCGAAAGCTTGCGCTGCCCCACCAACTAAGGATTCTGCACGAGTATCCTTACCCGCTTCTAACATCTCTTTATGTATACCTAATAAATTAGGTCCTGTTGTTTTTGCCATATTTTATTTATTTCCGGTCTAAGATCCTCCCTTAAACTTTGTTAGTAAATCTGCGCCAAGACCCTCACCACCAAAACCACCAGTTAGAGCTGTTGTTGCTAGTGATCCAATACCACCAAATAAAGCGGCATTAGCATCTTGTATAGCTTTATCTGCAGCGGTCTTTTCTTGCATCGCAAAACCTAATTCCATTTCTTGTTTTTGCCATTCTAAACTTCTAGAATCAGCAGCACCCCTTAATCTTTGTAGTTGCGCTTGATATTCTCCTTGTCTTTCCATGCTTTGTACTCTAGCAGCACCTTGAGCAGCGGCTCTTCGATTGGCAGACTCTTGTTGTCCTATACTAGCAGCAGCTCTTTGATTTGCTAGTTGACTTTGATTTGCCATTACTTGTGCTAAACCAGCTATACCACTACCACCAGCGGCTCCTCGCATATTTTGCATTATATTTGCTCTTGATTGTGCTCCTTGTTGAGCTTCAAATTGAGCTTGTTGTTGATTCACAGTTAAATCTTCATATACATTTTCCATACCTGTAAATGTATTCTTAAATCCAGCTGCTAAATTACTAGTATCTAAATCTTGATAAGCTTTTCTTTGTTTTTGATACTCTCTTTTAGCTCTCCTTTGCTCAGCTCTTCTTTTCTTTCGTCCAAATAAACCTTGTATTATACCTCCAACTCCACCAGCTACAGATGCTTGTTGTGTGGCTGACATATTAGGGAATAAACCACCTTTATCCCCGCCGCTAAGCAATCCCTTATAGGGGTTGTTTCTTGCGGCCCCGCTTAAATTCAAATTGCTCCAGTCTGGCATTTTATAATTTAAACCGCCTTCAGTTCCAAAAGCTCCTTGAAAACCCGTGTCTAACCAACTTGTATCTAAATCTAAACCTAACTTACCGAATATTGACATACTATTTTGTTTTATCTATTTATAATTACAGTTTTTACTGTTTTTTTACTTTATGATGCGGTTAGGAACTTTTCAACATCGAAATACAAAGAAAAGCTAGTATCATCGACGTTAACAAATTCTATATTACCAGTTATTGTCGCTACTTTACCGGTGCCTCCAACTGTTAATGTAACTCCTTCTTCTAATGTTTGTGCAGCACTAGCAGTCCAATTACCAGCGCCCTCGTCAGTAGCACTTGCAACTGTTGGATTTGCAACAGACGAATCTATACCTATACCACTGATAGTAGAAACATTTACTACTGTTCCCTTTCTCTCTGCCACAGGTATCGTGGTACTATTATTAACTGCCGCAGTAGTAGTTGTTGTGACTCCTGTTAGTTCTACTTTTAAATCAGTTAACTTTATTACAGTGTTATGTATTGCTTTTATTGCTTCAGGGCCATAGGCATAAAAACGTTTTGGGTTTGTATCGTCTATATCATTAATTAATTGACTGGAAAAAGTTATATTACCTAATTGTTTTGTTACAATGCCGTTTGTAATTGTTGGTTTATAACCTAAAGGATCCAATGCTGGAACACTAACATTTACAACGGTATTCTCTACTTCCTCAATACTACCATCATCGTTGTGAATCTGAGTTGTGTATGTTGTTGTGTCTTCATAGGAACCAACTGTTGTTCTTGGAATTGAAGGATAATCAGGGTCAATATAAACCATTCCACTTGTTATTGTGTGCATACTACTAGCAGCAGCTACATTATACCTATAATAATAAGGTGGGGTGAAAGTTAACGTAACACCGTCACCAACAGTAACATTTTCTGAAGCAACAAATCTATAAGTACCATCTATAGATGCTACTGTAACCACAGAATCACTAGCAATACCAGTTCCGGTAACTCTATCACCAACTTTCATTTTAGAAGCAACAGCCGCATCCATAGTCACTGTGTCATCAGCTTCAACCGCACCATTTACGGTATCTGTACTTCTAACAGTTCCCGCCCAGATATCTTCACCATCTATTTTTACAGCGTCCCCAAAAACTGCAGATGTATAAGCGACTAAATCATCTATTGTCGGTTGTTTACTTATTTGTAGCGACTTATCAGTGGCCGCTGTAACTGCTACTGAAAAAGCAGTTTTACCAACAGTATTACCTCTACCAACCGTAATGGTATCTGTAGACACACTCATACTACTAAAATTAGTAGTACTGTGGGTTGTATCCGGTGCTACGGCACTTAACGTAATTACAACATCGTCATATTGGTATATTACTTTTGTTAGTAGATTAGAATTAGAACCTGTTGATGAGTTTATATCTATGCTACCATCACCAAATCTAACTTCAGAATATGGCGCATGAGTAGTGTCGTGCATAGATTCTGCAAAAAGATAAATATCATATTGGTCAGGATCTCCAACTGCTGGAAAATTAATATATCCTTTATAAATACCGTTAACCAGCTTTTTATTTTTTAATCTATTATATGTAGTTGTAAAAGTATTTGTACTAAAATTATAGTATTTATTATCTTCGTTCTTAACTTCCAATGAAAATATAGCACCACTATCTCCAGTTACAGAAAATTGTCTTACCGCCCCTGCTGCAGCCATACTACTTAAATCTATTTTAAAATCGTTAATTACTTTTGCCATATTATGATTTATTTACTACTTTCTGTTACTTCAGAACTGACCGAGAATAATTCAGCTTTATCTATAGAATTGTTTTTAAACATTGCGTCAGCATAATATCCCGATAAACTAGACGTATTTATTGATTGATTTTTAGCAAACATGATATAATCTTGTGGGGTTGGTAAAGTACCGCTGTTATCTACGGTTACAGTGTTATTAGTTAAATTTGTTACAACGCCACATTTTTGTAGTTGATCAGATTCTATTCTTGTAAAACCAAAAACCTTTCCGGTATTAACTTCTTTTACTGAAATATTATCTATTGTTCCATCAAAAGCATCACTACTATATATCATTATTGTATTCGTATTGTTTGATCCCTGAACCCAACGGACTTTATGTGTTGCTACTGTGTTCGATTCTAAAAGATCGATATCTATACCACCCACCCCGTGACCAGATAGCACTAACTCACCACCGGTACTTATGACTGTTATATCATAAGTTATTTCATACAGTTCTCCTTCGGTAATTCCATTAACATCTTGGTGTAAAACACCTGGTTCAACTCCACTTACAGCTATCCCGCCATCTAGTGACCATGCAAGTTCAGGGTTAACAATCCAAGCAGAATCTATATTACCACTCGCAAAATCTCCATCAGCAATTAGTTCTTCACCTAGTACCTCCGATAATCTTTCAAAATATAAAGTATCACCAATTTGTAGTGAAGAATTTATATTGCTAGCAAAAGTTATTTCGTTAGCATGCATACTATCAACAGTACCTATTCCTTGTATATCGAACGATCCGAAATCTGTTGTTGAGTCTACATCAGAATCTATACCTTTAATATAATTAAACCACTTCCCTTCTTTTTCTATGAATTCGTGTAAGTTACCTTCTTGTTTATCTGTTTCAATATTACTAACATACCAACCATCCTTAGGCATAGAATTAAAATGATTAACAGTTTCTTCTTGTTGTTGTGTAGTTATAACATCACCAACTTGCCAATCACCGTCTATACCAATGTAAAACCCCCTAGAATTTATTTTCACGCCATGAATTCCACCACCCGCAGGATCATTCCATACCCGCGCTAAACCTGTCCAAATTAAAATGTTATCTCTATATTGCTTTACAGGAATTGAAGTATTACCTACAACACCACCAACCCCTGTTGGTTCCGTGTTAACATGGCTTATATCTACTATGGTATTGAAATCTTCTTCACTCATATAGAAAAACATTCCATCTGGATAAGAGTTAGGATTTGTGCCATCTGCTAAGCTATAAACAATACCATCGACCGTGATATTTCTAATACCTTCAACTCTAGATTGACTACCTTCATAATCTAAAGTGTGAAAAGATTTTACACTTCCAGGTTGATCGTTCAGTACAACGTTTATACTAGAGTTCGTATAATTACCATAAAAAGTGTTTCTACCTACAGTGTCATCGTAGTGTTTATATAGTTTACCATCTAATATTGTAAAGTAATTATTAGCACAACTAACAGCGTTTTCTGGAACGAATGATTTAAAACTTATCCAACCCCTAACATCTTCTCTAAATGATACAGTTGTAACATCACCAATAGTTATGTTATACTCATCATTCCTATCATCATAACTACCAATAAGTTTGTTACTAGCTTTTAAATTATCTCTAAACCAATCTTTCATACCATGCATAGAAATAGGTGTTAACCCGTCTCTTGATAATCTCATTACTGCACCTCTCTGTTTATCTGTAAAGTAAGATCTATACGCTTCAGAAACAAATGACTCTGGATTTTTAGATATTCCATATTCACCAACAAACGGTATAGTTTGTCCTAATACATTTTGTGTAGCGGTTAAATTAGGATTTCCATCTGCATTATATACAGCGTCTTTACTAGCTAAAATTCTTAAAACCTTATCTTCACACAAAGTAACTAAATCTGTGTCTCTAGTATGTAGTTTTTGAACACTACCATATATTGGGTTTATATCTTTTGTGATCTTCTCAGCTTGGATAAATTGATTTAAATTGTTAATACCACTAGTACTATTATATAATCCAGAATATATTAAACCGTACTTCCTGTGTTCTTCTTTATACTCACCTTCTTCTAACACGGTAGATGCCTTAACGCCGTTTGATATATACGCTAAGTTAAAATTGTCTCTAATTCTATTTGACTCTACGCCATTACCAAAAGAGTAACAATTAAACCAATTTAGATCATATACTACATTTGAACTGTATAATTTAGTATCTATTGTTAACGTATTAGTAGAGGTACCGCTAGTATAAGCACCTATACTTATAATAGTGCAGGTAACAGAAGACCCATCCGGTTTTGTTATTTTAAGCTTATCAAGTGGATCGCTCTCTACCCCTTTAGCGTTTATAAACCCTGTCCCTGTAAGTACACTTGTACTAAGCGTTATAGTTCCAGCGCTAGTTATAGAATCAACAGTCGTACCAGCGGGAATTAAATTACTTCCAACGTGACTTACCGTAGACCCTATAGGTATTGCTAAACTTTTAGTATCATCAGTTAATAGTATTGGGTTAAGTCCACTAGCTTCATAATAAATATCTAAATCAGCTGACTCTTTAGGTTCTGTTTCCCATATAGCTGGATTACTTGGTAACTCGTCCTCAATTTCTACAGCCTCAATAAAGTCTATATGATAACCTATAGCCATTAAACCAGGAGTATCAATAGTAAAAGTACTGCTATTAGCATTAATTCTATTGGCAGAATACTCACTATAACCATTCATTGCAGGTTGTTCAAAAACCATATTTTGACTTTGGGCTGGTATAGTAGTATACAAATCATGTGTACTAGATAATATAGCAGAATATCCCGTTAAATATAAGTTATATGTAGTCACTTCGTTAGGAGCGGTACCAGTAGTTACTTCTTCAATTTGCCATATAACCAACCAGTCTTCATCTGTCTCTGATCCATCTGTGTTTCCTGTAGTACCGTTGGAATGACTAGTTAATATCATACCCTCTTTAATTTGATGCGAACTACCGTCTGTGTGTGTACCTACCAGAGTATCTACTTTTACAGCTATTTTTGGTGTTATATTAGCTCGTACAGGAGCAGCATCTGCAGAATGGGCGATGGTTAACTTTAGTCCATTAGTAATTGGACCCAGGCTACCACCCTCGGTTGGATCCCAATCAACTACATTCGTGTTTGTCTCATTTTGATTTTTAATTTTTAGTAACCAATTACGAGTAAAATTAGGAGACAACATAGATATTCTATCCCAATCAATAGTCCAAGGACCTATTGAATATGGTTTACTAGTTGGGTCAGTGGCGTTAGTACCATCGCTATATCTTAATAATCTTTGCGGTTCCACACTAGGTAATATTGTGTATACATTAGCATTATGATCTTCTCTAAATCTAAATTGTCTAGCTGGATAAAATTTATCAACTAAACTTACAGTGCTACCATCTCTATAATTTAGATTACCATCTGGCATACCAACATTAAAGAAATTACCTACTCTTGTATCATTTTGGTCACTTATTTCACTATGGAATATCCCACCCATAGCGATATTTAAATAAGAATATTTATCGCCTACGGTCTGATCAATTCCAGAATTTTGACCACTATCTTGATCAATCCATGTCCAATGTAAATGCTCGTTAGTGTGTCGTCGTCCAGCATAGTTACCACCGTCAATAAACCAAACTGGATCATCTGTACCATCTTTACCAGCGGCCTTGTCAGCTTTCTTCAGTGACGAATTTGGTGCGGTAATATTAGAACTGCTAGCCCCTCCTGCCCAGTGCCCTAATTCACCTGTCCATTCTCTGAATTCAAATTTTGCGTCACTTACATCACCAAAAATATATTGATTTACAGGTAACGCGCCTGTACCAGCAGGATTTGAACCTACTCCATTTATTGTTATGCTAGTATCTTCCGAATTATAGTTTCTAAAAAATGGTGCAAACCTACCAAAATCATTAGCATGACTGGTACTTCCACTAGGTGTAGTCCAAGAACTATTATAACGACCAGTATTTTGTCCCGTTATAGTGCCGGCATGAGTACTGTTATGGGTACTACCATTCATATAGTATAACTTTTGGCTCTTTAGAACTCTATAATTTAAGTCAATAGAAGCATTTTGTTTAATGTTACGATTAAATATATCATCGTTTATTACTTTAACAAAAAACCTACCATCAAACTCTGGTGAATTTTTAACTTCGTATTTGTATATTCTTACAATAGTACTATCCTTTATTTTAGTAGTGTCACTCATAAAATCTACATCCTCACCTAAATTTTTACGTAGTTTTATATTATATGTACTAGTGGCTAAAGTTGATTGGTCAGTACTGACATAGTCTGTAGTAATACTTGATATTTCATACCTACTAGATGTTGCTTCTTCTCCTGTTTTTGTAAACTCAACATACAGTGTTTCACTTATTTCATGCAAATTTGAACCACTACTATCAAAGAACGGGTCAAAATTCATTTTAAAATTATCTCGTCCAGATAACGGAGCATTATCTAAGTTGTTTTTAAATAAATCAACAGCACCACCATATACGTGTGTTTTTTCCTCTATTAATGATACTTTGTTTTTTATAAATTCTGGTGCTTCGTTTTCAATTGCTATAACTTTGTATCTAGCAGGATCTGTAACTAGATCATCTACTGCAATACCTTTTTTAAGAATTAAAAACGTATCAATATCAATTTTATTTCTATCAGAAGACGGGAAAGAAACCCAAACGTGGTCATCATCAGCGTCCCAAAATCGATCCATAGCCATGTTATAATATTCACCCGAAGTTTCTTTTACATAGAACTTAAAATACTTCATGTCTTTTACGTGGTCATCATCATGAAAACTAACGCTTATTTGATTGGATTTAGCTGCTTCCGTCTTAGGTAATGTCTTTGCAGTACGTTGATTAGATATAACTGGTGTTTCTCTACCGTACTTATCAATAAAAACAATACCTAATTGGTACTCTCTTAATGATTTCATTGATTTAACGGTATCACTTGTTATATCATTACCTGTAAAATCCCAAGTAAAGTTTGGATTATAATCGTTATCAGCAATATCTTTTAAATTATAACCCTGTATATAATTACCATAAACAAGTCTATTACCAACGATATCTTGAGCTAAAGCTTTTCTTGGTACATTATCCCAAGGTCTTAACAGTTGATTTGACGGAATAATTCTACTTATAGTCTCTGATTCAATTATATAAGGATTTCCCCAATCGTCAGGTTTTATAGTGTCTACAACATAGATATTTGGGGAAAGTTCGTCTTTGTATAAAATATCGACAGAAACAACATCATTAGGAACATAAGCGTCAATACCTTCAATAGTAATTGTTTTAGTTCTATTTGTCATTCCTAAATTATAACCTTTTTTAGGATGATAATCAAATGATCCAGGTAAAAAAGCTATTTCAGAAAATGGAGAGAACGCAGAATACTCTCCATCCTCGTATTTATATCTAGTAGCAAATCTTGGAAATTTAAATTCAAACAACTTTTCTTCCGTGTCTTGCTTATCAATAGCATATCTTAATTCTGTTGCTGGAGATTCTACTTGAGGAGGAATACCGTTTATAGCAGTAATTTTAAGAGCTACCATAGCATTAGCAGTACTTGTGTCTTTTACAGAAACATTTTCTATTTTACCTGTAAAACCAATTTCTTTTTTCATACTTACCTGCGCATCAAAATCAATCCCAAAAACACTACTTATATGGTCTTCTAAAACATCATACCCATTTGTTGGGATAGATATAGCGTTTCCTGTTACCATAGCGTTTAAAGCAATTGTATCAATACCCGCTTGCCCTGTTGGTTTTGATCTAGATCTTACAAATATATCAATTTGTTTTGTACTTGAAGTTGCATCAAACTCAATCGTTTTAGTTGCTGTAACAGGTAAAGTACCGGTAAAATCGCTTTCGTCAAACCTTGCAGATGATGAAACTCCTCCATCTGTACTTATACCAATTTCATAATCATCAAAACTAGAATGGGAAACGCTATTTACAGTAAACTCTAACTCTAACTCATACCTAGCACCGTTCCTAAGATTTTCTATCATTATATTGTTAAAATATAAAGTGTTTAAGTTACTTGCGCCGGGGCCTGTGCCATTACGCGGGGTTCCTAAATGATTTGCATCATCAATTTCAGTATAATCAAAACTAATACTCTTAAGTTGACCAGGACGCCAAGCATTACCTTGAGAATGCGGTCCAATTGTTGTACCAATTGTTGAGGAAGACGCTGTATTAACATCAATTAACTCTGGTTGATTGGTAAAATTACCATTGCCAGTAAATTGGAAGAAAAATTTGTTTTCTAAATAACCAGCACTCCAGCTCGCTGGACCTTGGCCTGATAAAGTTAAGCTCTCAGTGTGAGTGCCAATAGCAGTTTTTCGCGTTGTTTTATAAACTTGTGTCCCAGAAACTGGATCTGGTATAGCTATATAAGCACTAATTCCACCTTCAAACTCATCAGTGCCATTTACGTCAATCTTACTCACCGTATATTCAACTGTATATGTTTCACCCGCAGCGAAAGGTAAGGTATCGCTTGTACGCACTTTGTGGTGCTGCATTGCATCAACACATAGTAATTCACTATCAATAGCTGAGTATGTTACTTTACCTGTACTACTCCAACTACCAGCATTACTCCATCCTTTTGGTCCAAAACCAGTGCTGTTTGGTGTTATAAAATCTCCAATAAAGTTTCCGTTTGTATCTTCTAACATTTCACTTACAGCATCAGTAAGTCTAGGTGTAACTGGGGATGAGGTTCCACTATCCCATGTAACTCTATCAAGAATTTTAGCTTTTATTCTATAATCTGTTATTGGTATTCTAGGCGCTACGTCATCTTCAAATTCTTTGATCATTACAGTGTCACCAGTTTTCCAATCTAAACTGAAACCACTATTACCGTGGATGTCAGTTTCTATTTCTGTCACAAAAGTATCATCAACACCTAAACCAGAAAAGTCATGTCTAATAACACCTTCTGTCCAAACATTAAATGATGATGGGTTTAGTGTTTTAGCAACAGTTGGATAATTGTAATCTGATGTAATTCGCATTACGCCGGTATGAATTTTTCCTTCTGAACTAAATCTTTCTGATTGTAATTTTATAGTAGGGGAGGTTGGAGGAGATTTTTTGATAATAGTAACGTGCTCCTCTTTTAAAGGTATATTAGAGGATGCATCAAATCCTTGAGATTCGTTTATTAATCTAGTTTGTGTATTGAAATTAAATGTTCCAGCTTTACATCTAGGTATGTTTATTTTTTTCGGTTCAGAATGATTATCTGTCCAAAACAACATGTCATCAACTATATTAATTCCTGTTATATTGATATTAGAGTCAAAATCTAAAACTCTTTTTATTTCTGTACGTTCAAAAGCTGGGTGAGTATATGAACTATCAATAAAAGTTGGGCCTATTGTTCTAGTTTCTCCTGGACGTATAAATCTTAACCCACTAAGCACCGAGTAATTATATATACTAGCTACGGTTGCAAGTGAAACTGGAAAAGCCGCATCAACAGTAACAGTACCACCGTTAGGATTAATAAGAGCTGCAGCTCCAGTTGTAGGGGTAATACTAGTTATATTACGTTCAAAAGTTGATATAGGACCTAAAAATTGAACTTTCATACCAAGATCAATATCATTTATATTTTCTAATTCAAATGTAGTTTGAGGACCTACTAAGCTCAAGTTAGGTTCTATCCAAGGAAACTCTACCATCCATTTGTCTACGAAGACAGGTTTTACCGGATTAGTAGTATCGAGCGTATCATGTTCTACTATATAGTCCTTATACACTTTACCATTGGGATCGCCTGTAATTGTTCCATCCAACACCCAAGGCGTTTTATTAGTAATAAACCAATATAATTTATCATTTTTTTCATCTGATATAGACCCAACACAATGAGTATCACCACTAATATTACCTTGCCCACCAACTAAAGAATTACCTAATATATTCTGAACTGTACCAACATCAGATCCTTCTGAAGTTGACACTTGTATATTCATTGCGTCTCTATATTCTCCATCTCGAACAAGTCTCTCGTCGAGATCCTTATTCATTTTACCAGCGGTAAAAGTGTGCTTAATCTCTGGCATGTACTAGTGTTTTATATGTTTAGACTTACCTCGTAATGTTTGAGTTAATTCTTCTAATTTAATATTTGATAATCTTAATTTTGCTGTTCTTATAGCTGCAAACTTTTCTCTCTTAAATCTAAGAACTTGATATTCCGGAACATTTGCTCGTGTTGACATTATCGCATGAGCAATAGATTTATACATTGCTTCCTCTGCGAATTTATGAACTTGCATTTCTTCGTCTGTACCAAGACCATCACTTATATAGTCTAATACTACTGTTTTTCCAGAAATATTAGAACTAAAATGAATTTTTCCTGATTGTTGATCTATATAAAATGAACCGTTAACTTGAGCGTGTTGAGGATCTAAACCATATCTTTCCCCGTCTATCGGCCAATACGTATCGTCTTCATAATCGTCGTTATTATTTTCAGATGGAGTCGCAGATTTATAATTCGACCAAGTGTCAGATTCAGAATCTGGAGATATAAAAGTTACTTCGCCACCAGAAGTTACAGCTGTATCTGGTAATGCAGATGTAACTATAGTAGTTGTGTAAACATTTGTTACTGTTGTTCCTTTTGGAAAATTATCATGCGACACTAACATGCCAACTTTTATATCAGTTAATTCAGAAGCAGTACCAGTTATTTTATAATCCGTAAGATTCCAAGATAAGTTTTCTACTACATGAGAAGATTGTTTTTCCAAAATTAATTCTCCTCCAACATTTTTAAATGTTAAAGTTGTTCCTGAATTACTTTCAGTTGGAAGTACTGCTTGTCCATCAACATCTTCTAGTGTTATAGTAGTTATACTACTGGAATTAGATGTTGCTGCAACATAGGTTTTAGAAGGGGTTATTGGAATATATGGACCACTAACTATCATACCAACTTGAATGTCTTTATATTCTGCATCTAATTCTATACTACTAGAACTATCATCCAATGTACCAACTGCGGTTAACGCAAAATCTCCATCATCATTTTGTATTGGATTTGATGGATTTGAAGTTCTGTTTGTCGGGTATAGTGGGTGCTTTATACCAGCAGAATCTATCCTACTTATTTTTGTATAATTTACATAGTCTTGTGGAAGTATCATTTGTAGCGTTCCTGGTACTGTTATTTCTTGAGATTTGATAGACTTAAAAGTATCAAATGATAGTTCTTGTATAGCTCTTTGAGCGTGAAAAGCTATATCAGCTCTCTTTACTTTAGGTATTATTTTATCTTCACCAACATAAGCAATTTGAAATTGAGTTATAATATGATCCAAAGAAGTAAATTGGTAATTACCATGATCACTTCCTTGATAATATTGTGTTTGTGTAGTGCTATCTAATAATCCCATTTATTTATTGTTTTTCTTGTTGAACTTTAACTTGTTCTAATCCTGCAGCTACTTGTGTTAATTGTGGTTTTTCAATTGCAATACCACTAAAAGCTAATATTTTATATACTAATTCAGATTCTTCTGCTGGATGTAGTTCAAAATCAGTTGATGTATTTGAATTATAAAGCGGTTTATCGTTTACAACTACATATCCCCAATTTGGCTTTGATGGTTTTTGTATATAAGTAATTAATACTCTATCTATAGTTTTATCTGAAGATGGATAAGGATATACTTTTAAATTTTTATGATTAGCTCCTGAGTACCTAGTATATACAGGACGTGTTTTTGTCCAGTCACCTAATGGAGAGGTACCATACTTAGTTAATTCATTTAACTGAATTTCTTCAGCAACTCTATAGTGAGGTTCAGTTTCATAATCAACTCTCACCACACCTAATCTATATAAATTTGGAAACTGAGTAGTTAAATTTACATCACCCCAACTATCATGACCACTTGGATTATTACTAACATATGTTACATCAGCTTCTCGATCATACCTTTCAAAGAGTTGGATTTTTTCTTCTAAATTAGTAACCATATCTGAATAAGCGTAGTTATTACCTGGTACTCTTCCGAATTGGTTTTTATCATAGAAATATTGTTCAAATATTTCCATTTGTGCTTGGTCGGCAAATAAATTAAACTCTTGAGGAGTTATATATCCTCTCTGCTCTTTGTTAGCAAATACTAAAACTTTTTGATATACGGTGTCTACACTTATCGCCATAATTATTTTTTAATTTATAGTAACGCAACCACCCTTTTATAGAGTGGTTGCTCTACTATAAGGTTGTTACGAATTTAATCGTTTTTCTATATTGGAGTAAATCTCCATTCCTTCGTCAGTTTTAAACCAAGCAGCTAAAGCTGAATAAGGATGTTCATCAAAAGGAACATTCATTAGTTTTCTATTGTTAGAACCCCATAAAAAAGTTCTTTGATCTGGGGATAGTTTTAATATTCCTATTTCTGTTGCTCTAATACCAAAGTTTCTAAGAACAACGTTTTCATCGTTTACTAATTCTAAGAATAATTTAGGATTTTTCTTAGCATACACTAGTAAATCTCTTTTAAGCTCTTTAGAACTCATCTCTGATACTTTAGACCCTACTTCAACACGCATAATTGCTTCTGCAATATCTATATCTAGATTTTGAGCTACAGTTAAAGCTTCAATTTCTATTTCTATATTCTCTACCTCATCAGCAGCTTCAACTTCTGGTTTACTTTCAAAAAAAAGTGTTTCTCTATGAGGGTGATATAGTGATAATAATTTTTGAAGAACACTTTTTTCTTTTGGTACAGTTAAAGCGCCGTTTCTAAAAACTATGTGTTCCATTCTTTGATCTCCAACCATTTCATCTACAAAACAGGTTCTTTGATTTGAGCAATATTTTAATTCTCTTTCATAACCCTTCTCTTCATCGAAATAATAAATGTTTGTAGCTCTTATCGATTTACTTAACGGTGATCTGTTACCGGTTAGGTAATATTGACGATCTTTTATTTTCCAAATATCTTTTTTCTTTTCTGGTAATGATTTTTCCATTACTCTTACTTTTGGTTGTTCTACAACCGAGGCAGTTTTAACTGCCGCTTCTTGAGTTTGAGGTTCTTCCACCTCAACTTTTTTTGTTTTTTTTGCCATAATATAATATATAATAAAATTAATAAAAATAAAAGGACCGAGGCCGAAACCTCGGTTCTTTTAAAAATTGATTAGTTTAACATAAAGAAGTTGTTTGCTCCTTGTACTACTAAACATCTTTCAGATAAATAATGTATTTCCATCGCATCTAAATCAGACGTAGTAGCTCCTACAGAACCAGTAACCCAATTTTTGAATTTTCGGTTATCAGTTGCAGACGCTCTATATCTCACATGTAAGAATGGACGTTTTAGATTTTTACCTAAAGCTTGATCATAAACTGAAGAAACTCCAGCTGGAATCATAACACCTCTAATAGCATTAACCGTGTCTTTAGCGTTAATTAATCCTCTAGTAGATTGATCATTTAGATATTTCCAATCAGATTTATAGAAGTCATAAGAACCTCTACGGAATCCAGAGAAACCTAAATTAAGTGCCATATCCTCAGAGTTGTTGAATACTCCGTAAGAAGTACCACCAGCACCATAAGAATTCATTGAAGCTAACATATCATCCATTGCTAAAGCAGTCGATCTGTTAACAAACATCATGTTTTCTTCAATAGCACCGTTCTTATCAAGTTCAGCTAAGATAGCGTCAAATTCAGCTAAATCAGTAGCCGCGTTAACACCAGTAATACCAGTGCTTTCGTTTCCTCTAGTTTCTATAGCAGCGAATAAACCTTCAGTACCTTCAATTGTACCAGTAGCATTAGTTTGTGTAGCTGTAATTGTAACTGTAGCTTTTTTAGATTCAACCATTGCCATTTCAATATAATCAGTGAAACGAGATCTAGTGTCACCTGATGATTTTAAATACCATAAGTAACCTGATTGACCATCTTCACCGCTTACTTCAACCCAACCAATTTGAGAAGCATCAGATCCTGAGATATCATACTTGTCTTTAATAATAATTGGTTTGTTGTCATAAGATTTGAACATCGCTTTGTTTGTTTGGTCTCTACCAACAGCTCCTTTTGCATATTCAGAACCATAAACTAGAATTTTAACAGTTTGTGCATCTGCGATACCAGAAGAAGAAGTCATGTTTGCTCTATCATAAACGTCTACAGTGATAACACCAGTAGTTGCGTGTACAGAAAGTACAAAACATTTTAGTGTTACAGAAGCGTTTGATACGATTAACATATCTCCAGCTCTAACACCGTGATCTTTTGTAGAATATACATCAGTACCAGGAGTTCCATCATCAGCGTCTTTAGTAACTGTTAATGTTGTACCAGTATCACCTGTAGTACCTTCGTAAGATAAGTGTAATCTTGATTGCTCAGACCAAACAACTTGATCAGCAGTCATAGATTCTTCAGCTCCAACTTGAGATAAAAAACCTGAGATAGTTCTGTTTCCAAAAACCTCAGCTTCTTTTTCCATTAAGTCTGGAACGTATTGTCGTGCCCAGTCAGTACTTGAGCCACCTGTAAAATCTAGGTAAGCTGAAGCCAACGTCTGCTGTATTGGAGCAGGGGTGGGCGTGTAATTACTTGTAATTGCCATTTCGTAATAATTTTAAATTGTTATTTTTGTTTAATTTTAAACTTAAAATCAGAAGAATCATCACCTAGCACTTTGAACTTCATACCACCCGCTTCAATAGTTCCATGGGCTTGCCTTGGATCCATATTCACGTTTTTGGCTTTAGCGACACTATCTTTCATAGCATCTGCTTTTCCTTGTTCATAAAAGTGATTAGCAACAGCATCAGCATTCATTGCAGTATAAAGAGATTTATGATACCCTTTAGCGTCTGACATTTCATTTTTCTTATTCAAGAACTTCTTGACAAAATTATTAATATCGCTTTGAGCTTCTTTAATCTCATTAGCATCTTTAACATTAAACCTAAATTTCTTATCTCCGACGTTATATTCAAAACCTTTGAACTTGTCGTTAAAAATATTATCTGTTTTTTGTAAGAATGTAGATTTAGCTGCATCTGCTGTTTTCTGATTTTCCTCAGATTCCTTGTTGTATCTATTAAAGAAATCAACTGCTTTCTGTTGCTCACTCGTGAGCTTTGAACCAGCTTTGATATCTTCATAGTATTTGGATTTGTTCTCTTCCAAGTGAGTTTTAGCGCTGGCAACTTGCTCTTTTAACGCTAATTTTTTTCTACGTATATCTCTTTCTTCGTCTACATCTTCGTCGTAAGAGAACGTGTCTTCCATAAGGAAGTTAATTTCTTCTATATTTAAATGAGGTTTTGTTTGTTTATAATATTCATATAATAAATCTTTATTCTCTAATTTACTATAATCCTGATTAAGTTTAACATAATCATTTAAATCTCCACCAGTATCTTCCATAAAATCCATCAGTTTCTGGATATTTTCTGGTAAATCTTTTCCGGTTTCTTCAGCTTTAGTTATAGCTTCAACAGTTTGCTCTGCAAGTTCCTCTACTTCTGCTTCTGTTTCTTCACTAGTTACTTCTTCTATAATAGGTATTTCAGTGTTTTCTTCTGTAGTTTGTTCAACAACCTCTTCTTTATCAGTCGTTTCTTCAATAACCTTTTCTTCAACAACCTCTTCTTTATTGGTATTTTCTGGTTGTTCATCTTCTTTAGTTTCTGGGGATTTGCTTAAATCAACCTTAGTTATAGTTTCTTCTTCAACTATAGGTTTCATTTGCATTTTTTCTTTTACCTTTGTAACATCACCTTTAGGTTCCTTTACTTTTGTTTCTTTAGTAGTCTCTTCTACTACCTCTGTTTTCTTTTTTGCCATAATATAATATAATAATAATTAATAAATTTATAAACCTAAATTAAATCCGCCACTTAGAATATCATTACCTGCAGATTCAAAATTTTTAGGTGGTTTATCCTTGTTTCTTTGGTCAATCATTTCTGATTGTTGTGTTGCTTGTATTTTTGTTCTCTCATCTTTACGATCTTCTTTCTGTCGTTCTCTTTCCTTTACCCCATCAACCTCAATTCCTTTAAGTTGCATGCTGTATTGAAATTCTAATCCCATTAATTCTTTTTTGTGTTCAACTTCTTGTATCATTTTTTGAGACTCCAATTGCGCTTTCATTTTTTCAAGCTCAGCTTGAGAAAGAGCTTCTGCTTGATTTTTTTGCATTTCAACTTGAGCAGCGGCTTGAGCTGCTTTTGTGTTAGATTCAGTTTGAGCTTCTATATTTTCTAATTGTAATTGTCTATCTCTTTCTTGTTTTTTACTTCGTCGTAACTTTAGCAACTTATTTGCTAATTTAAGATTTTTAATATCTCGCACGTCAATAGCGTCTTCAAGTTCTATACTTTGTTGTTGCAAAGCCATTTGAATATTATTCTCTAGCATTTGTTTTTCTTCTTCATCTGGTGATAATTCTATAAATATACCAAAATCGTATAAATTAAGTTTCTTTATTTCATCCAAAGTCTCAACATTATGAGTTCCAATACTTTGGATAAAAGCATCTTTTGTTGGAGAGTATTCTATAATATCAGATATTCTAAGAGACAGGCACTCTGCCACTTCAGCTGTTAAAAATAACCCAGCTTGTAAAATATGTCTAGTCGCTGTATTAGAGTTTGCGGCAGCCATTTTTTGTATACCTACTAAAGCATTTTTATCTGGTGTACTACCATCTCTAGCTTCGTTTAATCCAGTGACATCTCTTATCATTTGTAAATAATAATTATATGTACCAATTAAACTTTGTAATTTTTGTCCTCCAGATCCGGATTGTATTTCTTGAATAGGTATTTTACCAGGATTTAAATCACCGTCACTCGTAAATGACCGACCTATAACAGATCCGGTTTGGAAGAACATGTTTAATGCTTCTTGTGGATTATAGTTTGTACCATTACCTAAATCGATCTCAGCTAAACCATCAGCATCTAAATAAACACCATCTGGTGTTAGTCTCGCCATCACTTGCTGTAATTTTAAATGAGTTAGTTGAATCATATCGGCAAAACCAGTTATTCTACCAACTAATGATTCTATTTTACCATTATACATTCTAGGCGCTACAATAGCATAGTTCATTTTAACTTTAGTATAGTTACTCTTAGGGCGTAACATGTTTTTAGCCATTTCCCATTTAAGTAGTTTGTTGGTACCAAGAATCATAGCGCCATCATATAAACATTCTATAGATCGTAACATTTTAGAGTATCCACCCTCTTTGTCTGATGGAGGATTAAAACTATCATCTTTAGGTATAATTTTATCAGCACCAGTTCCAGTTTCTTTTACTTTATAAACCTCATTCATATAAGTTTTATAATTAAAGTATAGAATTTGGATTGTATTATTATCTTCTTTATCAATAGAAAACCTAGTGCTATAATTATTTCTATTAAAAGTTTTATTTTTTACTATATCCTCAAGATCAGATTCTGTAAGGTGAGGAAATTGTTTTGCCAATTCATTTACTGGAATAGATTTAACTTCACCAACATAATATATATCTTCAAAATAAGGAGAATCTGTATAAGAATATACAAGATTAGCAGGATCAACATAATCAATAGTAACACCTTCAGATGTGTTAAAACTTGTTTTTACAGCACCAATACCAAGAACAGCTAAATCATAATAAAACCTTTTACTTGTTAATTCGTAGTTATTACCTTCCATAAGAACTTTTAAAGCTTGTTCTTCAGCTATTTCTATAGATTGTTTATAAGTCAATTGCATGTACAACTCTACTTCCTCTTTTGTTTCAGGTAAATCAGTAACAGAACTTTCTGATAAATCCATACCAAATTGCAAAGCAAAATTGTTAACATCTTGCATTCGCATATCTGAAAGTAAAGCTTCTACATATTTAGTTCGTTCTTTTACACTATAAGGATCTTGAGAATAAGCTTTTACATCATAAGTTCTTTCGGCTATACCGTTTACAACAATATCTACAAATTTTGAAATAATTGGAACAGGTGTCCAATCTAAATTAAGATAGGACAAATCACCATTTATTGATAACTCATCCTTATATTTTTGAATAGATTGTTCGCCTCTAGCATACAATCTTAAATTATGGAAATTATTACTATTAGTTTTATACCTATTAGAAGAACTTCTATCATTATTAAACCATTCTGTCTCTATAGCTTTACCTACTTTTAAACCGTAATCATAACTTAATTTTTCTTGATCACTTACGGTTTGACTTGGGAAATAATTTTTAATGCCAGACTCTGCCATATTTATTGTTTAATTATTTTTGACATATTACCTTTATTTTCATATTTAGAAACATGTATGTTCAATTTTGGTTTTTCAATTTTTGCGTTCGGAGCATATAAATGTCTATTATTCGCCATAATTGCTAAACCTGAACTAATAGACGCATCAAACTTTGTACGTTTAGTTATATCAAATCTAGTCCAATCATTTAATAGAGCATTAAAATATAAATCTCCAAATGTTCCATCTTGCTGCATGCCTACGTGATCTTGTATATACATCTCAATTGCAGCGGCATGCGCTTGTTTTATATCTTCACTGGAGTTAGGAATTCCTCCAACTTCTTTTTCTGCTACAGATAATTTGTTCCATATTTTGTCCGGCCTGTTCATGCTGAACCCTCTATATCCTCTTCTTCTTAAATAATATAAAAGTCTAGGTTTGTTATTCTCACAAAGTATTGGCATTCCATAGAACACTATCGCCATTAAAACATCTTCAAAGAATATTTCAGCCGTAGGTGGTCTTGATAAGTATTCTAAAAAAAAGCTATTAGCCGGAGCGTCCTCCATACTGAATCTAGTAAGGCCATGTAGTGCTCCTTTAGATCCTTCTCCATCTACGGTCCCTGATATGTCATAAGAGTCACAACCAAATGCTCCCATATGTTCGTTACCAGGATATTTTATACCATTTTTAAGTACCACCCTATTTTGTAATCCAGTCTTTGGAACCCAACTAACTTTAAATCTACCATTTTGATCTGGATAAAATATAACTTGTGAATCTTTTATTCCATTAACCCATTGGAAATTACCTTTTGTAACCCCAAGTGTTCTAGACATTTCTTCGTTATAATCTATTTGCTCATATATTTTAACGAGATTAAATATACTTCCTTTTGCTTCATCTCTAAACGCGTGTTCAGTAGTTTTAGGAAATTGTCTGTAGAACTCGTTTAACGCATCATGATCACCTTTTAAACCATCAGCTTCATTTTGCCAATGTTCTATTATACCTACATCTATTAATTCACCATCTGGACCGAACACATCGATGTCTGGTGTATCAAAAACTGGAAGTCCGTGCTCATCAATAAATCCTTCGTAGTTCCATTCCATTGGGACAAACAGAGAATATAAAC